>ENA-OQAL01000208-OQAL01000208.1-human-gut-metagenome-genome-assembly--contig:-NODE-208-length-15642-cov-2.922527_pt1 | contig 15642 bp, 23 predicted proteins | sample MGYA00242491_ERZ504519 | MGnify/ENA primary metagenome ERZ504519 (study PRJEB26092, sample SAMD00036260) | human gut metagenome | host: Homo sapiens | study: EMG produced TPA metagenomics assembly of... | reverse complement strand
GCCGCGGCCTGAACGCAAGCAACATGCATAACACATTCTTCAAAGGAGAACATTATGAGCGAGAAGATGGAAGCGGTTGCGACTTCTGAAGCCCCGGCGGCGCTGGGCGCATACAGCCAGGCCGTGAAGGCCAACGGTTTCGTGTTCGTCTCAGGCCAGCTGGGCATCGACCCGGCCACCGGCGAACTGGCTGGCGAAACCGCCGGCGAGCAGGCAGCCCAGGCACTGAAGAACATCAAGCATATTCTTGACGCCGCAGGCACCGGCATCGAACACGTCTGCCGCGCCACCATCTACATGAAGAACGTCGAAGACTTCCACGAGATCGACGACGTGTATGCGCAGACCTTCATCGGCTCCGTGAAGCCGGCCCGCGTCGCGTTCGGCGGCAACAACATTCCGAAGGGCGCTCTCGTTGAGATCGACGCCATCGCTGTGCTCTGATTTCAGTGCGCTGATTGCAAATCTCCAGAAAATCCTTTTCAGGCTCGTATGCGGTTTCTTACGCTGCATGCGAGCCTGTTTTTGTTTATGCAATCTCAGGATTGCCGCTAAAAGTGAACGGCAGGCAACATGATTCCACCGATTTCCGTATAGTAATGCGATTGGGTATTGTGCAAACGCATGCAAACGCATGCAAACGCAAGAACGCAAGAACGCGCCCATCCAAATATGAAGGAGCAGTCGCGCATGGCCGAATCGCAAGTCAACGCATCCACTGCAGACACTGACGCCGCCGAATCCGCTGAAGCCGAGCAGGGCGGTCTTGAACGCAAGATGGAAACCCGCCATCTGACCATGATTTCGCTAGGTGGTGTGATCGGTACGGGTTTGTTCCTCAGCTCCGGCTACACGATTCACCAAGCCGGCCCTCTTGGCGCGATCATCGCGTATGGCATCGGATCCATGCTTGTGTATTTTGTGATGCTCAGCCTTGGCGAACTGTCGGTGGCCATGCCGTATGCGGGCAGCTTTCACCTGTATGCGAAGCGTTTCATCGGCCCCGGCACCGCGTTCACCATCGCCGTGCTGTACTGGCTGAATTGGGCGGTGGCGCTCGCTTCGGAATTCACGGCAGCCGGTCTGCTGATGCAACGTGGTTTCTGATTCGCCCGCGTGGATTGGTCCGCCGCCTTCATTGCGGTGGTGTTCATGCTCAATATTCTGTCGGTGAGGCTGTATGGCGAGTCGGAATTCTGGTTCGCATCCATTAAGGTGTTTGCGATTATCGTGTTCATTGTGATCGGCTTGCTTGCCATGTTTGGTGCGATTCCGATTGCCGGTTACGATCACGCACCGCTGTTTGAGAATTTCTATAATGACGGCTGGTTCCCCAATGGTGTGCTGCCGATTTTTTCGACGCTGCTGACGGTGGTGTTCGCGTTTTTTTTTCCGGCACTGAGGTTGTTGGTGTCGCGGCGGGGGAGACGAAGGATCCGGCGCAGGCGATTCCGAAGGCCGTGCATACCACGGTGTTGCGTCTTGCGATTTTTTCATCGGTTCGATTGCGGTGATGTCCGCGCTGATTCCGTGGCATCGGTCAGGCGTCGACACGAGTCCGTTTGTGCTCGTGTTCCAGTCGATCGGCATGCCGTTTGCCGGCGATGTGATGAATTTCGTGGTGTTGACGGCAGTGCTTTCCGCTGCGAATTCCGGCTTGTACGTGTGCTCGCGCATGGTCTGGTCGCTTGCGCAGGAGGGTATGATCCCGCGCATGCTCGGCAAGACGAATTTTCATGGTGTGCCCGTGTTCGCGGTGCTGTTCAGCATGGCTGGATCGCTGTTGGCGTTGTTGTCTTCCGTGGTTGCCGCTTCGACGGTGTATTTGGCGTTGGTTGCGGTTTCCGGCTTGGCCACACTGGTGGTGTGGGCGTCGGTTTCCGTCTGCCACTTGCGTTTCCGCAAGCAGTGGCTTGATCAAGGGCATTCGGCTGACGATTTGAAGTATCGTGCCCCCGGTTTCCCCGTTCGTGCCGATTGCTGCGATTGTGATGTGCATCGGCGCGTTGGTTTTGGTGATTTGCGATTCGTCGCAGCGTTCCACATTGCTGTATATGATTCCGTTCGTTGCGATCTGCTATATCGGCTATTACGCTTCGGTGGCTTGGCGCAGGAAGCATGGCGAACTGCAGGATGATACGCGGGGCGATACGCAAGGCTGATTCTGTCTGCATAATCGGTAGACTTGGAGGAATGAGTCCAGAAGCGCTTAGTGAACTGATTTTCAATATTGCCAACAACCTTGTGAATGAAGGCAAGGCTGGCACCCTGACCACCGATCTCATCCCTCCGCAGACCAAATTCGCCGTCATGCGTCCGAAGGACCGCGCACACGGCGATTGGGCATCGAACGCGGCCATGCAGCTGGCCAAGAAGGCCGGCATGAAGCCTCACGATTTCGCCGAACTGTTCGCCGCGGAACTCGCCAATGCCGATGGCATCAAGTCCGTGGAAGTGGCCGGCCCCGGCTTCATTAACATTGTGCTTGATTCCGCGTCCGCCGCAGCCGTGGTTGACACTGTGCTTAACGAGGGCGCGAACTACGGCAAGAACGACCATCTTTCCGGCAAAACCCTGAATCTTGAATTCGTGTCCGCCAATCCGACCGGTCCGATCCATATCGGCGGCACCCGTTGGGCCGCGGTCGGCGACTCCATGGCCCGCGTGCTTGAGGCGAACGGCGCCAAGGTGGTGCGCGAATACTATTTCAACGATCACGGCGAGCAGATCAACCGCTTCGCCAAGTCGCTGGTCGCGGCAGCCCACGGTGAGGAACCCCGATCGACGGTTACAAGGGCGCTTATATCGATGAGATCGCACGTCGCGTCATCGATGAGGCAAAAGCCGACGGTATTGCGATTCTCGACCTGCCGCGCGTCGACGGTGGCGTTGACAACGATGGCAATCCGCTGGGTGAGGGCGATTCCGAACAGCGTGAGGAATTCCGCAAGCGTGCGGTGCCGATGATGTTCGACGAAATCCGCAAATCCATGAAGGATTTCCGTGTGAATTTCGACGTGTGGTTCCATGAGAACAGCTTGTATTCCGATGGTGAAGTCGACAAGGCGATCGCCGATCTGCGTGAACGCGGCGACATTTACGAAAAGGATGGCGCAACCTGGTTCGAATCCACCAAGCATGGTGACGACAAGGATCGTGTGATTATCAAGTCCGACGGCAACTACGCGTATTTCGCAGCTGATATTGCTTACTATCGCAACAAGCGTCATCGTGACAACGATCCGGCAGACATCGCCATTTACATGCTGGGTGCCGACCATCACGGCTATATCGGCCGCATGATGGCCATGTGCGCCGCATTCGGCGACGAACCTGGCGAAAACATGCAGATTCTTATCGGCCAGCTCGTCAACGTGCTGAAGGACGGCAAGGCAGTGCGCATGTCGAAGCGCGCCGGCAATGTGGTGACCATCGACGATCTGACGACGCTATCGGCGTGGATGCCTCCCGTTATTCGTTGGCACGCACCGACTACAATTCCCCGGTCGACATCGACCTGAACCTGCTCGCTTCGCATTCCAACGAGAATCCGGTGTACTACGTGCAGTATGCGCACGCCCGCTCCTGCAATGTGGATCGCAATGCGGCTGCTGCCGGCATCACCTACGAGGGTGCCGACGTGAGCCTGCTCGACACCGCCGCCGACGGCGAAGTGCTTGCCGCGCTCGCCCAGTGGCCGGCCCTGCTGCGCGAAGCCGGAGACCTGCGCGCCCCGCATCGCGTAGCCCATTACTTGGAAGACCTCGCCGCCACCTACCACAAGTGGTACAACGTGGAACGCGTGGTGCCTATGGAGCTCACCGATCCGGAAGCTCGCGGCGAACAGGCTGAAGCTCTGCGCATCGCCAAGCTCCGGAACCGGCTCGTGCAGCCGCACGTTGAAGCTCAATGACGCCGTCAAGACGGTTATCGCCGAAGGCCTTGACCTGCTTGGCGTCGCAGCCCCAGACAGGATGTGATCACCATGCAGTCACCCCACTCTGGCCGGCCGGCTCCAACGTGAACGAGCAAGGTGAAATCACGTTCCATGGCCGCACTGCCGAAAGCCTACTGAACGAATTTGGTTCGCCGCTCTACGTCATCGACACCGATGACGTGCGAGCCCGCGCCGCCAAATTCGTCAAATCCGCGGCAAATGCGTTCAACAACACCGTAACCCATGTCAGCTTCGCCGGAAAGCACTGCTTCCAAGGAATCTGCCGTATCGTCACCGAATCCGGCATGCTGATCGACACCTGCACCATGGGCGAGATGCGCATCGCGCTCGCCGCGGGCGTTCCCGGACGGCGACTCGTGCTGCACGGCAACAACAAGTCCGATGCGGAAATCGAACTCGCCATTACCGAAGCTTCGCCAAAATCGTGGTGGACGATCCGACCGAGCCGGCCCGCATCGCCGAAATCGCCAAGCGTCTCGGCAAGCGCGCTCGCGTGATGTTGCGTGTTACGTCCGGCATTCATGCGGGCGGCCACGAATTCGTGTCTACCGCGCATGAGGACCAGAAGTTCGGTGTCGCCTTGCTGCCGGTTGGTGCCGATGCAAGCAAGCTGAACGTGCTCGACGATTTGGCTGACGTGACCCCCGCAGGGTCGAACGCACGCCTAGGCGAAAGCGAAGCCACTCCGGGCGAAAGCGCAGAACGCCAACTGCAGTACGACATCAAATACCCGTATGACATGAGCCACGAGAAGGTTTCCGAAGGCGACCGCAAACTCGCCGAAGCCATGACCATGGTGGCTGATGGCCCCGCGCTCGCCGTATTGAAGGAGATCTACCGCCATCAGGACGTGCTCGAACTGGTCGGCGTGCATTCGCATATCGGGTCGAACATTCACGATGCGGACGCTTTATCCAGGCCGCGAAGCGCATGATGCTGCTGCGCAAGACCTTCTACGCCACCGACGCATACACCCTGCCGGAGGTCGACTTGGGCGGCGGCTATTCCGTGGCCTACACCGATGGCGAGGATTCCATGGATCTCGATACGGAACTTGCCCGCCTTGCCGATGCGGTCACCACCGTGAACCGTGCGCTCGGCATGCCCGCTCCGGTCATCTCGTTCGAGCCGGGCCGTTGGACGGTCGCCCCGACCGGCGTCACCCTGTATCGTGTGGGCACGGTCAAGCCGGTGCAGCTTGCCGGAACCGCGAAAGACAAGGCTGGCAATCCGGTTACGGAACGCGTGTACGTGTCTGTCGACGGCGGCATGAGCGACAATATTCGTCCGGCATTGTATGGATCGGATTACACTGCGAGAATCGCCAATCGTGAGGGTTCCAGCGAAACCAAGCTGTGCCGTGTGGTCGGCATGCACTGCGAATCGGGCGATATCATCGTCAACGAGGTGCGTCTTCCTGCCGATATTCAGCGTGGTGACGTGCTGGCGGTGCCTGTTACGGGTGCATACGGTCGCACGATGGCCAGCAACTACAATCAGGCGCTGATTCCTGCGGTTGTTGCCGTATCCGAGCAAGACGCGCATGTGATGATCCGCCGTCAGACGGTCGACGATCTGCTGGATTGGGATGTGAGCGAATAGCGATTCGTGGCGTTTCGCTCGTGTTTCGTATTGTTCATGGCGATTCGTCTCAAATTGCGGACGCAACATGGATGCAGCATGGACGGTTTTCGGGGCAAAGCTCAGAAACCGTCCATTTTCGTATGATTTCGCGGTCTTACGTCATATCGAGACCGTACAATAGGCAGGGTTACACCAATACTTCACATTCAAGGGAGGATGCCTTGGCACAGGAAGATGTTGCGCCGATTCGCGTTGGATTGTTGGGCGCGGGCACGGTCGGCTCTCAGACCGCACGCCTGCTGGTGGAGCAGAAGGATGAGCTTGCCGCACGCATCGGTCGACCGATCGAACTGACCGGCGTCGCCTGCCTTGATCCGTCGGAAACCGACCCGTTCCCGTGGATCGACAAGTCCGTGGTGACCACCGACACCATGAGCGTGGCCACCAATGCCGACATTGTGGTCGAACTGATTGGCGGAACCGGCGTGGCCCGCAAGTTCGTGCTTGCGGCCATCGAATCCGGCGCTTCCGTGGTTACCGCCAACAAGGCGTTGCTGGCCAAGTATGGTCCGGAAATCTATGCCGCCGCCGAGGCCAAGGGCGTCGATATCTACTTCGAGGCTTCCGTGGGTGGTGCGATTCCGTTCCTCAAGCCACTGCGTGAATCCCTCGTCGGAGACAAGGTGACGAGCATGCTCGGCATCGTCAACGGCACCACGAACTACATTCTCGACGAAATGACCACCAAGGGTCTTGATTTCGACGACGTGCTGAAGGACGCTCAGGCCAAGGGATACGCCGAAGCGGATCCGACCGGAGACATCGAAGGCTACGATGCGGCCAACAAGGCGGCCATCATGGCCACGCTCGGTTTCACACCAACGTGACCATTGACGATGTGTCCGTTGAGGGCATCACCAAGATCACCGCCGACGATATTGCTGCCGCAACCGCCGAAAACAAGGTCATCAAGCTGTTGGCCGTGGTGGAGAATGGCGAGGCCGGCGTGTCTGCCCGCGTGTATCCGGCGCTGATTTCCAACGAGCATCCGCTGGCTTCCGTGCATGGTTCCTTTAACGCGGTGTTTGTGAAGGCCGAAGCGGCCGACGATCTGATGTTCTATGGTCGTGGCGCTGGCGGCGCTCCGACCGCTTCTGCAGTGGTCGGCGATGTGGTGACCGAGGCGCGTCACATCGCACAGGGATGCACTGGCCCGACCATTCCGCTGTATAAGGATTTGAAGAAGGCTCCGATCGAGGCTTCCAAGGCCGAGTTCGCGGTGCGTTTCGTGATTCACGACAATCCGGGCGTGCTTGCGGCCATCGCGGCCAAAGTTCGCCGAGCATGGCGTGTCCATCAATGGTGTGAACCAGGATCTCAAGCCCACGCTGAAGGATCCGGGTTACGACGGCGAACTGCAGCAGCTGCGCCTTGTCACGCACATGACCGACGAGCTTACCCTGCGTGAAACCGTGAAAGACGTGTGCGCACTCGACTGCGTGGTTGGCGAGCCTTCCATCCTCCGCGTGCTCAACTAACAGTTATGAGACGGCTGCTCAAATCGTTGCGATTGGGCGGCCGTCTTTTCGTTCATATTCCGGCTGCTGTGTTGGGCAATTGCTTGCCGATTGTTTACTCAATCGCCCGTTGATTATGGGCTTGAATTTGACTCTTATACCCTTTCGGGTATACGGTGCTACATTTGTAAAGAAGATGTGACGAAGGACGACGAGATATGACTCCAGTTACTCGTAAAGTGCGTGTGCGTGTTCCGGCTACCAGCGCCAATCTTGGTTCTGGCTTTGATACGGTCGGACTTGCTCTGGACTACCACGACGAACTTGAATTCACGCTGAGCGCCGATCCGGTGAACACTGCGGCTCAGGTGATGATCGAAGGCGAAGGCGCCGATACTCTCCCGCGTGACGAAACCCACTTGGTGGTTTCCACGTTCCGCCGCGCATGCCAGACCTTTGGTCTGGGCCGTGTGGGTTTCATTCTTCAGGCTCACAACAACATTCCTCAGGCACGAGGCATGGGCTCTTCCGCAGAGGCCATTGTGGCGGGCATCGCAGCCGCGGCCGCCTTCGCGCAGGACGACGAACTCAACCGTGATGCCGTGTTTGAGCTTGCTGCGGCCATCGAAGGCCATCCGGACAACGTGGCTCCGGCCGTGTACGGCGGGCTCACCATGTCTTGGGACATGGAAACCCCCGAAGGTGTCGGTTCCGTGCCGATTCCGGGCGGCGAACCGCTGCATAAGGCTTCCATACCATCAACTATCGCGTTGCCGACGATCTGACCGCCGCCGTGTTCGTGCCGGATTATGAGCTGTCCACCGAAAAGGCACGCCGGGCGCTGCCGGGCCAGCTGGCGTTCAAGGATGCCGTGCACAATGTGTCTCGCGTGAGCCTGCTGCCGGCCGCCATGAATCCTGCGATGCTGGCGACTGGTCAGCGTCAGGACGTCAACGCGTTGCTGTTCGCCGCCACGCAGGATCGTCTGCATCAGCCGTATCGCGCTCCTTTGATGGAACCGTCGTGGACGCTGATCGAAAAGCTGCGTTCCCATGGTTTCGCTTCCATGGTTTCCGGTGCCGGCCCATGCGTGCTCGTGCTGCATCATGGCGACGCTCGCGAACAGCTGGAACAGCTTGCTTCCGAAGAGCTCGCTTCCGGTCATTGGCGTGTGCTGCATTTGGGCGTCGACACCAAGGGTGTGCAGGTGGAACGCGCATGAACAACTCCATTCCGCTGATTCTCGCTTCCAAATCCAAGCCTCGCCGTGACGTGCTTTTCTCGGCGGGCATTTGCCCCACGATTCGCGTATCGAACGTGGACGAGCCGGCGGCGCTCGAACGTGAGGCGGCCACCATGGGCGTTGCCGTAAGCGATCTGAGCGTGGAACAGCGGGTGATGATTCTCGCTACGGCCAAAGCCGAAGCCGTACATCAGGCGTATCGGAACGTTGCCGCCACCGCTGCGGCGGCGCACGGCGATCGTGTGGTCGGATTTCCGCTGAAAGCCGTTGCCGAATCTTCCGAACATTCGGATAATGCTGAAAATACTGGAGATTCCGCATCTTTAGAACATCATCGTGTTACGTTGCGTGCGGACGAAGTGCAGTCCGCCTCCGATGTGAATACCCGCGATTTTTCGGGAGTCACCATCCTACGATCACCGAATCGATTGCTGACTTCGTTGATGGCAAGCCGAGCCTGACCCGCGCGAAAGTCGGTCCGCTGATTCTTGGCTGCGATTCCATGTTCCTGCTTGACGGCGAATGTTACGGCAAGCCGCATAGCGCTGAGGTGGCTCGGGAACGACTGCGTGCCATGCGTGGCGCCACCGGTGAATTATGGACGGGCCATTGCCTGATTGACTTCGCCACCGGGCGTATCGCGCGAGGCGCGAGCAGGGCCACGCTGCATTTCTGTGAGTATTCCGACACCGATATCGAACGGTACATCGCCACCGGAGAACCGTTGGAAGTGGCTGGTTCCTTCACGCTTGAGGGCTTCGGTGGAGCGTTCATCGACTCCATCGAAGGCGATCCGCACGGCATTATCGGCCTGAGTCTTCCGCTGGCTCGCCGTTTGGCCGCCGAGCTTGGCGTGGAATGGACCGATCTGTGGAATGTGACGCGAGCCGATCAAGAACCGAACGTCGAACATGATTCGCGAACCGGTGCCGCGAAGCCGCTTCCTCCCAAGGAAAACGTGCATCAGCCGGGGTGATGGCTGGGTTGATTGCGCGTGCGGTCGCAAGCATTGGGGCACGAACGGCGCGTCCGGCGTGCTGTTGGCCCGCCGAAGCGAACAGACCGGCGAAGTGACGCACGTTGTCATGCAGCATCGCGCGGTGTGGAGCGCGGAAGGTGGCACATGGGGCATTCCAGGAGGTGCCACTGCCGACGGTGAAAGCCCGATCGAGGGTGCGCTGCGCGAATCGTACGAGGAAGCCAACATCACGCCGGAAGATATCGACGTGGTCGGATCATACTGCGAAGACCACGGACCGTGGGCCTACACCACCGTGTTCGCTTTCGAAAAGCCGGGGCACCGCGTGGAACCGAAGGCCAACGATGACGAAAGCATGGAAATCGAATGGGTGCCGATTGAGGAAGTCCCCAATCGTAAACTGTTGACCGCCATGCGTACCGACTGGCCGAATTTCGCTGCGCGACTCGCTCAAATGGCTGAAAAATAGCGTCTGTTAGCGCTAACCGAAGTTGCGTGTAGAATAGTCGAAAGTAACAACGGTAGTGTGCGGAAGGCGACGGAGCATGGCAGGCAAGCGCAATGCGGCAAACAAACGCCCTCGATGTTCGAAGTGGCGAAAATGGCTGGTGTCAGCCATCAAACGGTGTCGCGCGTCATTAATCATTCCCCCGACGTGTCTGATGCCACCCGCGAAAAAGTACAGAAAGCCATCGACGCGCTTGGATACCGTCCCAGCAATTCCGCGCGTGCCCTCGCTTCGCATCGCTCCCGCACCATCGGCTTGGTTGCGGGCGGGCAACGCTTTTATGGTCCGATTTCCGCGATTTCCTCGATTGAGGCGATGGCGAGGCAGCATGGCCTGTTCATGTCGGTGAGCATGGTGCACGAGGCGCTCTGCTCGCAGACGGAATTCGACGAATTGTGCTCAACGTTCGATGAGATGAACGTGGACGCGTTCATTTTCCTCACGCCGACGGGATGTTATGTTTTTCCGCCGCCTGCCGTGCGCAGATCACGCACCGCGCGTCATCGTCACCTCCACGCACGGCAGCATCAGCGTGCAGGATGGTTTGCGCTTGATGAAACCGGCCGACCGTCGCCGAGTATCCGTAGTGGGAGTGGACCAATGGTCGGCCATGGCGACGTGATGCATTGGTGGTCGAGATGGGCATCGTTCCGTGCTTTATTTCGCAGGTCGCGAGATGGCGTGACGCCGCCACGCGTTTGATGGCGTGGAATAAGCTGTGCGCGGCCAATGCGGTGAGTTCCGTCACCGTGCAATGCGAAACCTGGGAATCGACCGAAGCGTATGGCAAGATGAACCATATTCTCGAAACATCGGTCGTACCGGCGGAAATCTGCGACGTGCATGGTGTGTGCGAACGACAGCCAGGCGGTTGGCGTGTCTCGTGCGCTGCATGAACATGGCATGCGTATTCCGCAGGATGTGAGCTTGGTCGGTTTCGACGACATGCCCGCCATGGACAACATGTACCCGCCGCTGGCCACGGTTCGCCCGGATTTTGAACAGCTTGGCGTTGCCGCCATGCGTGAGACGCTGTTTTTGCTGGGGGAGGGCGATGAGAATTCGTTCGCCTCGTTGCAGCATGGCGTCGGCCTGATTTCCGCGAAGGTGATCGGCCGCACTTCTTTGGGCACCGCCAGCCGTCGCTGAATATTTCCTGCGCTTTTTGTATTTCTTGTGATTCTCGTATCTCTTTTTGCCGCATGTGCTGCGATTGCCGGATTTCGCAATGCCGGTATATCAAGAAAATCGGCTGACGATCTGCCGGTAGTACGTTGACGATTGCGTGACACGTCGAACTTGTATAGTCGCCACTTTCTGTTTAGAATAGTGAGCGTTAACAGTGAGCGCTAACATTCCGTCGACAATGTGGTTGTGAGGCGCTCGGATGCAAGGAGTTTGAAACTATGGCGCAAGAGCAGGGACTTGACGATCGCATCGCGCTGACCGCCGAGAAAATCCGCGCTGGCAAGACGAGTCTGGGCATCGAATTCGGCTCCACCCGAATCAAGGCCGTGCTCATCGACGACACGTACACCACCATCGCAGCCGGCGACTACGGCTGGGCCAGCCACTTGGAAGACGGCCTGTGGAGCTATTCGCAGGAAGAAATCTGGACCGGGCTGCAGACCGCATACGCGGCGCTCGCCGAAGATGTCGAAAACGCTTACGGCGAAAAGCTCACCCGCGTGGGACGCATCGGCTTCTCCGCCATGATGCACGGCTACCTCGCCTTCGGCAAAGATGGCGAACTGCTGGTGCCGTTCCGCACCTGGCAGAACACCAACACTTCCGAAGCACACGAGAAACTTTCCGAACTGTTCCAGTACAACATTCCGGAACGCTGGTCCATCGCACACCTGTACCAGGCCGTGCTCAACAACGAAGAGCACATCGGCAAGGTCGATTTCTTCACCACCCTCGCCGGCTACGTGCACTGGAAGCTCACCGGCAAGAAGGTGCTCGGCGTTGGCGACGCATCCGGCATGTTCCCGATCGACCCTACCACGCACACCTACGAAACCGAATTCATTGAGAAGTTCAATGCGATTCCGGAAGTCGCAGCCCAGCCGTGGAAGCTTGCCGACCTACTGCCGGAACCGCTGGTTGCAGGCACTCCTGCGGGCACGCTGACCGAAGAGGGCGCCAAGCTGCTCGATCCGACAGGCACGCTGCAGCCGGGAATCACATTCGCTCCGCCGGAGGGCGATGCTGGCACCGGTATGGTGGCCACCAACTCCGTACGCGTGCGCACCGGCAACGTTTCCGCCGGCACCTCCATCTTCGCCATGGTTGTACTCGAACGCAAGCTGGAACGCCTGCACCCGGAAGTGGACCTCGTCACCACTCCGGCAGGCGATCTCGCAGGCATGAGCCACGCCAACAACTTCACCTCCGACCTCAACGCATGGGTTGGTCTGTTCGGACAGTTCGCAGCTGCAATCGGCACTCCGGTCGACGCCGGCACCCTGTATGGCACGCTGTTCCGCGCCGCCATCGCGGACGATGTTGACTCCAACTGCGGCGGACTCATCAACTACCCGTTCCGCTCCGGCGAATTCCTCGCAGGACTGCCCGAAGGCCGCCCGCTGTTCGCGCGCGGTCCGGAAGCCCGCATGAGCCTCGGCAACTTCATGCGCGCCCAGCTGTTCAGCGCATTCTCCCCGGTGAAGATCGGCATGGATGTGATGACCAAGGACGAAGGCGTTGCCGTTGACTCCCTCGTCGGCCACGGTGGCATCTTCACCACCCCGAGGTCGCCCAGAAGATTCTCGCAGCCGCATTCGATACGCCGATCAAGGTGATGTCCACCGCTGCCGAAGGCGGCGCATGGGGCATGGCCGTGCTTGCCGATTACCTGTGGCACGCCGACCAGCCGCTCGACGAATTCCTTGACGCTCGCGTGTTCGCCGATGCCGCTTCGACCACGGAAAATCCGGATGAAGGCGATGTCGCGGGATTCGAGGAATTCTTCGATCGCTTCCGCAAGGGACTGCCGATTGAGCATGTTGCAATCGAAAGCATTCCGCTGGAAACCAAGTAAATAAATATTTTTAAAAACTTATTTCAATTTGAAAGGAAATGATTATGGCTACTTTGGCTGATTATGGTCCTGAGGTTCGTGCCGAGGTCAAGCAGTGCGCGAGGTCGTGGCGACCTTGCATGAGCAGCTGATCAAGTGGAACCTGGTGGTGTGGACGGCTGGCAACGTGTCGCAGCGTCTGCATACGGCGGATCTGATGGTGATCAAGCCGTCGGGCCTGCGTTACGAGTACCTGACGCCGTCGAGCATGGTGGTGTGCGATCTGGACGGCAACGTGGTGGACGGTTCGGAGGCTCCTTCCTCCGATACCGCGTCGCATGCGTACATCTACCGTCATATGCCGGATGTGTACGGCGTGGTGCATACGCATTCGACGTACGCGACGGCGTGGGCGGCGACTGGGCAGAACATTCCGTGCGGTCTGACGATGATGGGCGACGAGTTCGGCGGTCCTGTTCCGGTGGGTCCGTTCCGTCTGATCGGTTCCGAGGCGATCGGCGAGGGCGTGGTCGAGACGCTCAGGGAGTATCCGAAGTCTCCTGCGGTGCTGATGCAGAACCATGGTCCGTTCACCATCGGCAAGGACGCGGAGTCGGCGGTGAAGGCCGCGGCGATGACGGAGGAGGTCGCTCATACGATGTGGGCGGCGAGGCAGCTGGGTGAGATCATTCCGATTTCGGATGAGGATATTGCGAAGCTGAACGATCGTTACACCAACGTCTACGGCCAGCACTGAGCTGCAATCCTACGATTCCGTAATCCTACATAATTTCACAATCGTACGAATCGCGCTACGCAACAGAACGACGCGAAGCGCGAGTTCGCAATCGCAATAAATAATTAAAAACTCCATAAACAACGAAGTAAAGGAACAATCACATGGCAATGGAAAACCCGTTTGAAGGCAAGGAAGTCTGGTTCGGCGTCGGATCCCAGGATCTGTACGGCGAAGAAGCGCTGCGTCAGGTGGCCGAGCAGTCCGGCGAAATCGTCGACGCGCTCAACGCAACCGGCAAGATCCCGGTCAAGGTGGTGCTTAAGCCGACCCTGAAGTCCTCCGATGGCGTCAAGGCCTTCATGGTCGAAGCCTCCGCCAACCCGAACGTCATCGGCGTGATCACCTGGTGCCACACCTTCTCCCCGGCCAAGATGTGGATCCGCGGCCTCGAAGTGCTCACCAAGCCGCTGCTGCAGCTCAACACGCAGCACCACTTCGAAATCCCGTGGGAAACCATCGACATGGACTTCATGAACCTGAACCAGGCCGCACACGGCGACCGTGAGTTCGGTTACATCCTGACCCGTCTGGGCATCAACCGCAAGATCGTGGTCGCCACTACACCGATCCGGCCGTTGCCGAAGAAATCGGCACCTGGGCACGCGCCTGCGCCGGCTGGGATGCTTCCAACAACATGAAGGTCATGCGTTGGGGCGACAACATGCGCAACGTGGCCTCACCGAAGGCGACAAGACCGAAGCCGAGCGCGTGTTCGGCGCATCCATCAACACTTGGGCCGTCAACGAGCTCGTCGCAGCCTACGAAGCCGTCAAGGACGATCAGGTCAAGAGCATCATCGAAGACTACAAGGTTAAGTACGACGTTGATCCGGCTCTGCTCGACGCCAAGTACGATTCCCTGTTCATCGCGGCCAAGGAAGAAGCCGCCATGGTCAACATGATGCGCGCCAATGGCTGCACCGCCGGCGTGACAACTCGAGACTTGGGTGCCTCCCGCAGCTGCCGGGCGTGGCCCGCAGCGCTTCCCGTCCGAGTACGGCTTCGGCTTCTCCGCCGAAGGCGACTGGAAGACCGCAGTGCTCGTGCGCATCGGCGCAGTGATGGGCTACGGCCTCGAAGGTGGCGCTTCCCTCATGGAAGACTACTCCTACAACTTCACCCCGGGCAACGAGATGATCATGGGCTCCCACATGCTCGAAGTCTCCCCGTCCGTCGGCACCATCGCCAAGCCGAAGCTGGAAATCCACCCGCTCGGCATCGGTGGCAAGGCCGATCCGGTGCGCCTGGTCTTCACCGTCGCCCCGAAGAAGGACGCCGTCGTCGTGTCCATGTCTGACGTGCGCGAACGCTTCCGCCTGACCATGAACCTGGTCGACGTGGTCGAGCCGCTCGGCGAACTCAAGCAGCTGCCGTGCGCCCGTGGCCTGTGGAAGCCGCAGCCGGATCTCAAGACCTCCGCCGAGTGCTGGCTGCGTTCCGGCGCATCCCACCACACCTGCATGACCACCTCCGTCGGTCGCGAGGCTTGGGAAGACTTCGCCCGCATCGCCGGTGTCGAACTCGCCACCATCGACGCGAACACCAAGGCCGCAGAATTCGAGCGCGACCTTGAGATCTCCGAAATGTACCACCGCCTCAACAACCGTCACTGACATAACGGAGCGTTAACGGCATGGCAGAAGACTCGACGTACCCTCGTACGCCTTCGCCTTCTGCCGCACCGTTACCGCACGCGTTATGCACTGACGGAACCGTCGCTGATTGTCGCTTTACTGACAATGGCTGATGGAGTGTCGTTAGCCATTCTGGATTCATCACTAATCTCTGCCATATGAGCGCCGGCGGGTCGGATCGCTTCCGATCTCCGGCGCTCGTTTGCATTCCTTGAAAGTTGTACGGACAGAACAAAAGCGTGGGGGTGCGAGAGAACGTTTGTATTCTCTCGTACCCCCACGCTTTTTATGTATTATGCGATTCAGCGCTTGCCGGAGTACAGCTGCTGATCGATCACCTGTGCGAACACGCGGTTCACTGCCGGACGCACCACTTTCAGCGACGGGGTCAGGCACTTG
>ENA-OQAL01000207-OQAL01000207.1-human-gut-metagenome-genome-assembly--contig:-NODE-207-length-15659-cov-3.425187_pt1 | contig 15659 bp, 21 predicted proteins | sample MGYA00242491_ERZ504519 | MGnify/ENA primary metagenome ERZ504519 (study PRJEB26092, sample SAMD00036260) | human gut metagenome | host: Homo sapiens | study: EMG produced TPA metagenomics assembly of... | reverse complement strand
TCTTTATAAAAGTAGTGCTTAAAAACACTTATAATCTGAAACATAACAATTATTTTTGTACGTTTTTTAATTAATTGGATTGTTTTTATTCAGGTATGAAGAAGAGTTTGACGGCTTTGGCGTTCGGCACATTGGGATTGGGCATTGCCGAGTTTGTAATGATGGGCATTTTGCCCGATGTAGCGAAGGACTTGCATATAAGTATTCCGCAAGCAGGACATTTTTATTTCGGCTTATGCACTAGGTGTGTGCGTAGGAGGCACCGGGGATGGTTTTGGTGGCTCGTACCCGTCCGCTGAAACATATTCTGTTAGGTTTGATGGTTATTTATATTTGTGGTAATTTGTGTGCTGCCGCTTCAGTGAATTATTGGATGATGTTGATGATGCGTTTTTATTTCCGGATTGCCTCATGGCGCCTTCTTTTGGGGGTTGGGTTCCATTGTGGCGGAAAAGAGTGGCTGATAAAAGGAAAAAAGTTCGCAGGCAGTGGCATTGATGGTGTCGGGTATGACGATTGCCAATCTTTTTGGTGTACCTTTGGGTACGTTCATGAGTAATATAATGTCTTGGCGTATTCCTTTTCTCTTTAATGGAGTATGGGGACTGATTACTTTGTTCTATATTTGGAATGGGTTCCTTCACTGCCTGCTTTGCCAGATACAGGTTTGAAAGGGCAGTTCCGTTTTTTGAAGAATCTGGCTCCATGGTTGTTGATAATTACGACCATGTTCGGAAACGGAGGCATTTTTTGTTGGTATAGCTATGTCACTCCTTTGATGACGCACGTGGCAGGTTTCAGTGAAAACAGTATGACTTTCATTATGGTGTTGGCAGGTCTTAGCATGACTGTAGGAAACTTGATGGGTGGAAAGTTTTCTGATCAGTATGGGGCTGCCCGTGTGGTAAAATATACACAGGTTATTATGCTTCCGGTTTGTTCGCCATTTTCTTTGCGGCCTCTGTTTCTTGGTTGGCAGTAATATTGATGTGTATATGTACGGCAGGATTATTTGCTGTTTCGGCTCCACAACAATTATTGTTACTCCGGAATTCACGCGGAGGAGAAATGATGGGAGCGGCCTGTGTGCAAGTCGCTTTTTAATTTGGGCAATGCCATTGGTGCTTATGCCGGTGGGCTACCCATAGATGCCGGATTGGGTTATCGGTATCCGGCTTTGGTAGGAGTTTTTATCGTATTGATCGGCTTTGTCGCTGTTTCCCTTTATTCCAAAAGGGAATCGGCTTCTCTTTCTAAGATATAAATCACATCTCCACTCTTTTTAACCTCTACCCGGCTACCCTCCGGATTCAGGTTGAAAGGTGTGGTCTTGTCTGTTTTGTTATCTACGACCATCAGTACATTATCTTCGGCAAAGCGTTTTATCTCCACTTTCAGGTTGGCGTCGGGCATGGTTTGGTCCAGTAGCAGACTGTCATTTAGATATACCGCTATACTGTCTCCGGCAAAACTATTAGTCAGTTCTATGTTGTAGACTCCTTCATAAGTCTGTACTTTGTCAGCCTTGCGTTGGAAACGGAAGGACATATACAAAAATGATAATAACGGCAAAGACTCCAAAAGCCAGCATACCGTTACCTATCATGAACTGCTTGTTCGTATTTAAACTGTTTTTATCCATAGTGTTATAAGTTTCTGCAAAACTACAATTTTTTAATAGAATATTTTGTAGCACTGGTAGATAATTTGTATCTTTGCACCGAAATGGATGAATGGTGGGGCTTGATTAAGCCCTTTTTTGTTCTTAATAGTGAATAAATGATAGATAAAAATGTAGTAACCCGGATTGTTGACGAGTGGCTGGAAGGTAAAGATTACTTTTTGGTAGATGTCACGGTGAGCCCGGATGACAAAATTGTGGTAGAAATTGACCATGCCGAGGGAGTATGGATTGACGATTGTGTAGAACTTAGCCGCTATATTGAGTCTAAACTGGACCGTGAAGAAGAGGATTATGAACTGGAAGTGGGTTCGGCCGGTATAGGACAACCTTTCAAGGTATTGCAACAGTACTTGATACACATTGGTAAGGAGGTGGAAATCCTGACTAAAGAGGGAAAGAAGCTGGAAGGTGTATTGAAGGATGCAAATGAAGAGAACTTTACCGTAACCATTGAAAAGAAAGTGAAACCGGAAGGAGCCAAACGCCCCAAACTGGTAGAGGAGGATATTACTTTTGCATATGATGAGATAAAATACACTAAATACTTAATTAGTTTTTAAATAATTATGCCAAAAAAGAAGAAACAATCAGCTTGATTGATACATTTTCGGAATTTAAGGAATTAAAGAATATTGATAGAACAACTATGGTGAGTGTACTCGAAGAGTCTTTCCGTAGTGTGATCGCGAAAAATGTTTGGCACTGATGAAAAATTACGACGTTATTGTGAACCCTGACAAGGGAGATTTTGAAATATGGCGTAACCGTGAAGTTGTAGCAGATGAGGATTTGACGAATCCCAATATGCAGATCTCATTGACCGAGGCACAGAAAATTGATGCGTCTTATGAGGTGGGTGAGGAAGTGACCGATGAAGTAATCTTTGCCAAGTTTGGCCGCCGTGCCATTCTGAACTTGCGTCAGACACTGGCATCGAAGATTTAGAACTGGAGAAAGATAGCTTGTATAATAAATATATTGATAGGGTGGGTACTGTAATCAGTGCGGAAGTCTATCAGATATGGAAGAAAGAAATGTTGTTGCTGGATGATGAAGGCAACGAACTGCTTTTGCCCAAGACTGAACAGATTCCGAGTGACTTCTACCGTAAAGGCGAAACTGCCCGTGCCGTAGTGCCCGTGTAGATAATAAAAATAATAATCCGAAGATTATTCTGAGCCGTACTTCACCTGTGTTCTTGCAACGCCTGTTTGAAATGGAAGTACCCGAAATCAATGACGGGTTGATCACTATCAAGAAGATTGCGCGCATTCCCGGAGAACGTGCTAAGATAGCAGTTGAGTCGTATGACGACCGTATAGACCCGGTAGGTGCCTGCGTAGGTGTAAAAGGATCACGTATCCACGGTATTGTGCGCGAGTTGCGTAATGAAAATATCGACGTGATCAACTATACTTCTAACATTCAGTTGTTCATTCAGCGTGCGTTGAGTCCGGCTAAGATTTCTTCTATTGTGTTGCACGAAGAGGAGAAAAAAGCAGAAGTATATCTGAAACCGGAAGAAGTGTCTTTGGCAATCGGTAAGGGGGGAATGAATATCAAACTCGCCAGTATGCTTACCGAATATACGATTGATGTGTACCGCGAATTGGATGAGAGCGCGATGGATGAGGATATCTACCTTGATGAATTCAAGGATGAAATTGATGAGTGGGTTATCACAGCCATCAAGAATATTGGATTGGATACAGCCAAGGCTGTATTGAATGCTCCGCGCGAGATGTTGATAGAAAAAGCGGACCTGGAAGAAAACACGGTTGATGACGTGTTGAGAGTTTTAAGAGCTGAATTTGAAGAGTAACTCTTCAGTCCCGGCTCGTAGTTAATAATTAAAAAACGAGTATGACGATTAGACTGAACAAAGTAACAAGAGATTTAAATGTAGGAATAACGACGGTAGTTGAATTCTTGCAGAAGAAGGGCTATACCATTGAGGCTAGTCCTAATGCGAAAATTACCGAAGAACAATATGCTGTACTTGTGAAAGAGTTCAGCACAGATAAAAATTTAAAAAATAGAGTCTGAAAAATTTAGTCAGGAAAGACAGAACAAGGACCGCAACAAAGCTTCTATCTCTATCGAAGGTTTTTTGAATCTAAGAAAGAGAAAGAAGAGGTGGTGAAAACTGTTTATTTCCTGAAGAGGCACGCCCCAAACTGAAGCAAGTGGGTAAAATAGATCTGGACAATTTGAACAAGAAAACTGCGCCAAAGGTTGTAGAACCAGTTGCGAAAGTTATTGAACAAACTCCGAAAGCAGAACCCGTGGTGGAAAAGGTGGTTGAGAGGAAGGAAACTCCCCAACCCGAGAAGGAAACGCCGAAGCCTGTGGTGGTAGAGGAAAAGAAACCGGAACCTGCTCCTCAACCTGCTCCTGCTCCAGTTCTGGAAGAGAAGAAAGAGCCTAAAATTGAAAAGACGGAAGAAAAGACACCCCAGGTGAAAGAGATGGAAAAAGAAACACCCGAAGCAGCACCCGTTCAGGAAAAAGAAGAAGACGATGTATTTAAAATTCGTCCTACTGAATTTAAATCGAAAATTAATGTAGTAGGTCAGATTGATCTGGCTGCATTGAATCAGTCTACCCGTCCGAAAAAGAAATCGAAGGAAGAAAAACGGAAAGAGAGAGAAGAGAAAGATAAGCAGCGTCAGGAACAGCGTAAGCAGATGAAAGATGCGATTATCAAGGAAATTCGTAAGAGTGATGAAAAGACGGATAAGGGTGGCCTGAGTGATGAGGCTGCGAAAAGAAAAACGCAACCGTATTAATAAGGAACGGGTTGATATTAATGCAACCTCCAACGCATCTGGAGCTTCACGAAATGAGAAATCTGGAAAGAATAACCAGAACCAGGGACAGGGCGGAAAACATAACAAGGACCGCTTTAAGAAACCGGTGGTAAAACAGGAGGTGAGCGACGAAGATGTAGCAAAACAGGTGAAAGAAACACTTGCCCGCCTGACAAATAAAGGAAAGAATAAAGCTGCCAAGTATCGTAAGGAGAAACGTGAAAATATTCAGAACCGTCAGCTGGAACAGGAGGAACTGGAACAGGAAGAAAGCAAGGTATTGAAGCTGACTGAATTTGTAACAGCAAATGAGCTGGCTAACATGATGGATATTCCGGTGACTCAGGTTATCTCAACTTGTATGAGTGTGGGTATCATGGTGTCTATCAACCAGCGTCTGGATGCAGAAACGATTAACCTTGTGGCAGAAGAATTTGGCTACAAGACAGAATATGTAAGTGCGGAAGTTGCACAGGCTGTAGAGGAAGGGGCTGATGCGGAAGAAGATTTGCAACCGCGTGCACCGATTGTTACCGTGATGGGTCACGTAGACCACGGTAAGACTTCTTTGCTGGACTATATCCGTAAAGCAAATGTAATTGCGGGTGAGGCCGGAGGTATCACACAGCACATTGGTGCATATAACGTGAAACTGGAGGATGGACGTCGCATTACGTTCCTGGATACTCCGGGACACGAAGCATTTACAGCTATGCGTGCACGTGGTGCGAAAGTAACTGACGTGGTAATCATTATCGTAGCTGCGGATGACAACGTGATGCCGCAGACAAAAGAAGCTATCAACCATGCGATGGCTGCGGGGGTACCTATTGTGTTTGCTATCAATAAGGTAGATAAACCGAATGCAAACCCGGATAAGATTAAGGAAGAGCTGGCTGCCATGAACTTCCTGGTGGAAGAATGGGGTGGAAAATACCAGTCTCAGGATATTTCAGCCAAGAAAGGTACCGGTGTTCCTGAATTGCTTGAAAGGTATTGCTGGAAGCTGAAATGTTGGATTTGAAAGCAAATCCGAACCGTAAGGCTACCGGTTCAATTATTGAATCTTCTTTGGATAAAGGACGTGGATATGTGGCTACGGTGCTGGTTTCTAATGGAACACTGCATGTAGGGGATATTGTGTTGGCCGGAACTTCATACGGTAAGGTGAAGGCGATGTTCAACGAACGTAACCAGCGCCTGAAAGAGGCTGGACCTTCTGAACCGGTATTGATTTTAGGATTGAACGGAGCGCCGGCTGCGGGTGATACATTCCATGTGTTTGATACGGATCAGGAAGCACGTGAGATTGCCAACAAGCGTGAACAGCTGGCTCGTGAACAGGGCTTGCGTACTCAGAAGATGTTGACACTGGATGAAGTGGGACGTCGTCTGGCATTGGGTGACTTCCATGAATTGAATGTGATTGTGAAAGGTGACGTGGATGGTTCTGTAGAAGCTTTGAGCGACTCATTGATCAAGTTGTCTACCGAACAGATTCAGGTGAATGTAATCCATAAGGGTGTCGGACAGATTTCAGAATCGGATGTATCGTTGGCTGCGGCATCGGATGCAATCATCGTAGGTTTCCAGGTACGTCCTTCAGGAAATGCGGCTAAGCTTGCTGAACAGGAAGGTGTGGATATTCGTAAGTATTCTATTATTTACGATGCGATTGAAGAAGTGAAGTCGGCAATGGAAGGCATGTTGGCTCCGACATTGAAAGAACAGGTTACCTCTACAATCGAAGTGCGTGAAGTGTTCAACATCAGCAAGGGTGGGTATGGTTGCCGGTGCGATGGTGAAGACCGGAAAAGTAAAACGTACGGACAAGGCTCGCTTGATTCGCGACGGTATCGTAATCTTTACGGGTTCAATCAATGCATTGAAGCGCTTCAAGGACGATGTGAAAGAAGTGGGTACTAACTTTGAATGTGGTATCAGCTTGACGAACTGCAACGACTTGAAAGTGGGTGACGTGATTGAAACGTATGAAGAAGTGGAAGTAAAACAGACATTGTAAGGACGTAACGTCTGACCATTGTTTGGGTGCAAATAAATACATTTGTCATTCAGAGCAAAGCGAAGATTCTTGTATTCACCCATCAGACAGGGGAACAAGTTCTTCGCTTTGTTTTTAATATATATTTCGGATAAATGGCAACAATAGACTGGGTGATTATCATCTTATTGGCTTTAGGAGCTGTCTCTGGTTTTATGAAAGGATTTTTCAAACAACTGGCAGCGGTTGTAGGGCTGATAGCCGGACTGCTGGTAGCACGTGCTTTGTTTGCCGGTTTAGGTGAGCAATTGGCCGTAGCGGTAGGTACTTCTGTGACATTCGGGCAGATACTGGCTTTTCTGTTGATAGGTTTGATAGTACCTTTGGTGTTGTCTCTTTTGGCTTCTGCCTTGACGAAAATCGTGGATATGACAGGATTAGGTTTTATCAACCGCCTTTTGGGGGCAGTGCTTGGAGCGATAAAATATGCGCTTGTAATCAGCCTGGTCATCCATTTTATTGATTTTGCCGACTCTAAAGATAACTTAATACATTCAACCACTAAGGGAAGTTCGTTGTTATATTATCCGATAAAGGATTTTTCCGCTTTCTTTTATCCTGTGGTGAAAACTGTAACAGAGAAATTTATAGAAACAGATAATATTCAGAATTGATATGCAAATAGAACCCAATAAATATGTGAAGGAACTGACGCAGGCGAAGTATAAATATGGCTTCACTACGGATGTTCACACAGATATTATAGAGAAGGGACTGAATGAGGATGTCGTGCGGCTGATTTCTTCAAAGAAAGGTGAGCCCGACTGGTTGCTTGAGTTCCGTTTGAAGGCGTTTCGCTATTGGCAAACGCTGGAAATGCCTACATGGGCACATTTGAATATTCCGGAGATTGATTATCAGGCTATTTCATATTATGCAGACCCGACAAAGAAAAAAGAAGGGCCGAAGAGTCTGGATGAAGTGGATCCGGAACTGTTGAAAACCTTTGACAAGCTGGGTATTCCTTTGGAAGAACGTATGGCGCTGAGCGGTATGGCGGTAGATGCGGTTATGGACTCCGTCTCTGTGAAGACAACTTTTAAGGAGATACTGATGGAAAAGGGAATTATATTCTGCTCTATCAGTGAAGCGGTGCGTGAACATCCGGATTTGGTGAAGAAGTATTTAGGTTCGGTAGTGGGCTATCGTGATAATTTCTTTGCCGCATTGAACTCGGCTGTGTTTAGTGATGGTTCGTTTGTGTATATTCCGAAGGGGGTTCGCTGTCCGATGGAGTTGTCTACGTACTTCCGTATCAATGCGGCCAATACCGGACAGTTTGAACGTACGCTGATTGTTGCAGATGATGACAGTTATGTCTCTTACCTGGAAGGATGTACGGCACCGATGCGTGATGAAAACCAGTTGCACGCGGCAATTGTGGAAATCGTGGTGCTTGACCGTGCGGAAGTGAAATATTCTACTGTGCAGAACTGGTATCCTGGTGATGCTGAAGGTAAAGGTGGTGTGTATAACTTTGTAACCAAAAGAGGTAACTGCAAAGGGGTGGACAGTAAACTTTCCTGGACACAGGTAGAGACTGGCTCGGCCATTACATGGAAGTATCCAAGCTGTATTTTGAGTGGAGACAATTCTACCGCAGAGTTCTATTCTGTAGCGGTAACCAATAATTATCAGCAGGCAGATACTGGTACGAAGATGATTCATCTGGGTAAAAACACTCGTTCTACTATCGTAAGTAAGGGTATCAGTGCCGGAAAGAGTCAGAACTCTTATCGCGGGCTGGTGCGTGTGGCTGAAAAGGCAGATAATGCAAGAAACTACAGTCAGTGTGATTCTCTGTTGCTGGGTAGCCACTGCGGAGCGCATACATTCCCTTATATGGACATTCACAATGAAACGGCTGTGGTGGAACATGAGGCTACGACTTCCAAGATTTCGGAAGACCAGATTTTCTATTGCAACCAGCGTGGTATCTCTACTGAGGATGCCGTAGGATTGATTGTGAATGGGTATGCAAAGGAGGTTCTGAACAAACTTCCGATGGAGTTTGCCGTAGAGGCTCAGAAATTGCTGTCTGTGTCGTTGGAGGGCAGTGTAGGATAAACGATAAAAATAGATTGTTATGCTAGAGATAAAGAATTTACATGCCAACATTAATGGCAAAGAGATATTGAAAGGTATTAACCTGACTGTAAAGGCAGGAGAAGTTCATGCGATTATGGGGCCTAACGGTTCGGGAAAGAGTACATTGAGTAATGTATTGGTCGGTCATCCAGCTTATGAGGTGACGAAAGGAACCGTAACGTTTGATGGAAAGGATTTATTGGCTTTGAGTCCGGCAGACCGTAGTCATGAAGGATTGTTCCTGTCATTCCAGTATCCGGTAGAAATTCCGGGAGTGAGCATGGTGAACTTCATGCGTGCGGCCGTGAATGAACAGCGTAAGTACAAAGGACTTCCAGCTTTGACGGCCAGTGAGTTCTTGAAACTGATGCGCCAAAAGAGAGAGATTGTGGAGCTGGACAGCAAGTTGGCTAACCGTTCGGTAAATGAGGGATTCTCTGGAGGTGAGAAGAAGCGTAATGAAATATTCCAGATGGCTATGCTGGAACCGAAGCTGAGCATCTTGGACGAAACTGACTCCGGACTGGATATTGATGCGTTGCGTATTGTGGCTGAAGGAGTGAATAAACTGAAAACTCCGGAAACGAGCTGTATTGTGATTACGCACTATCAGCGTTTGCTGGATTACATTAAACCGGATATTGTACATGTACTTTATAAAGGCCGTATCGTGAAAACTGCAGGTCCGGAACTGGCATTGGAACTGGAAGAAAAAGGATACGATTGGATTAAGAAAGAACTGGGAGAATGAGCATGAAAGCAGAACAGCAATATATTGATCTTTTCACGCAGTGCGAGGCTATTATTTGTCGGCAAAGTGCGGATGTGCTGAATGCGCCCCGTGCGAAGGCATTTGCTGATTTTGAGAAGCTGAGCTTCCCGACTCGCAAGCAGGAAAATATAAATATACGGAGGTGAGCAAGTATTTTGCTCCGGATTATGGGTTGAACTTGAATCGCCTGGAATTTCCGGTTAATCCGTATGAAGTGTTCAAGTGTGATGTGCCCAATATGAGTACCTCACTTTATTTTGTGGTAAATGATACGTTTGACAAGCATGTGCATCCTTCTGCTCAGTTGCCGGAGGGAGTTTACTTCGGTAGCTTGAAGGATATGGCTGAACAGCGCCCTGATTTGGTCAGAAAATATTACGGAAAGCTGGCTGATACGTCGAAGGATGCTCTGGCGGCATTTAATACGATGTTTGCACAGGACGGTGTGTGCATGTATGTACCGAAGAATGTGGTGTTGGAACGTCCAATCCAGTTGGTGAATATCTTGCGTGCGGATGTGGATTTCATGGTAAACCGTCGTGTCCTGATTATATTGGAGGATGGTGCACAGGCCAAGTTGCTGGTATGCGACCATGCGATGGACGACGTGAATTTCCTTTCTACTCAGGTGGTGGAAGTCTTTGCAGGAGAAAATGCTGTATTCGACTTGTATGAACTGGAAGAGACTCATAACAGTACGGTACGTTTCAATAACTTATATGTGAATCAGGAGGCTGGCAGTAATGTGTTGTTGAACGGGATGACACTGCACAATGGAACGACTCGTAATACCACAGAAGTGACATTGGCTGGTCGGGGGGCAGAAATCAGTTTGTGCGGAATGGCCATTGCCGATCAGAATGAGCAGGTGGATAACCATACTTTTATTGATCATAAAGTACCCGATTGCACAAGTAATGAATTGTTTAAGTATGTGCTTGACGACCAGGCTGTGGGAGCTTTTGCCGGAAAGGTACTTGTGAGAGAAGGAGCACAGCATACCTCTTCTCAGCAGACAAACCGGAATCTGTGTGCGACCCGTGAAGCACATATGTACACTCAGCCACAGCTGGAAATCTATGCAGATGATGTGAAGTGTTCTCATGGAGCTACAGTAGGGCAGTTGGACGAAAATGCATTGTTCTATATGCAGCAGCGTGGTATCAGTCTGAAGGAAGCACGTTTGCTGTTGATGTTTGCTTTTTGTCAACGAAGTGATTGACCATATCCGGATGGATGCCTTGAAAGATCGCTTGCATCTGCTGGTAGAAAAACGCTTCCGTGGAGAACTGAATAAATGCCAGGGCTGTGCGATTTGTAAATAGTCATATTTTAACAGAGAATTTATGCAATACGATGTCAATAAGATAAGAGAAGACTTCCCGATTCTTGCGCGGTCGGTGTATGGAAAACCGCTGGTTTATTTAGATAACGGGGCTACGACTCAGAAGCCTCGTTGCGTGGTGGAATCTATTACAGACGAGTATTATTCGGTCAATGCGAATGTACACCGTGGAGTGCATTTCTTGTCGCAGCAGGCAACGAATTTGCATGAGGCTTCACGTGAGACGGTACGTCGGTTTATTAATGCACGCAGTATTTCGGAAATCGTTTTTACTCGTGGAACGACCGAGAGCATTAACTTAGTTGCTTCTTCATTTGCCGATAGTCAGATGAAGGAAGGGGATGAGGTTATTGTTTCTGTGATGGAGCACCACAGTAATATTGTTTCTTGGCAGCTTCAGGCAGCACGGAAAGGAATCGTGCTGAAAGTAATTCCGATGACGACCGGGGGGAGCTTTTGTTGGATGAATACAAAAAGCTTTTTTCGGAAAAGACGAAGCTTGTTTCTGTGGCTCATGTATCCAATGTGTTGGGAACAATCAATCCGGTAAAGGATATGATTGCTTTTGCACATTCGCAAGGTGTTCCGGTACTGGTAGATGGGGCGCAGAGCATTCCACACATGAAGGTGGATGTACATGATTTGGATGCTGACTTTTATGTGTTCAGTGGTCACAAAGTGTACGGCCCTACGGGTATCGGTGTATTGTATGGAAAGGAAGCTTGGCTGGAAAAACTGCCCCCTTATCAGGGAGGAGGGGAGATGATCAAGAATGTCTCTTTTGAAAAGACGACATTTAATGAACTTCCTTTTAAGTTTGAGGCCGGCACTCCCGATTACATCGGATCTACAGCATTGGCAAAAGCGTTAGATTATGTTTCAGCAATAGGAATGGATAACATTTTTTGCCTACGAACATGACCTGACTCAGTATGCCATGAACCGTTTAAAAGAAATCCCGGGAATGAGGATTTTGGGTGAAGCGGAGCAGAAAGGAGGAGTCATTTCTTTCTTGGTAGGGGATATACACCATTTTGATATGGGGACCTTGCTTGACCGCTTAGGTATAGCTGTTCGTACCGGACATCATTGTGCGGAACCTTTGATGCACCGTTTGGGCATTGAGGGTACAGTACGTGCTTCTTTGGGATTGTATAATACGAAAGAAGAAATAGATGCGCTGGTGGAAGGCGTGCTTCGAGTAAGTAGAATGTTTGCTTAAATAAAAGTGATTAAAAAAAATTCCCCGGTCAGGATTTTCATACAGAGAATACTGACCGGGAGATTTTTGTTTATAGACTGGTTAGTGGATGGCCTTTGTCGCTTCTTTCAACCAGTTCTTTTCTTCCTCGCTGAGGTATGGGTTAAGTGTGGTATACACTTTCTGGTGATAATCGTTTAACCATGCCTTTTCTTCCGGACTGAGTAAATCAGGTAGAATTGGTTTGAGATCGATAGGGCATAGAGTCAATGCTTCAAATTTATAGAATTCGCCAAAGTCAGTCGTCTGGTCGTCTACAATCAGCATGGTGTTTTCTGTGCGTACACCATATTCCCCGGCTTTGTATACTCCTGGCTCATTGGTGACCGTCATGCCAGGAAGGAGAAGAGCAGGCATGTGGTTCATGCGGAACTGATGAGGTCCTTCGTGCACATTCAGAAAATGTCCGACGCCATGTCCTGTACCATGTCCGTAGTTCATACCTTCTTTCCATATAAACTGTCGTGCCAATACGTCGAGCTGAGTGCCACAGGTGCCATACGGGAAGTGAGCCATGGAGAGCTGTATAAACCCTTTTAAGATAAGGGTATAATCTTTCTTCTGCTCTTCTGTGACGTGCCCTAATGCGATGGTACGAGTGATGTCGGTTGTTCCATCGAGATATTGTCCTCCACTGTCAAGAAGGAGAAAGCCTTCTGGTTTCAGGGTTGCTGCAGTTTCTTCAGTTGCTTCGTAATGTACAATTGCGCCATGTTCCTGGTAACCGGCTATGGTATCAAAGCTGATACCTTGGAAGTTTTCTTGTGCAGAGCGGAATTCGTATAGCTTCTGGTCAATGGATAATTCTGTTTCTGTCCCGCTTTTTACAGCGTTTTCTAACCAGTAAAGGAAACGAACCATAGCCACTCCATCGCGTGTCATGGCTTGTTTGAATCCGGCTATTTCTGTAGCGTTTTTGATAGATTTCAAATATAATACCGGAGATTCGAGTAACTTTACCTGACTGCTTTTGCTGGCAGCCTGATAAAGGGTATAATTGGTTGAACTGGGTAGCTGTAAGCAGCCTTCTTTATGTTCCTCCAGTTCTTGGGCTATTTGTGTATAGTCTTTAATAGAAACGTGGTTTGTTTCTAAATAGCGACGTACCTCATCTGTTAGTTTATCCGGCTGGATGTACAATGTACTTGAAGTAGAGGTGATGAAAAGATAGGAAACGAATACCGGATTGCAATGTACGTCAGTGCCTCTTAAGTTTAAAGTCCAGGCTATTTCATCCAAGGCGGAAATAAGATGCCATTGACTTGATTTTCTTTAAGAATAGCTTGTATCCGACTGATTTTTTGATTACATGCCTCTCCGCTGTATTCCAATGGCAAAATGAATGGAGGGTTCAGAGGCAGTGAGGGGCGGTCTCTCCATAATAAATGGAATGGGTCTTCTACATTAACCAGCTCTAAATGGTATTTTTCAAGTGCTTTTTGTAATTGTAGGGCTTCGGATGTGCTGTTTACCCACCCGTCAATACCGACTTTTTCTCCAGGTTTCAATATGCTCCCTAACCAGTCGGCAATGGAAGGAGTTTCCGGAAGCCGGTCTTTGAATAAAATTAGTCCGCTTCCTTGAAGTTGTTCTTCTGCTTGTAAAAAATAACGGGAGTCGGTCCATAATCCTCCTTGTGACATGGTGATTACAGCTGTACCGGCCGAACCGGTGAATCCGGAAATCCATTTCCGAGACTCCCAATGAGCAGGTACATATTCTCCAGAATGAGGGTCGGTACTGGGTACGATAAATGCAGATATGCCTTTGGTCTGCATAAATCTGCGTAAGGCTTCAATTCTATCAGATATACGGTTCATGATGTAAATGAATTTAAGAAGATTCTAAACTAACATGACAAAAATAATAAATGGTATAGAAAGGGGAGGCTTGATTTTGTCTGAAGTTGATTTTTTGAATAAAATCTTTCGGAAAGTTTTGTAAATAAAGAAAGTATGTGTAATTTTGCGCCGCAAATTGACTGCGAAATAATTTAATAACAACATACTTAATTTTAAAAACATGATTGTAGTACCAGTAAAAGAAGGCGAAAACATTGAAAAAGCGCTGAAGAAATTCAAAAGAAAATTTGAAAAAACAGGTGTTGTAAAAGAACTGAGAAGCAGACAGCAGTATGACAAACCGTCTGTTTTGAAGAGACTTAAAATGGAACGTGCTATTTACGTTCAGAAAATGCAGCAGAACGAAGATTAATAATTCTGCAAAACTCTTGAATTATTGAATTCTTTTTCATAAATTCGTTGCTGAGAATAAAAGCGATGTTTCTATGTTGAAAGATTCTTTTCTGAAGTATTTGCTTCTTGAACGGAATTATTCCGAAAAGACAATTCTTAGTTACGGGATAGATCTGGATGAGTTTGAAGCATACTTTAAGGGTGTGGATGTAGAACTTGAGTTTACCAGCGTGGATGCGGATGTGGTTCGTGGATGGGTACTCTCATTAATGGATGAAGGTCGCGCTGAAACAACGGTAAATAGGAAGCTTAGTTCGCTTCGCTCTTTTTATCATTATTTGCTACGTCAGAAGTTGGTGGCGGTGGATCCGGTGGCAAAAGTTGTCGGTCCGAAAAAAAAGAAGCCTTTGCCGGTTTTTGTAAGAGATGAGGCAATGAGTCAACTTCTTGATGGTTTCGAATTTCCGCAAACTTTTGAGGGGGTGCGTGATAAGACTATGCTTGAGGTGTTTTATTCTACGGGCATGCGGCGTGCTGAATTGATTGCTTTGAGGGATGGAGATGTTGATTTTTCGGCATTGGTGATAAAAGTAACGGGAAAGAGAAATAAACAGCGCTTAATTCCTTTTGGAGATAGACTGCAAGAGGCTTTGAGTGTGTATCTACAGGAAAGAACTCGTTTTATTCGGGTGAATGTGAAGCTTTCTTTATTCGAAAGGGTGGGGTAAGGCTTTCTCCTTCATCTGTGAACTATATTGTGAAGCGATACCTTTCAAAGGTTGTGACGCTGAAGAAGAAAAGCCCTCATGTGTTGCGGCATACTTTTGCTACATCTATGTTAAACCATCAGGCAGAGCTGGAGGCGGTAAAAGAATTGCTGGGGCATGAAAGCTTGACGACGACAGAAGTCTATACTCATACAACTTTTGAGGAGTTAAAACAAGTTTATGAACAAGCTCATCCTAGAGCGTAAAGAAAAGGAGGTATTTATGGAAGTAAGAATTCAATCCATTCATTTCGATGCATCTGACAAACTGGAAGCTTTTATCCAGAAAAAAGCTGAGAAGCTCGAGAAGTTTTGCGATAATATAATGAAAGTAGAGGTGTCTTTGAAAGTTGTAAAACCTGAAACTGCAATGAATAAAGAAGCAGGGGTGCGCGTGCTGGCGCTGAATTCAGAGTTTTATGCGGAAAAATAAGTGATACATTCGAAGAATCGATAGATGTGTGCATGGAGGCACTGTCTAAGCAACTGTTGAAGGCAAAAGAAAAACTTCAAGGTAAATAAAAAAGTTGCGTAAAAGTTTTGTGATTAAAAAATAATATCTAACTTTGCAGCCGCTAAGTTATGGAAATGACGAGGCTGCAAAGTTTGATTTTGCCTCTTTAGCTCAGTTTGGCCAGAGCACGTGATTTGTAATCTCGGGGGTCGTTGGTTCGAA
>ENA-OQAL01000205-OQAL01000205.1-human-gut-metagenome-genome-assembly--contig:-NODE-205-length-15789-cov-4.704252_pt1 | contig 15789 bp, 12 predicted proteins | sample MGYA00242491_ERZ504519 | MGnify/ENA primary metagenome ERZ504519 (study PRJEB26092, sample SAMD00036260) | human gut metagenome | host: Homo sapiens | study: EMG produced TPA metagenomics assembly of... | reverse complement strand
GGCGTTTCGGATTAACGTCTAATGCGTTTGCTTTTGAAACGTCCTTGCGTTTTGATTCAAATGTACTTGTGTTTTGAATAAACGTAAGGACGTTTTTTTATAGCTGATTATTCATCGACTTTCTCATCAATAGATTTACCTGTCAGTTGCTTCAAGTAATCGGAAGCAGACATGCCGAACTCTTCTTTAAAGCACTGACGGAAGTATACGTTACTGTTGATTCCTACCTTGAATGCGATTTCAGAGATAGAATATTTTCCTTCCAACAGATACTTTTCAGCCAGCTGCATTTTGATTTTCCGGATATACTCGTTAGTTGACATACCCGTAAGTGCCTTTACCTTGCGATAGAGTGTGGAACTGCTCATGCACATCACATTGGAAAGTACGGTAATATCTATATTTTCTGCAGCAGCTAATCCTTCGGTAATCGTATTGGTGATTTTATCTAGGAATTCCTTGTCCAACTTGTTCATAGATTCCGTGATAATGGCCCTCTTTTCCTCCATGCTTTGTTTTTTCGGTTTGTCTGGACGGATGGCAAAGCGCTCTGATAAAAGTCGCCGCTGGGTCAGCAAATTGCTGATGCGGCTTTGCAGCAGACCGGCACTGAAAGGCTTCGTCAGATAAGAATCAGCTCCTGCCTGGTAGCCTTCCTCCTTGTCGGTAATACTGTCTTTTGCCGTTAATAGGATAACCGGAATGTGACTGGTACGAATGTCTGCTTTCAGCTTTTGACACATGACAACCCCATTCATTACCGGCATCATAATGTCACTGACGATAATATCCGGAATACAATCTGTGGCTATTTGTAATCCTTCTTTTCCGTTAGCAGCAGTCTTTATCTCATATAAGTCCGTAAACGAGTCGGCAATGTAGTCGCGTATGTCGGCATTGTCTTCCACCACCAGGATAATCGGGCGGGCATTTTTATCTTTATCTGCCACTTCTTGTTTCTCAATCGGCTCTTCTTCCTTTCCGTCTTGCTTGTCTGTATGTATATCTTCTCCGTGCAGGGCTTGAGGATAGGTATTGCCTGCCGGCAGGCGCAGATAGAAGGTCGTGCCGATTTCCGGCAGGCTCTTTACTTGAATGTCCCCTTCGTGCAGCTTCACCAGGTTTTTCACCAGTGCCAGTCCGATGCCTGTTCCGGAAGCCTGATGTTCTCCGCTCTCCTGATAATAGCGTTCGAAGATATGTGCCAAAGCGTCCTGTCCGATACCATAGCCGGTGTCTTCTACGGACAGTTGCGCATAGCGTATGCCATTTTCCGTAACCCATTCGGCGCGGATACGGATATATCCTTTTTCTGTGTATTTCAACGCATTGGAAATCAGGTTGTCCAGAATCATGGTGATGACTTCCTTGTCGAAGAACAGCACCATGTTTTCCTCTTCCACCTCTATCAGAATCTGAATCTCCGGCTTGTTGTTCAGTTCCTTGTATTTCAGTCCGGTTTCATAGACCGCGCTGGTCAGGTTCCCTTTTGTCACACACAGTCTCTTGTTCTGTGTTTCTGTCTTCCGGAAGTCCAGTATCTGGTTTATCAGATTCAGTAATCGTACGGCACTCTGATGAATAACAGAAATCCGATGATGGTCTTTGCTGGAAAGTGTATTGCTTTTTACCAAATCTTCCAATGGGCCTAAAATCAGTGTCAACGGAGTGCGCAGTTCGTGGGTAATATTGGTATAGAACCGCAGACGTTCGTCATTCAGTTCTTGTTCCTGTTCATGACTTTTCTTTTCGGATTCATATAAATACTCTAAATTAATTTGCGTTTGTAAGCCCATAGTCCGGTGAAAAGCAGACCTACACCACTAATTACATAGAGTAATTTAGCCCACCAGGAAAGCCAGAGTGGGGGAGCAATGATAATTTCTATGGATGATATTTCGTCTGACCATCCTGGTTTCGGATACGAGTCTTGATCATGAATTCATATTTTCCGGGGGGTAGGTTGCGGAAAGTGACGTTGTTAGGATCCTTTACAGTGTACCAGGAGTTTTCCAGCCCTTTTAGCATATAGGCATATTCTACTCTTTCATTCAGTGAGTAATCTTGTATGCTGAATGAAATATTGAAATTGTTTTTGCAGGTGTTTTTAACCGTACACTTTCTTTGTTGATTAAAGAAATTTCGGTTTCATTACTGTTTTCGGAAACAAGAGGTTCAAAAACGGTTATCTTTCCGATAATGGCTTTTGGAGCCTGTCGCTTTTCCAGAATATAGCTGGGAGTGAAGTAGCAGAGCCCGTTCGTGGAGCCAAAATACATAACTCCATTTTTGCCCTTGCAGACGCTTCTTCCGGTGAAACTTGCCATTGGAATATTGTCCCTGAAATCGTAATTGTAGATATTTTCTTCATTTCGAACAAAACAGCTGATTCCCTGATTGGTGCTGAACCAGATATTCTGGTTTTCATCTTCCTCAATGGCCCAGATAAAGGTATTGGCCAATCCCTCATTGCGCTGGTAGACCTTATATTTCCAAGGTGAACTGTTCTCGATTTGGACAAGACCTTCTCCTGTTGCAGCCCATATACATCCCTTTGAGTCTTCAAAAATCTGGTTGATGGTGTTGGATGGGAAGTTTAGGTAGGTGTTGAATTCTTTTAATCGTTTACCATTGGAAGCATAAAGAAATATTCCTCTTCCGAAACTTCCTACCCATATCTGTCCTTTTTTGTCTTTCATAACCGAGCGGACCAAATTGTCAGGAGCATTGGCATTCATGTGCTGAAGAATCTTTTTAGACTCTCTGTCTATTTGAAATACGCCGTTGCTTGTTCCTACCCATATAGTGCCATTATTATCTTCGAAAAGCGAGCGTACATCCTGAGTAGATTCTTTTTCTGGGAATATTTGCTGAAATGATTTAGTCTGTATGTTATAATACATTATTCCTCCGTTGAAAATGCCAAACCAAAGATTTCCTTTTTGGTCGCATAGAGCAGTTTGTACGGAATTCCCACTAAGATGTCCACTTTCTTCTGTGTAGGTGGCTATTCTTTGTCCGTCTTTCAATATATTAATTCCTCCTCCATCTGTGCCAATCCATAATAATCCCTGTTTATCGATACAGACAGCACTGGCAATTTGTGTGCTGAGAGAGCTTTCTGGCGAATTGGGCGAATAGCTAAATGACTTAAATAAAGCACCATCCGAACTGAGGAAGTTGATGCCTCCTCCCCAGGTTCCAGCCCAGATATTTTGATGAGAGTCTTGAAATAAACAACGAACGGTTGAATTGTTTAGATTATGTTCATTATTTCCTGCTTGGATTACATGTATCTCTTCTGCCGTATTGAACAGGGTTTTTGAAAGATCTATAATGGCAATACCTCCCAGTTCTGTAGCTACCCATAATTGGTTCTCATTGAATTGCTGAATATCATAAACGAGATGTGACAGTGATGGATTTTTTTCTCCTAACCAGATAAACTCTTCTGTATTAGGGTTAAAAAGAGCCAGTCCTCTTCCTGTTCCTGCCCAGATATTACCTGTGTTATCTTTGAATATACATTGAACATTGTTGTGGGGAAGTGTTTTCTTGTTGTTTGGGTCGTGTGTAAAGTTTTTGACCTTCTTGGTCTTTAGTGAAAGTATACTCATCCCATTTTCTGCATGGTGTCCTATGTATAAATTGCCTTTATTATCATCTAACAAGGTCCATACGGTATTGCTTGGGAGTTCAGGTATAGTCGTTTTGATTATAGTGCGTGAATTTCCCCGTTTTTTTATCTAAATAGTCAATTCCCTGCCAATAAGTTGTAATCCATAGATTCCCGTCTGAGGTGGGATATATGCCAGTTATATCGTTTGTACAAATGCTATTTGGATTTTTTGTCATGTTGATAGATTATTTGTTGGTTGGTTTGATAATTAAATGCATTTAATCCGCTTCTTTGGGTACCAATCCATAAAATAGGTTCTGTCGGGTCGTCAAGTAAGCAGTTTAATTCGTTTCCTGTCAGATTTAGCACTTTACCGCTTTTCTTATAAAAACTGGTAAAATGATTTCCCTCTAATTTGTTCAATCCTTCTTCTGTGGCAAACCAGAGGTATCCTTTTTTATCTTCTACAATGTCATTGATATAATTGTTGGATAACCCTTTTTCTAAACCCAACTTTTTGATTGTATAAGGTTGTGAAGATATTTCAGCAATGCACAAGAACAAATAGAATGTGATAAAAAAAGTATTTCATGCTTTATTAAAAATTAGGGTGAATTCAAAAATACTAATATTTATTGGATAAAATTCTTTTGGATACGAGAATGATTGATATGAAATCGTTTAATGATTGATTTGTGATTCAAAGTAAGGTGGGCAAGCGTCTCATAATGCGCTTAGAGGGCTTCTTGTATGTTTGTATGGCTTAGTAAATACAATTAAACTGCGGATTCTTATCCTTTTATAAATAAGGATAGATCTATTTGATAATGCTCTTTTTGAACTGTTATTAATCTTACATTGCATCATTTCTTATTCATTAATGCATAATTTATTTACTCATTTTTTATTCCTTGTTTACATATCTTTGCGTTCACATTCATTAACTCTAATAACCTATGAGGAATTTAAAATTCTTATTATCCTGCTTTATGCTACTCATGTCTGTAGTAGCATTTGCACAAAATCAAGTTACAGGTCACGTAGCAGACGCTACCGGGGAACCTATTATTGGAGCCAATGTCACAGTGAAAGGAACAACAGTTGGAACAATCACAGACATTGACGGTAATTTCACACTGGAGGTGGGTTCCACCGACGGTACTCTTGTGGTTTCTTTTTATTGGTTATAAATCAGCTGAGGCTGCAATTAAGGGGAAATCACCTATTAATGTAATACTACAGGAAGACACAGAAACTTTGGATGAAGTTGTGGTTGTAGGTTACGGTACACAAAATCGAAAAAGCCTGACCGGTGCGATCAGTGACGTGAAGTCTGAATCATTGACACGTTCGGTATCTACCACTACAGCCGGAGCGCTTTCCGGTAAGATTGCAGGTATCTCAACTCGTGCAAAAGATGCCCGTCCTGGTAAAGGAATCAGTTTGGAGATACGTAACATGGGTGCTCCTTTGTATGTAATTGATGGTATTCCGTATGGTGGTAACACCGGAAATGACTGGTTGGTCAATTCAGAAGTATCAGGAAATGATGTTTTTAACTCCTTAAATATTGAGGATATTGAAAGCATTACCGTATTGAAAGATGCTTCTGCAGCAATTTACGGTTTGCGAGCTTCAAATGGTGTTGTATTGGTAACTACAAAAAAGGTAAGAAGAACGAAAAGTCAGCATCAATGTAAACGGATATTATGGCTGGCAGAATTTGACTCGCTTCCCTGAGCTTGCAAATGCTGAACAATATACAAGAGGTTTGGCCGAAGCTGCTCAGAATAGAGGAGAAGATCCAAACTCAGTGTATACAAAAGAAGAACTGGCTAAATGGGCTGCTGGAACAGAAAAGGGCTATAAAAAGCTATGATTATTATGACATGATCATGAGAAAAAATGTACCGCAGTATCATGTAAATGCAAGTGTGACCGGTGGTTCTGAAAGAACTAATTATTATCTTTCTGTAGCGCATACAAGTCAGGAAGCCATGATGCCTGATTTTAATTATCAGCGTACTAACTTCCAGTTAAACCTGGATACAAAAAATTACCAATCGGTTTACTATCGGTGCACAGGTAAGTGGACGATATGAAAAAACAAACGATGTTGGTCTGCCTGGTGGTGACGGTTATTACTCTGCAATCTTGGCAGTATTTAAAATGCGTCCTATTGATAGCCCGTATGCAAATGATAATCCTAATTATATCAGAAATATTGACTCTTATCGTAACGGATATAACCCGGCTGCATTCAGACGTGACATTGCCGGTTATAAAGATAGCATGACTCGTTACGCAAATATCAATGCATACGCTCAGTATGATTTCGGTTTTGGATTGACAGCAAAGGCTACATTCTCTTATGGTTATACTAACAGCCGTTTTGACGGTTACCAGTATGCATATCAGATTTATACTTATGATGAAGCCTCTGATACTTATAATGGTACTAATGCAGCAGGTCGCTGGAGATTGCAAATTGACCGTAGCGTGCCGACCCGTTACATGCAGTTGCAGTTGAACTATAATAAGCAGATAAAGGATCATAATATTTCTGCAGTATTAGGTTATGAAGCTTCTGATTATGATTGGAGCAAGAAAACTTACGGAACTGAACCTTCTACAGACTATTTGCCGTTGCTGCAGATGGATGAAATCAACAGTTTTGGTGATGAATGGAGCTATGAGGCCCGTGCTGGTTGGCTGGCTCGTGTAAACTATGATTATGCTCATAAGTACCTGGTTGAATTGTTAGCCCGTTATGATGGTTCTTATCTTTATGCTCCCAGTCAGCGTTGGGGATTCTTCCCTGGAGCTTCTATCGGATGGAGAATCTCAGAAGAAAACTTCTTTGCTCCTTTGAAATCAGTAGTAGATGATTTGAAGATTCGTGCATCTATTGGTCAGACTGGTACAGAAAGTGGAGTATCTTTATTCGGTTATCTGAGCGGTTATAACTGGAATCAGGGAAGTGCCGTTCTGGATGGAGAATATGTAACTGGATTGAATCAGAGAGGTTTGCCTGTAACAAACTTGTCATGGACGAAGAATACTACAAAGAACATTGGTTTTGACTTGACTATGTTTGGTAACCGTTTGACAATCAGTGCAGATGCGTTCCGTAAAGATATTACAGGGGTTCCGGCAGCACGTTACGACGTATTGTTACCGAGTGAAGTAGGATATTCCTTGCCGAACGAAAACCTGAACAAGCAGGCATATGTTGGTACTGAAGCAATGGCCACTTGGACAGACCACATTGGTGATTTCAACTATAGAGTAAGCGGTAACATTACTTTCTCTCGTTACAGAAATATTGAGTCATACAAGCCGAGATTCAGCAACTCTTGGGATGAATACCGGAACTCTTCTGAAGACCGCTGGGGAGGTATTTATTGGGGATATCAAGTTATCGGACAGTTCCAGTCTGAAGAAGAAATCAAGAATTATCCAGTAAACTTGGATGGACAAGGTAATACCACATTGTTACCGGGTGACCTTATCTATAAAGACGTGAACAATGATGGTGTAATTAACGGTATGGATGAACGTCCTATCGGTTTCCCTGAAGGCTGGGCTCCAATTCTTTCTTTTGGTGGTAATATCGGATTGGAATGGAAAGGAATCGATTTGAATATTGATTTCTCTGGAGGTGCTATGCAGGGATGGAGACAGAACTATGAGTTGACCAATGCATATCATAACGGTGGTAACTCTCCAGCTTATTTGCTGGAAGACCGTTGGCATCGCTTGGATCTTTATGATCCGGAAAGTGAATGGGTTCCTGGACGTTATCCGGCAATCCGTAACGGTGAATTTGCTTACAATAATAAGAATAGTGATTTTTGGTTACATAATGTACATTATTTGCGTATCTCAAATCTGGAAATCGGATACAGCTTACCGACCTGGATGCTGAAGCCGATTCATGCACAGAAGGTACGTATTTATGGTAGTGTGTCTAATCTGTGTTCATTTGATAATGTACATCAGTATGGCATTGACCCGGAAATTACAGCTGCCGCAGCTGTTGTATATCCTCAGCAGCGTACTTTCCTTGTTGGATTTAATGTTACATTCTAAAAAACAATCATTAAGATGAAAAAGAATTCTATAAAACTATTGATAATAGGAACTGCCTTCGCTTCTGTTTTGTCGGGTTGTGGTGATGGCTGGTTCGAAAGGGATCCTAAAAATATTCTGACAAATGAGCAGGTATGGAATGACCCCAATATGGTAAAGTCGCAGTTGGCAAACTTGTATAACCGTATTACGCATCTGCACGGAGATTTTAATACCGGAGGTATGACCGAAATTGATGATGCCATGTGGTGTGGTGCGTTAGACGGAAACGGAAGAAATAATTTCCAATATGGAAATGATTATGGCCGCTTATGGGATTACGGTCTGATGCGCGATATCAACATGTCCATTGAGAATCTGGAAACTTATGGTACAGAATTGACAGAAGAGGAAAAAAGCTTGTTTAAGGCAGAGTTCCGTTTTATTCGTGCCTACATTTATTTTGATATGGTAAGACGTATGGGTGGTGTTCCCTTGATTACCTCTACACTGGAATATGATTATAGCGGTGATCCTTCTTACCTGCAGCATCCACGTGCGAAGGAACATGAGGTTTATGACTTCGTTTACAGTGAATGTGAGGCTGTGAAGAATGACTTGAAGGCAAATGCCGGAAGTCAGACAAGAGCGAACTATTTCACGGCATTGGCTTTGGAAAGCCGTGCGATGTTGTATGCTGCTTCAATTGCCAAATACAATGCCTTATATACTCCTACACTCGTAACAGATGGCGGTGAGGTCGGTATTCCGGCAAGTATGGCTGATGATTATTATAGAAAATCTCTTGCTGCTTCTAAAGAGATTATCAAAGACGGAGGATATGACTTGTATAATAAGAATGCAGATAAAGGTGTAAACTTTTATAAGCTCTTTATGGATAAGGAGAAAAATCCGGAGATAATCTGGGCCAAAGATTATAAGAATCCTGTTAAGGTTCATAGCTTTGGTTTTGATAATGTAATCCAGCATTTGAAAGAAGATAATGAAAACTCTTCTTGCATCGGCCCGTCATTGGGATTAGTTGAAGCTTTTGATTACCTGGATGGAACTCCGGGAAAGCTGAAGTATATGGATGAGAACAATAACTATAAGGTTTTTGATAATCCTGCAGACCTGTTTGCCAATAAGGATGCACGTCTTTTATGGAACCGTTATCTATCCGGGTACAAAATATAGAGGTTCTGATGTAGACATACAGGCTGGCGTAGCTGTTTGGAATGATGAAAAACAGGATTACGATCTGTTGTCTGACCCGACACTGGGTAGTACCTATACGGATGGTAAGACTTATGTTGGTCAGGATGGTCCTTTGGATGGAGCACAGAATGTAAGTAATACTGGTTTCTATATTCGTAAATATATAAGCGAAGAAGTTGGCTTTACATTGAGAAACTACGAAGAAAACTGGTGGCCCTGGTTCCGTTTGGGAGAAATTTATCTGAATGCAGCAGAAGCATCCTTTGAATTGGGAGATGAGGATCCGGGAGCATTGTTCTATATTAATAAGTTGCGTGAACGTGCTGGATTCCCTGCAAACAGTCTGACAAGCCTGACACTGGAAAAGATTCAGAATGAACGTCGAGTTGAAATGGCATTTGAAGACCAGCGTTACTTTGACCTGAAACGTTGGAGAATTGCAGATGATGTATGGGATGGAGATGAAAGTGAAAACAGTACAGCTGTGGTATATGGCCTGTATCCTTATCGAATTGCTAAGGCAAACCGGGAACGAATGATACAGATAAGTATATTTTTGTGAAACATCGTTCAAGCCGTTTCATCCTGGCCCGTATGTTCAGAATGTCAAATTACTATTCATCTATTGCAGATGATGTAATTAATAATAACCCGTTAATTGTAAAGAACCCGCTTCAATAAAAAAAATATGAAAAAAGATAACATCATTTTTTTACTTTGTTGTGCTGCCTTTTAGCAATAAGCAGCTGTAGATATGATAATTATGATGAACCTCAGTCTTTGTTGACGGGTAGAGTCATTTATGATGGTGAGCCCGTTTGCGTACGTGCCGGAGGTGCTGAATTCGTTCTTTATCAGGACGGATATGCCCTTCATAACTCTATTCCTGTGTATGTTAATCAGGATGGAACTTATTCTGCCGTGCTTTTTGATGGAGAATATAAACTCGTACGTATGGGTAATGCTCCTTGGGAACGCCCTACAAATGATACGATTCTTATAGAAGTACATGGAAATACGGTACAGGATATTCCTGTTACTCCTTATTTTGTGATAAAGAATGCTTCGTTCACTAAAAAACGGTTCTAAGGTAACTGCGAAATTTACGGTGAAGAAAGTTTCTGAAGGTGCTGCATTGGAAGATGTACGCATATATTTGGGAGAAACTCTTATCACAGATAATAATACGAATCGTGCAAACCTTAGCTTAGGATCAAACATTACATTGGATCAAGAAATTACTGCTGAGATTGATATTCCAGAAAGCTTAGCTTCTGAGGATTATTTCTTTGCACGAGTAGGAGTAAAATCTGGACAGGCATCTGAATATTGTTTTACGCAGTCTACTAAGATTGAATAAGTCTGTTATTGCTAAGATATAGACTGTTTAACATGGAGGGCTGATTCCATTGAGGAGTCAGCCCTTTATAATTAATGGATATGCTCCTGATTCAAAGATTTTTATATAGAGATTTTATTATTTTGTTTATAGGTCTTGTCCTTTATCAGAAAAACATCTGTAACTTTAGCTTTTCTAAAAATGTTACTCTTGTAAGCTTATTCTGAGCTTATGCAAATAATTTGTATGATTAATAAAAACGGTTCTATGGGAAACAGATTCTTTTTGTTTTGTTCATTCATTCTGCTTGCATGCTTTTCAGTGCAAGCCCAAGTATCTTTTGGCGAAGCCAAAAAAATTCAATGAGAATTGGTTGTTCAGCTTGTCAGACGATAGTCTGGGTGCTTCTGCATCGTATGATGACAGTAAATGGCGAAAGCTGGATTTACCGCACGACTGGTCGGTAGAAGGACAGCTTTCTCCTTCACTGGCAAGCTGTACCGGTTATTTGCCGGGTGGTATAGGCTGGTATCGGAAACATTTTCAGGTTACCGATAAGGCCGCACGCCATTATATCTATTTTGAGGGAGCATATAACCGCAGCGAGGTTTATCTGAACGGACACTTGCTTGGTAAACGTCCGAACGGATACATCTCTTTTATGTATGACATGACTCCCTACCTGAAGGAAGGAGATAACGTGCTGGCAGTCCGTATTGACCACAGCCGTTATGCCGATTCACGCTGGTATACCGGTTCTGGAATTTACCGGGATGTGTGGATGATTTCTGCTCCTGACATTCATTTTGCCCAATGGGGAATAGGCTGGCACGCTACTTCGCTGACCGATAAGCAGGCGGTAGTGGCAGTCGATATGGAAGTAGAGAAACATGTGAAGGCTGCTGGTGCATTGGAGGTTTCTGCGGCACTTTATGATGCAGAAGGTACACTGGTAGCACAGGGCCGTAAGAAAGTGGCGGATAAGGCTGAAGGTATTGCGAAAGAAACAGTATCATTGAAGGTGAAGAAACCTCGCCGCTGGAATCTGGATGCACCTTATCTGTACACGTTGAAGACAGAGCTGCTTTGTGACGGCAAACGGATAGATGGCAGTTCGACGAATGTAGGTCTCCGTACGTTGAAGTTTGATGCCAACAAGGGATTTGCCCTGAACGGAGAGTGGATGAAGGTGAAAGGAGTATGTCTGCATCATGATGCTGGTGTACTGGGAGCAGTAGTTCCTCCTGAGGTATGGGAGCGCCGTCTGAGAAACCTGAAAGAAATAGGTGTGAATGCCATCCGTATGAGCCATAATCCGCAGGCACCGGTATTGTATGATTTATGTGACCGAATGGGCTTCCTGGTGATGGATGAGGCTTCGGATGAATGGGAGTTCCCGAAACGGAAATGGATAAAGGGATGGAATGTCGGTGAGCCAAGCTATGACGGAACATTTGATTTCTTTGAAGAATGGATTGAACGCGATGTGACGGATATGGTGCGTCGTGACCGGAATCATCCTTGTATATTCTTGTGGAGTATCGGTAATGAGGTAGACTATCCGAATGACCCTTATTCTCATCCGATTCTGGATGGCACAACCATCAATCAGCCTATGTTCGGAGGATACAAGCCTGATGCGCCGGATGCCATGCGTATCGGTAAGATTGCAAAGCGTCTGGCTGCCTGTGTACGTGCGGTAGATACTTCTCGTCCTGTTACCGGTGCATTGGCCGGAGTGGTAATGTCGAATCAGACAGAATATCCTGAAGCAGTAGATGTAGTAGGATATAATTATACGGAAAACCGTTATGATGAAGATCATGCTACTTATCCTGACCGTGTGATTTACGGTAGTGAAACCGGTGTGGGAATTGAAGCCTGGCATGCGGTACGCGACAAGGAATTTATTTTCGGACAGTTCCTCTGGACGGGTACAGACTATCTGGGTGAATCAGGCAGATGGCCTTCCAGAGGTTTGTATACCGGTTTGCTGGACTTTGGCAGCTTCCCTAAACCACGCGGATACTTCCGAGCTTCGCTTTGGAGTGAAAAACCTGTGACTTACATCGGTACATATCCCAAGCACGACTGGGTATCAATGGATGCATGGGATTTGTGGAACTACGAACCGGGCCAGTTGATTCGGGTAGTTTGTTATACCAATGCACCGCAGGCTCGTTTGTTGCTGAACGGAAAAGAAGTGGGCCAGATGAAGCCTTACGATGATAAGAGTGGTATCATTTACTGGGATATTCCTTATCAGGATGGAGAATTGCGTGCAGAAGGTTGTGATGCAACAGGAAAAGTGCTTTCATCTTATGCCATCAAGACCTCTGGACGTCCATCCGCCTTGCGGGCTACTGTGGATAAGGAAGTCTTGTCACCGGATAAGGCTACTGCACATGTAACGATCGAAGTGGTGGACGAACAAGGTACTATCGTAAAATTAGGCGATAACGACGTAACTTGTCAGATTGAAGGTCCGGCACGTTTGTTGGGACTGGAAGGTTCTAATAACGGAGATATGAGTGATTATACAGATAATCACCACCGTGCTTTCCACGGACGTTTGCTGGCTTATATCCAGACTACAGGTGAGAAAGGTGAGATTCGTGTGAAACTGACTTCTCCTCTTTTGAAAGGAGCGGAAGTGGTATTGAAGGCTGAGTAATCCTTCTTAGGCAGTACTGCGGTACTTCCGTGAAAGTACTGGAGTACTGCCAGGGAAGTACTACGGTACTGCCTAAGAAGTACTGAAAGCGTGCCGGCAGGCTGTCTGAAAAGCGCCTGCCGGCACGCTTTGTTTTCCGGCACCTGATAAGGTGATAGCCTGTTCGTGTTTCTGGAACAGGTGGTTTGATTTTACAGGGAAGCCGGATAGTTTAAGTTTTCTTCGGTGAGTTGTTCCAGCACCTCATGCAGGAACTTGGCTGCCTCCCATTTGGCCATAGGAAGATTCATCATCAGGTAGTTTCCGCAGTCTTTTGCACTGGCTCCCGGCACTTCACCTTCATAATCGGCGATGAAGCGGAAGGTTTCTGTCATCAGCGGAGCAATGTCTTTGGATTGTAAATCGCCTTTTACTATCAGGTAGTTTCCGGTCAGACAGCCCATTGGTCCCCAATAGATAATCTTGTCGGCCCATACCGGATGATTGCGCAGGAAAGTCGCTGCCAGGTGTTCAATGGTGTGGATAGCGGCAGGACCTAAGGCCGGTTCACGGTTAGGCTCTTTCATACGAATATCGAAGGTGGTAACGATTTCACCTCCAACTTCATCTTTGCGTGACACGAAAATACCGCGTTGCAAACGAATATGGTCTACTGTAAAGCTTGGTATCTTTTTCATAAAGCGATTATAGTTTGTTGGGTAATGCTTTCAGGAAAGTTTCAGTGACGTGGAAAGAACGGTCGGCCATTTCCCCCCAGAAATTCTGGTATTGTTCAAAGTGCTTGTCAGCTCCCGGAGTGTCACTGATGATGCGGAAACTGATGAAAGGAATCTGATAGAGGTAGCACACCTGGGCAATGGAAGCCGATTCCATATCCACAGCCAGTCCTTCCGGGAAGTTATGCTTGATTTCGTCCAGTTCGCTGCGGTCAGTAATAAACTTGTCGCCTGTACAAATCAGACCTCCGTGGATAGCCGTTTCTGTATCGAGTGAAAGGGCACACTGGAAGAGGGTTTCATTTCCCTGGAAGAAAGTAGGGAGACCCTGAATCTGTCCGTAGGCATTGCCTTCGCCGCACCATACGTCATGGTACACAATCTGCTGGCTGACTACTACGTCCATCACTTTCAGGCAGGTGTCGATTCCTCCGGCTACTCCGGTACTGATGATGCAGTCGGGCTGGAAGTTGCGGATAAGTTCGACCGTTCCGGCAGCGGCATTCACTTTGCCGATGCCACATTGCATCAGGATGATGGTATTTTGCTTGATGTTTCCTTCAATGTAGGTGAAGGGGCCTTCTTTGCGTTCAGTCTTGTTCTCGAGTTGATTAGCCAGTTGCTTCTGTTCGGAAGACATGGCCGTAATGATTCCTATTTTCATGCGTTAAAAAAGATTTTCAGCGGCAAATTTACGACTTTTCAGGCAGTATTGTGTTATCTTTGCCTGCCGAAAACATTAATTATGAATAATATGAACTTGTTCAAGAAACTATTACCCGATGTAGTGGTAATCGTGCTTTTTGCCCTTATTTCGTTTGCGTATTTCTATCCTGCGGTAAATGAAGGACGAATTCTGGCTCAGCATGATGCAGTAGCTGGCATCGGTTCTGGACGTGAAATGAGTGAATACCTGGAGAAGACGGGGGAACGTACGCGCTGGACAAACTCCATTTTTGGAGGAATGCCTACCTACCAGATGTCTCCGAGCTATGACTCTACCGATACGTTGGGCTGGATTCAACAGGTATATCATCTGTTCCTGCCTACTTACGTGTGGTATGTATTTGTCATGCTGCTGGGTTTCTACATCCTTTTGCGTGCATTTGATTTTAAGGTGTGGATGTCAGCCTTGGGGGCCATTATCTGGGCGTTCTCGTCTTATTTCTTCATCATCATTGCGGCCGGTCATATCTGGAAGTTTGTAGCACTGGCTTATATTCCTCCTACCATTGCCGGTATGGTGCTGGCTTATCGTGGTAAGCTGTTGGCTGGGGGGATTGTGACAGCCTTGTTTGTGGCCTTGCAGATTGTGGCTAACCATCCGCAGATGAGTTACTATTTCTTGTTTGTCATGCTGTTCATGGCCATTGCGTATGGGGTGATGGCATGGCGGGAAAAGATGATACCTCAATTTATCAAAGCCAGTGTGGTACTGGTAGTTGCCGGCCTGTTGGGCGTGTGTGTGAACTTGTCAAACCTATATCATACGTATGAGTACAGCAAGGAGACCATGCGCGGCAAAAGTGAGCTGGTAAAGGAGAACAGTGCAAACCAGACCAATAGCGGGTTGGAACGAAGCTACATCACACAGTGGAGCTATGGCATCGGAGAAACCTTCTCGTTGCTGGTTCCGAATGTGAAAGGAGGTGCTTCTGTTCCTTTGGCTCAAAATGAGAAAGCCATGGAGAAGGCCGACCCTAACTATATGGGATTGTATAGTCAGTTGGGACAGTATTGGGGGGAACAGCCGGGTACTTCCGGTCCGGTATACGTAGGTGCTTTTGTTATGTTCCTCTTCATTCTGGGATTGTTTATCGTAAAAGGACCGATGAAGTGGGCACTGGTGGGTGGAACCGTATTCTCCATATTACTTTCCTGGGGACATAACTTTATGGGCCTGACAGATTTCTTTATTGACTATGTGCCCATGTACAGCAAGTTCCGTGCGGTATCTTCTATTCTGGTTATTGCAGAGTTTACCATACCGTTGCTGGCCATTATGGCGTTAAAAGAAGTGGTAGAACGTCCGCAGTTGTGGAATGAATCACGTAAGTCTTTCTATATTACTTTTGCTTTGACGGGAGGTCTTTCTTTGCTGTTTGCATTGGCGCCAGGCTTCTTCTTCCCTTCGTATGTGTCTTCTGCCGAA
>ENA-OQAL01000204-OQAL01000204.1-human-gut-metagenome-genome-assembly--contig:-NODE-204-length-15810-cov-2.694255_pt1 | contig 15810 bp, 16 predicted proteins | sample MGYA00242491_ERZ504519 | MGnify/ENA primary metagenome ERZ504519 (study PRJEB26092, sample SAMD00036260) | human gut metagenome | host: Homo sapiens | study: EMG produced TPA metagenomics assembly of... | reverse complement strand
CTCAACACGAAGGTTTACCGTGGGCGCATCACTCACCGGCGTGGATGACGTGGCAGCGGTCATGCTTGTGGCTGCAGCCTGCGCATAAGCCGCATCAGATGCCTCGCCACGTTCCACAGCCGACTCAACTTCCGAAAAGGTGATCAGTGGAATATCCCAGAACGTATCCACCACATCACGCTCGGAAGCCAACTGCGCCTTGGTCTGCTGCTCGCCCTGAGAGCCTGAAGAGTCTCCCGACGAAACAAGATGCGACAGATTCGGCACAGTATTGTTGTTGTCACCCATGTTGATTCCTTATTACGGCATGAGACCGAGCTTCACGCTCCGGTCTCATATTCACGCCTTATATACACTACTTGCGGCTACTTTTTGTGGCTTTTCTTCCGCGGAGCATCCTCGTAGTAGTAATAGTAGTTCGATTTGGAATGCGTCTTCTTCGAATCGGCATAGTTGAAGATGAAACCAAGCACCGGAACCTTGGCTGTATGCAAGGATTCGGAAATCTCCTTGAGTTCCTTCTTCTCGCACACGCCACGACCGGTCACCAGAACCAGGCCCTTGGCCCAACGTCCGAACACGATACCATCGTTGGAAACACTCAACGGAGCGGTATCAATAATAACGTAATCGTACTGGGTTAAAGCCTGCTCGACCATAATGCGCATGGTGTCTGATCCAAGAAGCACGCCAGCATTCGCCGGACGCTTACCAGCAGGAAGAATATGCAGAGTCGGCTTCCAATAGTTCTGCACCACATCTTTCGGAGACATCTGGCCAGAAAGCACGTGCGCCAAACCGGCCGAACCTTCAAGACCCAAATGATGTGCAACGGAAGGATGGCGCAAATCGCGTCGACCAGCAGCACGCGAGCACCATCTTCAGCCAAGGCCGCAGCCACGTTGATTGACGTGGTGGTCTTGCCTTCAGAAGGCTGCGCACTGGTAATGACCAGCAGCTGCCCCTTGCCCGCAACCTTATCGGTCTGCAAGAATTCGATATTGGTGTGTATACGGCGGAATTCCTCAGCAATAGGGCCATTAGGCTGGCTGACAAGCACTGGACGCTTCTCACCCAGGGAATTATCCTGAGGCACGGAACCCAAGGAAGATGCCCCAACCAAGCTGCGCACGTCGGAGGTCTCCTCGACCTTGGTGTTCAGCATGTCTTTCAGCAGTGCGGCGAACACGCCAAGCACCAGACCTGCGACCACACCGACCGCCAGATACAGCGGCTTATTCGGCGAGCTCGGGCTTTCAGGCACACGTGCCCTCTGCACGATGGAGATCTTCACCGGAGACTTATCTGCCGCGGAATACAAATCGTTTTGAATCACGTTCTGCATGGACACCGCCACCGCATTGGCAATGTCGGATGCCTGCTGCGCGTCACCGTCTTCCGCGGAAATGTTCACGAACGCGGTGTTCGTAGGATTGGTGACAGTCAGTTGCTCGGCCAGACTCTTCACCGAAGTATCCAGTCCAAGATCCTTGATGACCGGCTCAAGTACGGTTTCGGTGGTTGCCAACGTTGTATACGACGTGATCTGGCCAGCGATGTACGTGCCACCCGTGTACTGCTGGCTAATGCCCGCATCATCCCCCTGGGAAGCATTGTACGTAGCCATAGCCTGAGCCGTGGCGGTATACTTCGGCGGAACCAAGAAGGTGTACGCAGTCACCCCGGCGAAAACCATCACAAATACGATGGCAGCGGTGACCAGATGCTTGCGAATGATACGCATCAAATCCATCAGCGTGATGCCGTCTTCAGAATCATCTGCAACGACAACCTGCTGGACGTTAGTGTTCTCTGCGGAAGTCACTGAACCCCTCATCTCCGTATGTCAAAAACCTTAGAAAATGCTACCCTACCCCCTAGAAATAGAGTCTGTTTTATCAGGCAGCAATCGCTTTTTCACTATTCATCCATACGAATGTGCCATGATAAAAAGCTGGAACACCTAACAGAGGGGGATTAATGTCTCAACATGCGAGCGCTCACGCCGCCCGTTCTCACAAGCTTCGCAATACATTGTTTGTTATTGCGGCACTGCTCATCCTGCTGGTCATTGCCGGGGGCGTCGTCGGTCTGAATTTCTACAAGCAGGCGAAGGAAGTCAAAGCTCACGAGGAGCAGGCGGTCTCGTCTCTTTCGGCCATCACCGACGTCAATACGTTGAAGGATGCGCAGGCGTCGGATGCCGCGATCAAGCAGGCGCGGACCCATACCGCCGCGGCAAGAGATATTGCCAATGGAACACCGTGAACATGCTGTCGAAGATGCCAGTTGTGGGCGGTGATGTTACCAACGTGCAGGGCATGACTCAGGTGGTGGATGATTTGGTGCAACAAACACTGCCGTCACTCACCGATGTGGTACAACAGCTTGCGAACGCGCAGATCAGCGGTGAGAATGGCCAGTTGAATCTTCAGCCCATTGTGGATGCGCAAGACGACTTCTCTTCGGTAAGCAAGCAGGTGAAGTCGTTGAATTCGAAGCTCAGCAATCTGCCTGAGCCACGTATCGGCATGGTGAAGAAGGCATATTCGCAGAGTCGCAGCCAGTTCACCAAGGTTACGGACATGGTGGAGCAAGTGAACAATGCGCTACAGATGCTCCCCTCCTTCTTGGGACAGAACGGTGCCCGAACGTATCTGCTGGTGGCGCAGACCACTTCCGAACAACGTTCCGGCGGCGGACTGGTGGGCTCCATGGGTACGTTGCAGACCGATCATGGACAAATTCAGGTCGGTGAGTTCCATCACAATGGAGACTTCATTAACGGCAGTAATGGCAATGCTTCGGAACATGCCGTGTTCAAGGAGCCCCTGGGATTCTCCTTCGATATTCGCGATACGTTCGCGGTGCCAGACATCGCCCGCAATGCGGAAATGATGAATGAAGCTTGGCAGCGTTCCCAATATGCTTGCGATGTTGATGGCATCGTATCTATCGATCCGGTGTTCATCCAGAAAATGGTGGAGATCAACGGCAATGTGACGCTGGAAGATGGTACTGTGCTCACCGGCAAAAATACCGCTGAATACATGCTCAACACCATCTATAAGGAAGTTCCTGTATCTCTACAAGACACGTATTTCGAATACATCGCCTCCACCATCATGAACAACGCCTTCAGCAACATGGACATCACCAAGATGATGAAGGTGGCTCAAAGCATCGGCGAATTAACCAGGAACCGTCATTTCTACGCATACACGTTCCATGATGATGAAGCCAAATATTTCCAAGGTGCCGGACTCGCCAAGGGCACTCCAGACAGCGAAACCGATCCGGAAGTGGGCATTTACCTCAACGAACAGAATCCGTCGAAGTTGGGATGGTATATCGACCGTAAGACGCAGATTACCAAAACCGGTCAGAATGCCGATGGGTCGAAAACCTACCATGTCACCTACACGTTGACCAATACGCTGACTTCCAGCGAAATGGCCATCTGCACCGGCTATATTCTGGGCGGCGAGCAGGCGGGTGTAACGGGCAAGCCTGTTGCGGCTCCGGGAACGTCTGCGCAGCGTATGCTGTTTTACGCGCCAAAGGGTGGTTCCATCAGCGAGATCACCTCATCCGGAGACGTGCGAGACCAAAGCAATGCTGTGATGGATGGTCAAAAACTGGTCACCAATGTGGCTTATATCGCCCCCGGAGAAAGCGTGACTTTCGATTTCGACGTGACCACCTCGCCGAAGGCCGAAAACGACCTGACCATCGATCAGACACCATCCGGCAAAATGACCAACGAGGTCAACTACCAGTACTGACCGATTCGTGCCGGCGCTTTCAGTCAGCGCCGGCACGAAATCGTCGACCATGACGGCCACTGCCATCTAAGCCCACATATTGTATGTGGTAGTGGACTGCGCAGAACAAATCTGTGAGCGTACAGGCGCTATACCCACGCCGTAATGCTTTTTCATGCTTTTCAGCATGGTTCGCAGAGCATTATTGGTCTGGTTGGCCGCGATACGGAACTTATCGAACGACTTGCCGTGCGGGTCATCGATATCTTTGGGAGTGGGCAGCATCGGACGAATCATGGAGGAGACTTTGATAACGGAAGCGAGGCGCTCCTGGATGGTCCGTCCGCTTACCATGCCGTTTGCGCGCAGTATTGGCACATGTTGGCAAAGTCGTTAAGCAGAAATGTATAACGGACCGCGCCTGGCGCGAGGGCAACGATGTCCTTGCGCTGTTCTTTCTCGAAACAGAGAATCAGATCAGCACTCTCAGCCATAGATCGGGTGAGTCTGCGGGATCGGAATCCGCTTGGTTCAATGTTGACGCTGGTCATAAGTCTGGCACTGGACGGATCCATCTGGCATCGCGGAAGGCCACGCGTGCCGGCGCTAGAAACCTGCACAGTGGTGCCAGCGAGGTAGCGAGTGAGCAAGAGTTCGCCCATAGGCGACCGGCAGATATTGCCTGTACAGACGAACATGATATGCATACCGCACACCCCTTTGTATCTCTACCTAACTAATGAAAACTACAATCCTTAATCTTACCTCAGGTATAGATATTACAATTTGGGGTTTAACCGTTTTACCCCTTAAGAAATACCGCAGGAAACATACACACCCCGACAAAGGAGCGGGCTTCTTGAGTTGTAGGTTTATCGCAGAAGTTCGTTTCCGCCGCCATTTTCCGCCGCTATGCAATGGTTAGGGTGGCAAGCAGTGCGAGATGGTCAGAACCTTGAATCCGTTTGGTTGCAAGATCAGTTGCACGCACGCCCTTGTCGTAAATAATATGGTCGATTTCAGCAATCGGAAATACTGCAGGGAACGTCATATGCAGACCCTCCCCCGCACTCTGACCAGCGTCAGTGAAACGATCACCAAGCAAATATCTGAAGCTTGCATGATCCCACGTGGAATTAAAATCCCCCATCAGCACATACGATTCCCCATTATCGTAATGCTGTAATTGCGCTATGGAATCCAAACTTTTATTCCATAATCCCTGATTGCTTGGTCGTGGAGAAAACGGATGAACCGACCCAAATCGTACTTTTCTGCCATTGAAATCAACTGTCGCGGCAGGAATACTACTGGATTCAATAGGAATGAGATCCTGCGTTGTTTCCTGCAGAGGATGCACACTATACAGTACGTTCACACCGCCATTATCGTGCCAAGTGAGTTGCGCGGAAACGGAATACGGAAGATAATCCTCAATTCCAGCATCATGCAACCGATCTAATAATCCTGATGAAACTTCCTGCATTGCAAGAATTTCAACATGCTCGCTTTGGATTGTTCGCACGATTTGCTGCGCATCGGCACAACCTTGCTTCGTATTGAACGTCATGACACGCACTGTTGCAGAAGGTTGTATGGCACGATCATTGGTCGGAACGACATACCCCCAATGCCAGATAATCTGGATGATCACGCACAATACGCTCAACGCGATTAAAAGTTTTCGTTTGCCAACAGTACGAAAAACTGTTGCACAAACTGCGATAATTACGGAAAGCAAGCCAAGCCAAGGCATGAGCGCGACGATCAGAGGCACGTAGCGTTTACCATCGAGACTGTTCGGTAGCATGCGCAGAAGCATCGCGAACACGATGACGGCGGATGCGAACCACAGCAACGCCGTAAGCAGTGAAGTGCGCGTTTCACGACGCGTCTCACTTCGTTGGACATCGCCAAGTCGAGTCATGCGCACTCCTCTCCCATTCCATATTTCCGTTTCATCTTCCTGTTCCGCGCAATCCGCAATCGTATGCAATCACATGTTGCAACCGATAGTCTTACGCATCGTTTTTCACAACATCTCTCACAACATCTCTTCTCTGAACGCTACCCGCGTTCATCCCCCGCATATGTTTTCCCCGCGCGCATTGAGGGTGACGCTTTCACAAAAGTGCCACTATATGGACACTTTCCGGCATTTGGAATCGTTCTGATACGTTCATCCGATAATCTATAGGTTACAAAACGGCGCTTAGCAAAAAGAGGTAGTCATGAGCGAAGAGGCAATGCGAGAAGAAGTGGCGCAAGCTGTGGAAGTGGCCGCAAACAAGGCCGCCGAAGAGGAAATCAGCAAACTGACCGAATTCGAAAGCGCCAATCGACAAGACGCTCGCCTCCGGATATTTGGACGATACGCTCACCGTCACCGACGCAGACGGTGTGGCTCAAGTGCTGCCGGTGCTTGATTCCGAGCCGATCTCACACCTAGTGGAAGGCTTGGAAGCCGTAGGCGGGAGCGCCAATGTGTTCGTGCACACCAGCGCAGGCGTGGTGGCCCTCAGCGTAGTGGAATACAAGCCCAACGAAGAAGAGTAGCCGTCGCAGCATGCACGGTCAGGCGGCACGCCTACGGTTGAGGGCGCGTTGCACGGTTTCATGCGTAGAACCGGCACCCTGGCCGCGCACGCCGAAGAACACCATCAGCACCATCACGAAGCAGATTGCCGCACTGATACGAAGCGCCCACTGAATGCCGAACACATTGGCAGCCGCATACACGGCTTTTGTGCCACCGAGCGCAGTCCAACGAAGAGACGTGAACGTCTCCATCAAAATCACCAACACCGGAGCGCCAATCGCGCCCGCAATCTGACGAACCGTATTCGTCACCGCGGATCCCGGCGCTCACCTCTTCCGGTTCCAAACAATTCAGTGACCATGTGGTGATCGGCATCAACACGAACCCATGCCGATCTGGCGTACAAACTGCCAAATCGACACCCACCAAATCCACGAAGTCATGGAAATCAAACTCATCATGACCGTGCCGAAACACAAGGTAATCGTGCCGATCAATGCCACCGGGCGTGCTCCGAAACGGTCAAGCACCTTACCACCGAAAAACTGCGAAATGCACTGGCCCAAAGCACCCGGAAGCATCACCAGGCCGCTAATCGCAGCAGAATAGCCACGGCAATCCTGAATGTACAGGGGCATGATCACCATAATCGAACTGAACGCGAAGAACGAGAGCGCGGCCGTGATCGTGCCAACAGTAAAACTACGATTCTTCAACACGCTCAAATTCAACAGTGGCGGCTGCGCTTCAGGATTTTCAATCTGCCTGCGCGCGCCCATGAATCTGGCGGAGCACAAACCAAATAATTCCCACAACGCCAATCACCATTGGCAGCCAAACCATAGGATTACAAACGAATACGATTCAATATTCGTAAAGCCGAACATTAGCCCGCCGAAACCGAAAATAGACAGTCCAACGGAAAAAAGTCAGCCTTCGCGGTTTTATCGTTCTCACCGAAATTATGCAATCCAAAATAGGCAAGAAGCAGCGAAATTACGCCGATAATGGTCAACGTGAGGAAAATTGAACGCCAACCGTTCAAGTCCGTCTGCACACCGCCAAGCGTCGGGCCGATCGCCGGAGCCACGCTCATCGCCATGCCAACCGTACCCATTGCGAAACCACGGCGAGACAGCGGATAAATCGAAAACACCGTGATCTGCAACACCGGCCACATCACACCCGTGCCAACCGCCTCAAGCAAACGCCCGATCAGCACCATCAAAAAAGTTGGACCAAGCCAAGCGAACAGTGAACCGATCGTGAACACAACCATGGAAACAAGCACGATTTCGCGCGTCGAAAAACGTCTCGTAAGGTATGCCGTAAGCGGCACCATCACGCCCATGACCAGCTGGAAAATCGACGTCAGCCACTGACCGGTCGTAACGGAAATACCAAAATCACTGACGATCGTCGGCAACGCGGCGCTCAACTGCAATTGCGTGAAATTACCCGACGAACGTAATAAATGTAAGAATCGCAATGGAAATAAAACGCCGTGCGCGTTAAATGACCGTTCTGATACGATTCCTCTCGAGTAAGCGCTCGGGACATGTTCCGCTTCGCTGACATCAATCACCTTCTCCACATTCAAAACGCACAAACTATATGATAGCGTCGTATGACAGAGGCATGGATATTCGCCTGCGGATTCCTGTTTTTGTCATTTCGGGGTAACGCTCCCCTATTTAGAGGTATCATGGCACACGAAAGAGGTAGGCAAGTTTTCGACGCAGGCAGCGTCGAGGGGGGGGGGGGTGGAGGATAATGGACAGTCAGGGCCATGTTCCACATCTGCATGGAGTTGTGGGGTATTTTCATATGCCTGATTTGCGCAGGCGGAATTTTCATTGCAACACCACAAAAAACCAGACGAACTCGCATCAAAATACTCATGCAGATCGCCTGCATGCTTCTTCTTGGAACCGACGCGCTCAGCTGGTATTTTCGCGTAGATGCAGACGAAACCGCATACTATATGGTTCGCATAAGCAATTTCTCAGTATTCTGCATCAACTATATTTTCATGAGTTTCTTCGCAACCTATGTTTGGTTGACAGTGAGCAAACATCAGCATCGCAAACCAGCCGCATTGCGTGCTGTCTACGCATTATCCGTAATTGGAATTCTCTTACTTATCATCACACAATTCACTGGTCTTTTCTACTATTTCGATGACCACAATCTTTACCATCGCGGTAATTTCTATCTTCTTTCGCAGGCAATTGCGGTCTTGGGAATCGCATTATGCCTCTTCATGTTGATCTCATATCGCAAGAATCTTGATCGCATTATTTTCCTTTCCATGATGTCGTTCTTCGTGCTACCAGTATTGGCGACCATCTACCAAGCACTGGCATACAGTTTTTCATTGCAATGTTTGGCGATCGTGATTTCCACACAGATTATGTTCGTCATGGACACCGTGGAAATGAACATGCGATTCCACTCGCAACAGGCCGCCTACGAAAAAGCACGGTACGAAGCCGAACATGACGGCATGACCGGTTTGCTGAACAAGGAAGCGGGATGGAAACACATGCGCAAATATTTCGACCGCATGGATTCGCACGACGAAGCGATGCTGATGTTCGTCGACATCGACGATTTCAAAACCATCAACGACACATAACGGACACACGGTCGGCGATTTCTGGATCCGCGAGGTCGCATCCCAACTTCGGCACATCTACCGGCAAGATGACATTATCTGCCGATATGGCGGTGACGAATTCTTGGCGCTTATTCGCAACACCGCCAGCGAACAGGTGCTTGAAACCACGCTGGGCATGTTCTTCCAACAGTTGGCACGCACCTCGGAACAGCACGGGCAAGACGTGCATTGCAGCGTAGGCGTGTGCCGCATTGCAGCCGCTGACGGTGCCAGCCTTGGCACGGGGCGCGCCGATGGAGACGCGATCGGAAGCGTGGATTTCGACCAATGCGTCGCACAGGCCGACTTGGCGCTGTACGAAACCAAACGATTCAACAAAGGAACGTTCACCGTCTACAACTACGACCGTTCCCAGCCAGCACCCGCAAATATCCGCGCCTAAATGAGCAGCTTCAGCTTCCGGCAATTCCTGCGCTGGGCAACCGTGCAATACGGAAAGCATCGCCCGCTTTCCTGCGAAGTGACAGTCAGCCCGTACTTGTCTTTCACGCCAATCTGCCGGGCCACGTAATCGCAACGGTATTCACTGTCGTCGGCAGCCAGTATGCGGCCGAAGCGGAACCCTTCTGCTGATTCGCGGGCCCGTCCACGGCCAGCAGATTGTACATGTCGTTGCCGAATTGGTACAGCTTCGCATGATCCCACGTGTTCGCGCCCGACTGCCACGCATTTTCCAACGCGACCACATGATCGATCTGCACCGCCGAAGACGTTTTCACTCCACGTACGAATTGGATGGTCTGACCGGTATACGGATCGTCAAGCGTGCCCGACGCAACCTGGCAGCTACGGCCGTTCTTATATTGCACGTCCGTCAGATCGCGCGCGAGCACGTCTTCGCGCACGTCGCAACCGTTGCCATCGTCGTCGGTTTCGCGGAATCCGAACGCATCGCGATCATATCCGGCCTTGCTGGGATTGTCGTCGACGGTAAGTTTTTCCAACGTTTCCGCAGCTGTGCCGGTTGCCGTGTACTCGCCGGTGATTTCGCCTACGGTCGGATTGACTTTCGGCAGCAGCATGCCGATAGTGACGCCGATTACCGCAACGACTACCAGCAAAATAAGAATACGTTCCAGCGGACCGTCGGCGTTGATACCACTTTTTTTGAACCGCTTGCCGGCCCGCTGGATATCACGCACGTCGCGTTCAATATTCCGATAATTATAAGAATTACGATTATTCTTTCGAGGCATAATTATTAAAAATAATACGAAATTACGGAATTACGGAGTATCAGGCGTACGTGAACGTCATCGGATCATGTCCGGCGCGCGTCGGACCGTCAAGCGCGTCGATCGCGGCATGTTCTTCAGGGGTGAGCACGAATCCAAACAAATCGAGATTCTGCTTCTGCCGATCCGCATGCACCGACTTGGGGATGATGATCGTGCCATTTTCGATATGCCAACGCAGAATCACCTGCGCAGGGGTAACCCCATGCTCCGCTGCGATGCGCTCAATCGCACCATTTCCCGGCGTTCAAATCAGCACCGCGAGCCATCGGCGAATATGCTTCCACGGCAATGCCGTGCGCCTTGCAATAGTCCACGACCTCGCGCTGCTGCCAAGTCGGATGCAGCTCAATCTGGTTGACGGCAGGATATTCGCCGGTCTCCTCATGCAAGCGGTCGAGATGCTCGGGCAGGAAATTGCACACACCCAGCGTGCGCACGCGCCCCTCCGCGCGGAATTCCTGGAACGCCTTCCACGTTTCGCTGGAACGCCAGTCGAACGGGGTGGGCCAATGCAGCATGTACATGTCGACATAATCGAGCTGCAGCAAGCCAAGCTGGCGGTCGAACGCCTTGCGTGCGCTGTCATACCCCTGCTCGGAATCGCGCAGTTTCGTCGTAACCCACAGGTTTTTGCGCTGCTCACCTTCCGTGAATCCCGCATTGTTCAGCGCGCGACCCACGCCGGCCTCATTGTTGTACCCCGCCGCGCCGTCGATATGACGGTAGCCGGCTTCCAGCGCACTCTCCACTACGGAGGTAACGCCCTCATCGTCGATACGCAGCACGCCCAAGCCGATTTGCGGAATCAGATTGCCGTCGTTCAATGTGACCATGGGGGTATGGAAAGTTGCCATGCGTTGTCCTTTCGAAGGCTGTGTTTCAGGCGATTATTCTCAACCGTTCTTATGCTTGTTCCAGCTTAGCCGCAGGTCGCCGCAATTCGGCCATATTTCGTGGCACATGCCTCGCATTGCGTCTTGGAACGGTTCGGACGCGCCGTTGCATGAGTCGCGCATATGCCGACAGATGATATGCGCGTACGTAACATAACCGCGCAGTCTCGTGCGCTATAACATTGCTCGGATAAGAGGGCGACGAACATGAACAGTACAGACGACGCGAACGATATGGACGGCATGGGAGGCATGGTCAATGCGGGTGCGACGGATGGCGTGGAATGCTGGGAAACGGCACGGGCGAATCACGATTTCTCTTCCCGCCACGGGCACGCGCTTGCCGGCATGCTTGGACCTGCTTTTGTGGCGGCCGTCGCCTACGTGGATCCCGGCAATGTGGCGGCGAATATCACATCCGGCGCGAGGTACGGATATCTGCTGGTGTGGGTGCTGGTACTCGCCAATTGTATGAGCGTGCTCATTCAATATCAGTCCGCAAAACTTGGTATCGTCACCGGAAAAAGTCTTCCCGAAATCCTGGGAGAACGACTTGGCGACGGCGGTCGATTCATGTTTTTCATGCAAGCGGAAGTCATTGCAATAGCGACTGATCTTGCGGAAGTAATTGGCGGCGCAATCGCACTGAAATTATTATTTGGACTTCCGCTTTTTATTGGTGGGTGCATAATCGGCATTATTTCTACGGTCTTGCTTATTTTTCAAAAGAGTGCCACGCATCATATTTTTGAAAAGCTGATTATTGCATTGCTGCTGGTGATTACTTTTGGATTTATTGCAGGCCTTTTTATTGATCCACCAAATCCTGCGCAAGTTTTGCAAGGTCTTGTTCCGCATTTCAAAGGAACCGAAACGGTATTGATGGCAACTTCCATGCTGGGCGCCACGGTGATGCCGCACGCGATTTACCTGCATTCCACGCTGGTGAACGACCATTACGTGCCAGGAGAGCCCAAACCGAGCGTAAAAGACCCTGCTACACGGAAGCAAAATAGACGTGTTCTGGGCATTATTACTTGCTGGATCGGTGAATCTTGCACTATTGATTCTTGCGGCGAATTCATTGCATGGCATGACCGGCACGGATACGATCGAGGGTGCGCAACAGGCCATTCAGCATGTGCTAGGTCCGGTGATCGGCACGATTTCTCGGTCGGATTGCTGGCTTCCAGCCTGAGTTCCACGTCGGTCGGCACATATGCAGGCGCCGAAATCATGCATGGACTGTTGCGGATCAAAGCGCCGATGTGGGCATGCCGCGTGGTGACGCTCGTACCGGCGTGGTGGTGTTGTGGTTTGCTAAGAATCCGACGGAAGCGCTGATCATAGGGCAAGTTGTGCTGTCGATCGGCATTCCATTTGCGATTATTCCGTTAATGAAATACACGCACGACCGTTCTTTAATGGGCGATTATGTGGATGGTCCGGTGAAATTCGCGATCAATATGGTAGTTGTTTCGCTGATTGTCACACTTAACGTGATTCTTGTAATTCTCACGCTCTCCGGTCGTTCCTGATGTGGGTCCCATTTCGGTGTCCGCCAGTCGACCGGCGCAGCTGCCCGCGCAGGAATTGCCGGAACACCGAGGTTGATTCGGGTCTGCACAAACATCGCGAGCTGCGTCGCGAAGCCAACGATACGAAATCAACAGCACAAAGGGCGATAGCGCGAAATCAACGGCACGAAGGACAACGGTACGAAACCGATGGCTCGAAGGGCGACGGCACGAAACCAACGGCGAGCTACACGCGCGTGGTGGCGCGGGCGATCACGTGCGACTGGGTGGTGATGTAACTCGGCTCCAGCACACGCGTGCCGTCGATCCGGTCGAGAATGCGGCTGACCGCAGTCGGCGCAATCCAGTCGAGACAAGAATCCATGGTGGTCAGCGGAGGCTGGAAATATGCGGCTTCTTCAATATTGTCGAAGCCGATCACCTGCATCTGTTCAGGCACGGAAATGCCGTTCGCAGCCAAAGTGAACAGCGCACCCAACGCAAGCTGGTCATTGAACGCCACAATACCGTCGAATGGAATCCCGGAATCAATAAGCTGCTGCGTAATGCGAGCGCCGGAACCAATCGTCCAATCCTGCCCAGTGCTCATTACCAGTCGGGAATCGAATGCCGCTCCCCGCGCGGCGCACGCTTCGAGCACGCCGCGAAGTCGCAGTTGCGCATTGCCTTCCACTGCTTCACGCACGGAATCGATATGCTCCGGTTCGGTTCGCGATCCGACCACCGCGAGCCGGGTTGCGCCATGGTCGAACAGGTATTCGGCTGCGAGTCGGGCTTCCTGAATATCGTCGGGGGTAACATGGTCGGCTTTGCCGTGTGTGGAACGCGCGCCCACGCATACGAGCGGATAGTCCACGTCCAAGTCCGCCGCTTCAAGGTTTTCGACTTCGGAGATCGACAGGATCATGCCGTCCGAGACGGTGGTGTTGAAGTTGCGCAGGAGTGATTGCGCTCCTTGTGCGGATCCTTCGGCGTAGGTGGTGACGTATACGGAGTAGCCGTAGCCGCGGGCCGCGTCGATTACGCGGTTGGCGAGCTCCGACAGGTATGGGGCGGTCAATGTTGGTACGGCGAGTGTGATGAAACCGGTTTTGCCGCGGTTGAGATTGCGCGCGGACACGTTCACGCGGTATCCGAGTCGGTCGATGACTTCCTGGACTTTTTCTCGCGTGGAGTCGGTCATACGGCCGGAATGGTTGATCACGTGGATGCGGTTTGAGTGAAACGCCTGCCTCTTCGGCCACGTCTCGTAGGGTGACGCGTTTTTTGTCCGGCTTCGGCTCCGGCTTTGACTCGCCCATGTTCGTCTCCGTGATTGTTGAATATGCCGGTAAAAAGTTTACCAGTTATGGCAAGCCCGCCATTCTTGAGTTTCAGAATGGCGGGCTCAGGTTGTGTGAGATTGTTGTGTTACGCAATCAATTGCGCGAAATTGCGCGAAATTATGCGGAATTATGCGCGCTTTACGACGAGTACGCCGTTGCGATGCACGGTGTAGCTGCCCGTCTGTTCCTCTGCTTCCGCTTGGAACAGGTAGATTGGTTCGCCTTCGATGCCCTGCAATGCGATTTCTTTCTTGCCGCGCGGCAGATAGAAATCGAAGGTTGCGTCGGCGGACTTGCGCACGGTGTGCAGTACGTCGGAATCGGCCGGATTGGCGACATTTGCGGAATCTTCCACGATATTCTCGCGCACGAATTCCGTAAGATCGGCGACGTTGAGATCGCAGCCGACGAAGTATGTTTCGCCGGAACCGTACGGATTGCGGGTGATTGCGGCGGTGCCGCCGAGTTCCCATTCGTCGGCTTCTTCACCTTCGTAGGTGGCTAATACCTGCGCGCGTTCGCCGTCGACGTTCACATCGTTCTGCCACAGGCGGGTGACCGCACCGGAGCTCAAACGAATTTCGGACGGTTCGCCTTCGGCTTCCGCGCCGAGAATGTTGAATTCCTCGCCGCGAATACCCAGCATTTCGCGCAGCAGGCCGTCTCCGGCTCCCGGGTATCCGCCGAGCCAGGTGTGGAAGTTTTCGTCGATTAGTCCGGTTGCGTAACCGATGACCACACGGCCGCCGGCAGCTGCGAAATCGGCCAAACGCTGCGTATCTTCGGCGCTGAGCATGATCACGGTCGGCAGTACGACGGTCTTGTATGCGCTCCAATCGTATTTCAACGGCACAATGTCGGCACGGGGTGCCGGCGTGAGGAACGCACGGTACCAGTCGCGCACGTCATGCCAATGGTTGAGCTTCATGCTCGGCAGGGTTTCGGAGCGTGTGGCCCATTCGGATTCCGCGCTGAACAGGATCGCCGTATCGGACTGTTCCAGTTCGGTACCCTGCACGCCAGCGTCGCCGAGGGTTTTCAGCGCTGCGCCCAGTTCGCACACTTGGCGGAACAGTTTGGTGTCTTCGCCCGCGTGGGGCACGAGTGCGGAGTGGAAGGATTCGGCTCCGAATGCGGAGGCACGCCACTGGAAGAAGTTGATGGCGTCGGCACCCATGGCCACATGCGCAATGGAGTCACGCACGGTTTCACCCTTGCGCTTGCGTGCGTTGAGCGGCTTCCACTGCACGGCCGAAGTGGAATGTTCCATCACATACCACGGCTTGCCGAGCGCGAGGGAATCCATCAAAGCGTCGGAGCAGAACAGTTCGTCGATATGCGATTCGCCCTCATGGAAGTAATGGTCGTTCGACACGAAATCGACTTCCTCGGCCCAGTCGGCGTAGTCCATGCAGCACTGGTCGGTGGAGACCATGAAGTTCGTGGTGAACGGCTTGTCGGGGCAGATTTCGGCGATGGCGTCGCGTTCGGCCTTATAGAAGTCGAGCAGCATATCGTTGCCGAAACGCTCGAAATCAAGCTTTTGACCGGGGTTCACCATGGAGTCGGCGCCCATGAAACGCGGGATGAGCACTTCGTGGAAACCGTTCATTTCCTGACCCCAGAAGGTGGTGCCCCACGCCTTGTTGAGGTTTTCGATGGTACCGTATTTGCGTTCGCACCACAGGCGGAAGGCATCGAGCGCGTTGTCGGAGTAATCGTAACGGTTGTTTCCAGCCGTATTCGTTTGCCCATATGCCATGCGGTGACGTACGGGTTTGGTGCCGTAGCGTTCGGCCAGTTTGCGGCACAGGGTGAGCGCGTATTCCTTGA
>ENA-OQAL01000203-OQAL01000203.1-human-gut-metagenome-genome-assembly--contig:-NODE-203-length-15886-cov-2.471984_pt1 | contig 15886 bp, 21 predicted proteins | sample MGYA00242491_ERZ504519 | MGnify/ENA primary metagenome ERZ504519 (study PRJEB26092, sample SAMD00036260) | human gut metagenome | host: Homo sapiens | study: EMG produced TPA metagenomics assembly of... | reverse complement strand
TGCGGCGGCCGTGGCCACTTGGGCCATCCTCAGGCTATTCCTAAGCGAAAACGATGACATAGCCCCTCCCACCAACGCATCACCGATGACAAGCCCGCCAAGAATCACACCGAAAATCACACCGAAAATCCAGACGAGGCAGCCGGCGCAACACACCGAAGCGACATCGCCAAGCGTCTCGCCATCGCAACCATACTGACCGCTCCCACATTCACCGTAACCATGCTGACATTCGGCGGCATCACACTTCCCCACTGGCTGACCAATCCATGCTGCACGCCATCATCGCCACGCCGGTCATGTTCTACTGCGCCGCGCCGATGCACAATCGTGGCACCGCCGCCCTGAAAAGCCACACGCCCAACGCGGATTCGCTGCTGTCGCTCGCCATGACCATTGTGTACGTCTACAGTCTGCTGGCGTGCGTGGTGTCGTGGATTTTCCCCGCGGGGTCACGCAATCAGTATTTCGCTTTCGCAAGCATGGTCGCCGTGCTATCGCTTGCGATTTCGCTGATCGCGCAACGCCCCATGGCAAAAGAAAGCATCGGAAGGCGATATTCCGACCGCACAATCGCAAGAAAAGCAAGAAATACAATCTCAAGAAACGCAAGAAACACAGCAAAGCATGGATACGCTTATCCAGGCCAGCATCACATATGAGATTCGCACACGGGTAACGCAGATCACCGCGACCGTGACGATGGTCATCGCGGTGTGGACGTTCGCTTTGTGGCTGATTTTCGGGCTTCAGCCGAAGCTTGCGATTGCCGTGTTGATCGGTGCGACGGTTTTGACGGTCGCAGGCTTGGTTTTGCAGGCATATGACCGCCCAACCGTCACGGTAAAACGGTTTTCGCAAAAGAAAATCGCGCAATCGCACGAAAAATGGGCGGACCCGCATGTGCGCAGTCCGCCCACCGTCAACGGTTAGACCGTTTTCGCGACTCGGCCAATCAACAGTCAGTCAGGCCAAACCGATCAGCCGAATGACTCCGACCGTCACTTAGCTTCTGCCGAAAAATCGTCGTCGATCTGCCCCGGCGCCCACGAGGAAAGCTCCAAATGGTCGCCGCCGGTCTGATCCACAAGCACGGTGTCGCCATCGTGCACTTCGCCGGCCAGCAGCATGCGCGCCAACTGGTCGCCGACTTCGGTTTGCACCAAACGACGCAGCGGGCGAGCGCCATACGCCGGGTCGTAACCGGTGTTGGCGAGCCAATCGCGCGCGAATCGGTAACATCCAGCTTGATGCGGCGATCCGCCAAGCGGGCCGAAACCTGCGCCACCTGAATGTCCACGATGCCGCCGAGCTCTTCGCGCGTAAGCGGGTGGAACATAACCAGTTCATCCAAGCGGTTGATGAATTCCGGCTTGAACTGCATATGCACGGCGTCCATCACGGCCTTCTTCTTGGCTTCGTCATCCAGTTCGGTGTTCACCAGGAACTGCGAGCCAAGGTTGGAGGTCATGATCAGAATCGTGTTCTTGAAGTCCACGGTCCTGCCCTGCCCGTCAGTCAAACGGCCGTCGTCGAGCACCTGCAACAGCACGTCGAATACTTCAGGATTGGCCTTTTCAACCTCATCGAACAGCACCACCGAATATGGGCGGCGACGCACGGCCTCAGTCAGCTGACCACCCTCCTCATAGCCGATGTAGCCCGGCGCAGCACCGATCAGACGAGACACGGAGGCCTTCTCCATGTACTCGCTCATGTCAATGCGCACCATGGCCTTTTCATCGTCGAACAGGAAGTCGGCGAGCGCCTTGGCGAGCTCGGTCTTGCCCACGCCGGTCGGGCCGAGGAACAGGAACGAGCCGGTTGGGCGGTTCGGGTCGGAAATGCCCGCACGCGAACGACGTACCGCATCGGAAACCGCTTGAATGGCTTCCTTCTGGCCGATCACACGTTTTGCCGAGATAGTCTTCCATGGTCAGCAGCTTCTCGTTTTCGCCTTGCATCAGGCGTCCGACGGGAATGCCCGTCCAGTCGGACACGATTTCGGCCACGGAGTCGGCGTCAACGCGGTCCGGCACCATCGGAATATCGCCACCCAAGCCACCGTCAGCACCGCCTGCCGCACCGTTCTTGGCCGCCGCCTCGTTTTGTTCGGCTTGCGCGATCTCCTTCTGGATGGCCGGAATTTCGCCATAGTTGATGGCGGAGGATTTCGCCAGATCGCCTTCGCGTTCATACCGTTCGGCTTGGGTGCGTAGTTCGTCGAGCTTCTTGCGCAGGTCGCCGATGCGGTTGTGTCCGTTCTTTTCGGCGTCCCAGCGTGCTTTCAGACCGTTGAGTTTCTCGCTTTTGTCGGCGATTTCCTTGTTGAGGTCGTCGAGACGTTCCTTGGCGCTTTCATCAAGCTCGTTTTCCGCTTTCTGCGCGGCGGCATCGTCTTTCGGATTGCCAAGCAGGTACGATTTTTCCATCTTGAGACGGTCGACCTGACGCTGCAGTTCGTCGATTTCCTCAGGCGAGGAGTCGAGTTCCATGCGCAGGTGCGATGCGGCCTCGTCAACCAGATCGATGGCTTTGTCCGGCAGCTGACGGCCGGAAATATACCGGTTCGACAGCGTCGCCGCGGCCACGAGCGCATCGTCTCCGATGGTCACCTTGTGGTGGGCTTCGTATTTCGGTGCGATGCCACGCAGGATGGCGATGGTGTCTTCCACGCTCGGCTCTCCTACGAACACCTGCTGGAAACGGCGTTCCAATGCCGGATCCTTTTCGATGTTCTCACGGTATTCGTCGAGTGTGGTGGCACCGATCAGGCGCAGTTCGCCTCGCGCGAGCATGGGTTTGAGCATGTTGCCCGCGTCCATGGATCCTTCGGCCGCGCCCGCGCCGACGATGGTATGGATCTCATCGATGAACGTGATGATCTGCCCGTCTGCGTTCTTGATTTCCTGCAGCACGCTCTTCAGGCGTTCCTCGAACTCGCCACGGTATTTCGAACCTGCCACCATGGAGCCCAGATCAAGCGAGATGAGCTTCTTGTTTTGCAGGGTGGTCGGCACATCGCCGGCGACGATACGCTGCGCAAGGCCTTCCACCACGGCGGTTTTGCCCACGCCAGGCTCGCCGATCAGCACCGGATTGTTCTTGGTGCGGCGGCTCAGGATCTGGATGACTCGGCGGATTTCCTGATCGCGGCCGATCACGGGGTCGAGCTTGCCTTCTTTCGCGGCTGCCGTCAGGTCGGTCGAATACTTTTCGAGGGCTTTGTAGGACTTCGGCGTCGGGACTGGTCACTTTCGCGCCTCCTCGGATCGTTGGCACGGCTTTGCGTAGCGCGTCGCGGTCACGCCGTATTGTTCCATGATTTGCGCGCTCTGATTCGGCTTTGCCGCCGCGATGGCGATGAGCAGATGTTCGGTGGATACGTATTCGTCGCCCATCTGCTGCATTTCCTTGCCGGCTTGCGCAAGTACTGCGGATAGTTGCCTGCTGACTTGCGGTTGCGCGGTGGTCGATCCGCTGGCGCTTGGCAGCGCGTCCTGCGCTTGGTGCACGGCGGCGCTGATGTTCTGCGCGTTGCCACCCGCGGCTCGATCAGACCGCGGATCACGCCGTTTTCCTGGCGCAGCAGCGCGTCAAGCAGGTGCAGGGTTTCGACTTGCGCGTTGCCTGCTGCCGACGCGTTCTGTACGGCGTCGGAAATGGCTTCCTGCGCCATTGTGGTGAACTTCTGTTCCATATCATCCTCCATGGTTCGCGCCGATCGTCCGTTTTTCGCACGGTCGCGTCGACGCATATGTCGTTGTCTGATATGCTCAACCGACTTCACCACCATTCTATTCCCAAAAGTGAGTCCGCAACACTCAACTTTTGTTCACTAAACGGGAAATCGCGAAAACACGAAAAGGCCGCCACCCACGAAAAGGTGACGGCCTTCATATCCGCAATATGCCAATCGACGATCAGCCACGCACTACCACATTGCGCAGGCTGCCAATGCCTTCGACGTGCACGATCGCCTCGTCGCCCGGATCAAGATGGCCGGAAGCGTTCGGCGTGCCCGTCAGAATCACATCGCCCGGCAGCAGCGTCGTAAAGCTGGAAATCGCGGCGATCTGCTCGGGAATGCCGTGAATCAGGTTCGCCGTGGTGCCGGAAGCCAGCTCGACGTCCTCGCCATTCAACGTGAAGGAGATCTTCGCATCCTTCCAATCCAAGTCGTCACGGGTCACGATCCATGGGCCAAGCGGGCAGGACGTGTCGAAGCCCTTCGCGCGCGTCCACATCGGGTCGAACCCCTGCAAGTCGCGCAATGTCACGTCATTCACGCAGGTGAAGCCGAGCACATAGTCCATGGCCTGTTCGACCGGCACGTTCTTGGCGATGCGGCCCATCACCACGGCCACTTCTGGCTCGAAATTCATGTCGTTCGAATATGACGGAATCACGATCGGATCATCCGGACCAATCACCGACGTGCTCGGCTTGGAGAAGATCACCATGTCTTCCGGAGCATGCTTGATGTCGGAATGGCCTGCTTCATGCATGAACTGCGCGTGTGCCTCGTAATTCTTGGCCAGGCCATACACCTTCGACGGAATCACCGGGGAAAGCAGGCGAATGCCGTCGCCGTCCACCGGAAAACGCTCGCCGGTCGGCTTCACGCCGGCACCGGCCAGAGGATGCCCCTCAAGCGCTACGAGATAGTCCTTGCCGTCGCTTTCGTCGGTCTGCACGAAAGCGTATTGCGGTACATCATTATGCGAAAAACGTGCGATTCTCATGCTTGCCAGTCTACCCGCAACAATCGTCGAATCGTTCATATCATCGACATGCGGCGCCCGGCAATCAAAAACATCGAAAAAAAACGGGCCATCACATCATGCGAAGGCCCGTCACAGGAAGAAAACGTCAGATAAAAGCACGCTCGCCGAAAATCGCGGTGCCGACGCGCACGATGGTGGATCCTTCCGCAACCGCAAGTTCCATGTCGCCGGTCATGCCCATCGACAGTTCGCGGCAGGATTGCGTGCCCGGCTCGCCGGATTCGAGAATATGGTCGCGGGTTTTGCGCAGGTGCTCGAATCCCTTGCGGATGGCGGTTTCGTCGTCGACATGCGCGCCGATGGTCATCAGCCCCTGCAATTCAAGTCCGTCCAATGTACCGATTTTTTTGCGCGATGCGGATGGCATGCGAGGGATCGCAGCCGGATTTCGACGCCTCACCCCGATTCGTTGACTTCCAGCAGCACGCCCACGGTGATGCCGCGCGCCACGGCCCTGCGCGAGATTTTCTCCGCCAAGTCAAGGGAATCAACCGATTCGATGGTGTTGACGACCGGCAGCACTTTGCCGATCTTATTGCTTTGCAGCTGGCCGATCAGATGGAACGGAATATGCTCACCCGCAATAGTGGAAGCGCCGGCATCGTCGGCAACGCCCAACGTGAATCCGCGCTCCCCGCAACGTGCCATCAATCCTTCGGCCTTCGCCATCACTTCCTGCGGACGATTCTCGCCGATCATACGCACGCCAGCGTCGATCGCAGCCATGATCTCACCCACGTCGCGCGTTTTCGTGGCGGCAAGCAGGCGTACGGACCTGCGTCACGCCCGGCATGCTGCTCCGCCGATGCGATGCGGTCCAGTACACGGTGCACGCCATCGGCGATCTGCACGGCACGCACACCGTCGATCACCTCATTGGCAAGATTCTTATGGTCCATATATGCAGTCATGTTCAGCCTCTTGCGTTCAATCCCAACTACCTCTACCAGAGTAAGAAGAAGCCCGTACGACGGTCTGAAGTGAAGCGATAAAGCGACCGATATCCGTACGGGCTAATAAAACAGACGGCAGTAGAAGGGGGAACTTCAAAGACTCCGTCCGACAGCAACTATATGCAAGATTTACTAAACACGCGCCGTAAAAAAAAAACTTTTTCTTCAAAAAAATTTTCTCAGCAAACTCAAATTCAGCCTTGCAATTCGTCTAATTTGCGTTCCAAAGCATCAACGCGTTCCTTCAACGCAAGCACCTGACACGTCAGCGATCGAATCTGTCCCAACTGCACAGTCACCAATCGTTCCCTGGTGTCGGAAGACAAGGCACCCGTCGTGGAATTGCTTCTTGCGGCCGCCATAATATCCAGATCCACTTTCCAACGTGCGATACTACGTTCCACACGCTTGCGCCCGATGATCGCAGGGCTCAACCCAGCCGACGTGAAAATCGTGCTCGGCCGCTCGCCATCCAAATATCGGCGCATGCAACTGATCTGAAAATCACGCGAATACGTGATCCGATTTTCCGTAACCGACTCAACCGCCGGCAACGCACGAAGATACTCGACCTCCGTGTTACTAAACTGCCTTTTCGTCATATCGACCCCATTCATCCGACAAAACGGAATACCATTCTCGTGCTCGTAGATTACCATCACAACGAACGCGCCCGAACGGCATATACTACCACTTTAAACGTAAGGCTATGGGGGCTCACGCCACCTGAATCGCCCTACGCTAAACCTAGCTAAACCCCAACGGGTACAGTTGCGTACTGTCACAGTCAACCCACCAAAGGAGCAGACATGACCGGCCGATTCGCACCAACCCCATCAGGACGCATGCACATCGGCAACGTTTACGCCATGCTCGGAGCATGGCTTTCCGCCCGCAAATCGGGTGATTCCATACGGCTGCGCATCGAAGACATCGACGAGCCACGAGTGGTTCCCGGCGCCGCCGAAACCATGATGCGCGATCTCGAATGGCTTGGTCTCGGTTGGGATGACGAACCGGTATTCCAGTCGTCGCGACACGCCCTATACCAGGAAGCGCTTGAGCTTCTCAGCAAGCTAAGCTTTGACGAAATCAGCGATATTATCAGTACTGGTTCCAACGATTCCAAGCCCTGCAGCACTACAGCAGGCAACGAAGCAGCCACCTCTGAGGCAACACCGCTCATCTACCCCTGCTTCTGCTCGCGCGCCGACATCCGCGCCGCCTCTGCACCACAGGAAGGCGATCGTTTCACCGTGTACCCAGGAACATGCCGACGCCTCATCGCCAGCGAACCGCAGCGTGCGAAACAACGCCTCGCCAACAACGACCGCCACTCGATGCGCATCGCCACCGCCGACACCACCATCACCTTCCACGACGAAGTATTCGGCACCCAGCAATACCACCTCGCCCACGACATCGGCGACATCATCGTGCGCCGCTCGGACGGCATCTACTCCTACCAGCTAGCCGTCACCGTGGATGACCTCGACATGGGCATCACCGACATTGTGCGCGGCCGTGATCTGCTTCGCTCCAACGCTTTGCAAATCTACATTCGCAAAGCCCTTATCAACGCGGGATTCAAGCCTTCCGAACCGACACAGCCCTTCCATCCTGCCGACGGTTCCAATAAACCTGACGATGTGACCATCTCATACGCGCATCTGCCCCTCATCGACAACACAGCCGGCCAACGCCTTGCCAAACGCGAGCGCTCGCTCGATCTCGGCATACTCACGGCACACGGCGCCACCGCGCAACAGATCATCGGCTATTGCGCATGGCTGCTCGGATTGCAGGGAGACCTGAAACACACCAAACCGCAGCCTATGAGCGCCGACGAAGCGCTTGGCGTATTCAGTTGGGATGCCGTTCGCACCAACACGTCAGACCGCACGCTCGATCAAGGCGAGTTCAACGCATATTTCGGACTGTAGGCCCTATTCTGCAGCTCTATTCCGCAATCGCGTTCAGCCAATCCATAATTCCGAATCAAGCGGATATTCGTTGATCGCACAGCCATCCAAAAATATGGACTGCTCCTGCATAAGCGGTGCCGCTTGGCCAGCCCCCGCGCACGTCATCTCATTGTCGATATGCCCCAACCCGGTGCCCGACCTCATGATTGATCACCATCGTGCGATATCGCGCCAAGTCGCCGCCTCCCGACATCCACACGTCCGTGCCGGAATTCCAACGATCATCGTTGATAATCACATTGTTGCCCACACGGCAGCTGTATTGCTCCGAACATACCGACGAAAACGTCGGCAAGGTCGACGCTTGGGCGAGCACGATATCGAAATCGCAATTGCCGTCCGTAGAAGGTTCGAAAATCGCGCCTGCGCGCCCATCCATGTTCGCTGTTCAGAATACGAAACACGGCATTCGAAAAATCTTCGACTGATCCGACTTCACCATTGGTGACCACACAGTAATGATATTGCACCATGCCATATCCGCTGTTTTGCGCCGTTTGCTGCGCTTTCGCAAGTATTTCGCTTTTCTGATCGTCCATCAGCGCGGCCGACTGCTCGCGAAGCGCTTGGTGACGGCGTCTTCCTGCGGTTCCGCCGTTTCCTCCGCTGAGGCCTTTGCGTCTTTCGTTCCCGACGTTCCTAGGTTTTCTTCTCTGATTGTTGCGATTTCTTTTCGGATTTCGCGGATTGATCCGTTTTTTCTGAATGTGTTCCGGAATTGCCGATCTGCGCCGTTTTCGCATGTCCGTTCAGCACCGCGTTGACCAGCACGGCATGCACGCTGCACGACGTACATGACACGATGACGCATAATGCAAGAATCCAAGCCACGACGCTTCTGCGGATGCGGAACGCTTCCGTCCGTTCCCGGCGGCTCATGGTGGCGGCCGCTTTCGGATCGAGCGCACGCAGAATGGTACGAATTCGCTTCAATCCGGCCTCCTTATAACCCTGCCGTCACGCAGGTGGCAGCATATCTCTTCCGCGGCAACACTACCAGCCAACAGTAGGCATGCAAAAAGCCCGCTTCCCCCGTACCGGAAATTCCGAGGAAAACAGGCTTTATGCAACAGTTCTCATATATCAAACGCAACTTATGCGACGGTCAGACAAACAAGTCACGAATGATTGAATGCGATCAGGCGAACAACTTGAACACGAACGCACCCACGATAGCGCCCAGAATCGGGGCGACAACCGGAATCCAAGCCTCGCCCCAGCGGGAGGAGCCCTTGGACGGGATCGGCAGGATGGCGTGCAGCAGTCGCGGCATGAGATCACGGGCCGGGTTCAGGCCAGGACCGGTCGGGCCGCCCATGGAAGTCACGAGACCCCACACAATGAAGCCGACCACGATGGAAGCGGCAGCGTGGTCCGCTTCGCCCCACGGCATGGACAGGCAGCACAGCGCCGAACACGAGCACGAGGGTGCCGAAGAACTCGTTGACGAAGTAGTTGATGCGGTCGTTGTGGGCGTCGGTGGTGCAGAAGGTGCCGAGGATGGCGTTGGCGTTTTCGGTGTCCTTATAGTGCGGGTAGTAGGTGATGTACACCACGAGCTGACCTGCGGCGGCACCAAGCAGCTGGGCGATGATGTACGGCAGCACGAGGCTCCAGTCGAACAGGCCGTTCACAGCCTGGGCGATGGTCATGGCCGGGTTGATGTGCGCGCCGGAGACGGCACCGAACATGAGCACCGGGATCATCACGCCGAAGCCGTAGCCCATGGCGATGTTCAGCCAGCCCGCATGGTGGCCCTTGGTGTTCTTCAGTTCACGTTCGCGACAGCGCCGTTGCCGAAGATCATCAGAATGGCGGTACCGAAGAATTCGGCCGCAAGTTTGACAAAAGTCGAGTATTCCACTGCTGTTTCCTCTATTGCTTCTTCTCAATAAGAATCAGATTGATGTCGATTCCGCTCTCGGCGGACAACAGCGTCCAACATTACTCCCCGCACTGGAAGTCAGTATGCCACTAGGTATGACGTCATAGCGCTGGTTTCATATGTTGGATATTGCACTCGTAGTTTGATTCGGCAAACCGCGGTTTCGCCAGTTCCACCATTATCGTCAGACCTGCCGCCTTGGCAGAGAATCCCCATGTGCCAATGAGATTGCCTTTCGCAGCCTTCTTCGGTGTGGTCAGCGTGGCCACAACCATGGTGCTGGCTTTATCTATAGATGATGAATCCACTCCGAAGAACTCTGCAATACCGATGTCTTCGCCATCCCTGTAGAATGAAGATTAGAGATGTCGTACTGCGCGTTGGAGCCTGTCGACCTGCCCTTGCCAAGAGTGCCCACGATCTTGTCTTCTGCAATCAGAGTAACACGTCATTATTCTCAGACAAAGAAGCAAATCGATGATCGGACCGCACGTGGGCCTTTGAGCATGTAGGAACCAAAGTTATTGCCTATACCCTCGGAAGTTATTACCAGGGTGGACGCGCCGGGGGGGGGATTGAACCTGGAACGCGTGTCTTCATGGAGTGATGAGGCGTCGGCCGACGTGCGGGAGCCATAGTGAGTCCGTCGCGGGAAGCCAGTAGGGCCGGTACGTAAGTCCATCCACGGGAATTCATCGCAAAGCCTTTTCCTTAGCATCCCATTTCCTCCACCCGCTGGATGTTTTGCCCGCTGAAAGGCTTGCTTTCCGGGTAAATTCCCCCAGTCACTGGAGGAATCAAGATGCTGAAGCGTGCGCCAGCGGGAAGCTTCCCCCACCGACTGGATGTTTCGCCCCGATGAAAGGCCCACTTCCGGGAAGATCCCTCCACCGATTGGATGTTTTCGGACTCTGGGATGCTTACAAACGGGAAGATTCCTCCACTGACTGGAGGAATCAGGACGCTGGAGAACCTTGCCGATAGTACGGATGCGGAGTACGAGGAGGATAGGCCCGAGAAACAGTTTCTACGCAAACTGCAGCGGATGTGGGAGTAGACATGCGAGCATCAGAAAACAAAAAAACCTTGGAACCGGAGTTCCAAGGTTTTGTCTGTGCCCCTCAGGATCGAACCCTGGACACGCTGATTAAGAGTCAGCTGCTCTAACCAACTGAGCTAAAGGGGCGTTGGTCTTGCGAGGTTTTGTTCTCGCTGAGCACGAGAAGTAAATATACTCAGAATCAAGAAGAACGCAACTCTCGGCGTGTCGCGATTGTAGAACCGCTATTTTTCAACGATTTCAGCATATTGCATAAATTACAGAAAAATGCGATCCAGCCATCATGTTCCCTATCTAAACAGCACAGCCAAGGCAGGAAATCACAATTTCTTCACAACTGTCGTTCCGCGTAATCCAATCGCCCCAAACACTTCCGCCAATTCATTTCGCTAATTTATTTGCACGGCCATGCAATCATTCTCCCCGAATCCATTGTCCGAACACCATGCACGCGCATCAGCCACCGAACCGAACTCCTCCCCGGAAAGAAGCACGTAATAATCGGCCTCATGCCCATACCGCGTGTAGTAGCTGTAGTCCGCGGCCCACGCCAACACCGCCTCGGCCATGAAGCGCGCAATGTAAGATACTGCGCGTAAATATCGCGGTATTGCTGGGTTTTGCCGTCGACTTCCATACCGTATTTACGACTGAACAGCTGCGTTGTCGGAATGTCGTACAGTCCGGAAACCGCCGACCGGTCATGAGACAGCTGCCAGCTCAACGCCAGCTGCGCATAGCGTTCCGCATCGGAGTCGGCAATGTTCGCACCACCCCTTGCGTCTCCCACACTCGCAACCGCATTACCGTTCGGCGTCGCACCCTTCTGCACCACCATGCTGGTCGACTTGGTTTCGATCTGGTCGGACGCACGCCAGTACTGCCCTATCGCGTACGCCAGCTCGAGCGTCGCTGTGCCGCTTGTGAACTGCATCGGATCGGATGCGAAGTCGTACACCGCGGACGCGATCACCTCATTGCTGGAATCCTTGATGGAGATTGTGACGTCCTCGCCTTTCCACGCGGTGTCACCGCAGACGTGTGCAGAGAACGCGACGGTCGCAATCATCGTGGTTCCATTTTTCTCGACACTCTCCAAGCCCGCGTCGGGCGTGTCGCGCAATCCTTGGTTTGCTTGGCCGCATCGTTCTGCTTGGTTTTGTTGGATTGCTCATCCGCGTTTTGCGCCGTCGAAGAACCGTTTTGCGCCGAATCGTCACCGCTATTACGATTGGTTGATTTCCATACAACAAATCCCGCGATTAACGCTATCACCGCAATAATTACAATAATTGCGATGATGATTGGCTTCTTGCGGTTCTTGCAATCATTGGCTTGCGGATCAGATTGCGTTCCGGACTGCATGTCTAGCTGCAGGCTTGATGGCGCGGGCATGGGAACCGGAGGATATGCGGCCGTTGCCGGCGGAACATCGATGTGAGTGGTCTCAGCCGGCTGAGCACCTTGTGTCCCCAACGGAAAACCCGCAGGAAACCACAGAAATCGCATATCTGCGGTGACGGCGACGCCGCACTGCGGACACGACGGAAGGAATTCCCGCAGCCGCATGGCCATCCTGCAATTGCGCGGCGCCGCACTGAGGGCAAAACCGTCCATCTCCGTTCCACTGAAATCCACAGCGAGCGCACTGGCCGGCATACTGCTGATTCCGCTGCTATTGCCTGCCGTACCGTTCGTACTGTTTTCCGTATCTTCGTTCGGTGGTGTCACGGCTTCGGTTTCCGGTCAATCCTCCTACACGCTTTCCCTGTTCAATGTCGCCAGCGTCACCCAATACGCTTGGGCACTGTGGATTTGCTTTGTGCTTTTCATCATTGCAACGATTTACATTGCGCTTCGTGAGACGGCCCGCAACATGTATGACCCGTATTATGCGAAGTGGGAGAACACATGGAAGGCTCCTGTCGCCGTGATGGTGTTCTGGCTTGTCGCGGAATTCCTGTGCACGAATTTCCTTGCCGGATACAGCTCGAATACGGTTTCGACGATGGTGCCAATGTGGTATTTCATCGTCGCCGGCGTCTGGGCTTTCCTCGTTGAAGTGATTGCGATGACGTTTGGTCCGACGTTGGTTGCGTCGACGCCGGGATTGTGGAAGATTCTTGTTGGCGGTACCGTACAGCAGACTCCGCAGAAACGTCGTCGATTACGTCAAGGCTTGCGATCCGCATTTCGGCCAACCGAAGGCAGCCAGGACCGCAGCTTCCGCGCAGACCACGCAGACCGCGCAATACAACGCGCAGTACGCCAATCCGTCCGCGCCAGCAACGTCACCAGCCGCGCAGACCGCTCCTACGCAAGCGATGCCCGCTGTTCCAATGCCAACCACGCCAATCCCAGCGCCAGCCGCTTCGGTTCCACCAGTACCGCAGTCAACGGCTTCGGTTCCTCCCATGCCACAATCTCCGGCCGACATTCCGATGCCGGCCGTTCCACAGGGTGAAGGAAAGCCACTCGACCCAAAACTAAGAAGACGATCCTGATCGGCTGCATCGTCGCCGGTGCACTGATCGTATTGGGCATTGTCTATGGTGTGCTCAATTCGACCGTCTTCAGCGCGAAATCCATGGCGGAAAGCTATGTGTCGGCAATCGCCAGCGGCGATTACGACAAGGCTAACGACATTGCCGATCCTCAAGTGGGTAAAAACCAACGCAAGCTGCTTTCCAACAGCGTCGCCAAGACCGATAACGCGACCATTTCGAATGCGCATGTCAATGGCGTGAAATCCGGCAATGGCACAACCACCGCATCAATCAGCTACTCGTTGAACGGCGAAACCGTCGATGAGGAACTCACGATGCGCAAATCCGGCAACAAATTCCTGATTTTCCCGAACTGGCAAATCACCACGCCACTGATCAAGTCCATCAATGTTTCCGTGCCAAGCAGTGTGGAATCGTTGACGGTCAACAAGGTTGCGGTCACAGTCAAAAAACGCGGAGAAGACGGATTCCGGCGAATGGCAGTTGCGCGTATACCCGGGCACGTACAACATTTCCGTTACGAGCACGGATTATATCGTCAGCGAAACGGTGGTATTCCGCACGAACGAAGACAGTGATTCGCCGACCACGCTGAAGGTGACGACCACCAGCAAGTTCAAGGATGCATTAAGCACCGCCGTGAACAACGCGCTCGACAAGTGCGCGGAATCCACCGACTATGCGCCGGAAAACTGCCCGTTCGGCTTCCGCGTATGGGATGAGGATAATTTACCGTAATTTCGCGTGGTCGATCAGCATATATCCGAAATCGACGAGAGACCTTGATTATGCGTTTTTGATACTAAAACCGGTAAGGCAAAGTGCACATACGAGGTGAAAGACGGCGATTCTTGGGATCCGGATGATGATAGTACGACGTTCAATGCGAGCGGATCGTTCGCTATCAAGGATGGTAAGGTCACGGTCACGCTTGATGACGGTGGCTACAGCTATTAAATAAAGTATGAAAATCCCCCTGCATAGCTGTTTTCAGCTGGTGCAGGGGGATTTTCCATGCTTAAGCTCAGACGTATCTCAGTCTGAAGTCATTCGCCGTAACCGCAATGAATGCAGCCATAGCGAATGGGGCCGAATCACTCAGCGACAACCTTCACGGTGAAGGAAGCGGAGATTTCCGGGTGCAGAGCGACGGTTGCAGCGAACTCGCCGGTGGTCTTGATCGGATCCACGGTGATGTTCTTCGGGTTGACGGCAGCCTTGGAAGACAGCGCGATGGCGATCTTGTCGGCGGAGATGCCACCGAACAGCTTGCCGGACTCGGAGACCTTGGCGGCGATTTCGACGACGGAACCCTCGATGAGTTCCTTGGCGGCAACAGCCTCTTCGCGGGTGGCAACGGCCTTGGCCAGACGAGCGCGCTTCATGGCCTCGATCTGGGCGGCAGCGTTCTTGGACCATGCGAAGCCCAGACCCTGCGGAATCAGGTAGTTGCGAGCGTAGCCGGCCTTGACGGACACGACGTCGCCCGGGTGACCCAGGTGATTGACGGACTTGGTGAGAATAACCTTAGTTTCAGCCATTTTTCAAACCTCTCTAAGATCAGCGACCGGAAGTGGCGTACGGCAGCAGAGCCATCTCGCGGGCGTCTTGATAGCCTTGGCGAGCTCGCGCTGTTCCTGCACGGAAACACCGGTGATACGACGGGAACGAATCTTGCCGCGATCGGAGATGAACTTGCGCAGCAGGGCAACGTCCTTGTAATCGATCTCGGTGACCTTAGCGGCCTTCAGTGGATTCGGCTTCTTCTTAAACGGCTTGACCGGCGGCTGCGGCCTCTTGCGTGACATCTTGATGTTCTCCTTACAATCTGGAAATTGCTTTTCTTTTAAGCTGCGATCCGGGTCGGATCAGAATTCCGGTTCGTCGCTGCTTCCACCAAATTCGGAGGAGCCAAAGGAACCGAACGATGAGGAACCGGAATTATCCGAATTGCCCCACGGATCCGATGCCGGAGCAGGCTGCACGGCGGGCGCGGCATTGGCTGGAGCGGCAGCCCCACCCTGATAGCCAGCGCCACCGGAATACCCGGCACCGCCTGATATCCACCGGCATTGCCGGCGAAGCCACCGTTGTTGAACCCGCCGTTGCCGCCAGCGAAAGCATTGCCGCCACGATTGCCGGCAAAATTACCACCGTTGGCACTGGAGGTTCGGGTGACCTGGGCGGTCGCATAGCGCAGGGACGGACCGATCTCATCGACCTGAAGCTCAATAACCGTGCGCTGGGAACCATCGTTCGCCTGATAGGAACGCTGCTGCAAACGACCCTGCGCGATCACACGCATGCCCTTGCTCAGGCTCTGCGCGCAATGTTCGGCCATGTCGCGCCACGCGGAGCAGCGCATGAACAAAGCCTGACCATCTTCAAACTGGCCCGTATTACGGTTCCAGGTGCGCGGAGTGGAGGCAATGGTGAAGCTGGCCACGGACGAGCCGTTGCCAACCGTACGGATTTCGGGATCAGCCGTGAGGTACCCACCACAGTGATAATCGTTTCGCCTGCCATCGTTACCTACTTACTTTGCAGCTTATTGTTTTGCAGCTTGAAAAGCTTGGAATTACTTACTTGCGAAGAATCTTCGTACGGATGACGGATTCGTTCAGGTTCAGCAGACGATCGAGTTCGTCGCTGGTGGCCGGCTCAGCGGAGTAGTTGACCACAACGTAATTGCCTTCGGTCTTGCCAGCG
>ENA-OQAL01000202-OQAL01000202.1-human-gut-metagenome-genome-assembly--contig:-NODE-202-length-15901-cov-3.705021_pt1 | contig 15901 bp, 20 predicted proteins | sample MGYA00242491_ERZ504519 | MGnify/ENA primary metagenome ERZ504519 (study PRJEB26092, sample SAMD00036260) | human gut metagenome | host: Homo sapiens | study: EMG produced TPA metagenomics assembly of... | reverse complement strand
CATCAGACAAAACGGGGAGTTAAAATGAAAACGGTTTCGTATTGATTCATACTATTCGTTAATTAAATTAATTAAATAATGATTTTTATTTGCGCGGCAAAGGTACGACTTTTTCAATTAAGAAACCAAGACTTCCCATATATTTATGCAATAAGATTCTTAAAAAAGAGATATTTATCTTCCAAACTCTCTTTTCTCTACTTTATATATAGGTGAAATGTCGTATATTTGCAAAGTTGTTTAAACAATAATTACATGATAGAACAATTCAATTTTGACATTCAACTGATATTTGCCATTCTAAATGGAAAAGTATCGGCTGCCATTAACAGAAAGCTGAGCCGGAATTTCCGATTAAATGACATGGAAATTACACCGGAGCAATGGACCGTACTACTCTACCTTTGGGAAAAGGATGGAGTTACCCAGCAGGAGTTGTGCAATGCCACTTTTAAAGATAAGCCCAGCATGACCCGACTGATTGACAACATGGAAAGACAACATCTGGTTATACGAGTGCCCGACAAAAAAGACCGTCGGACCAACAAAATTCACCTGACAGAAAATGGAAAAAAATTAGAAGAAAAAGCGCGTTTCATCGCCAACAAGACACTAAAAGAAGCCTTACACGGACTTACATTAGAGGAATTAAGAATCAGCCAGGAAGTACTTCGGAAAATATTTACCAACACAAAAGACTAAAAAAGCGGAATGATTCAGACTTGTTACCCTCAGCAAGAAGCATAAAAATCATTTCATTTGTCAAGCTTTTATAAAACGGCTTATATATATGCTCAAATTTCCGTTTTTTTCACGAAATAATTTTTGGATAAAAGAATTATGCTTAATTTGTAACCATGAATAAATAAACCATAAAAAAGAAGACACACATGAAAAGCTTATTACAGAATTTAGGAGTGATATTGGTTATCATCGGTGCTGTGATTCTCATTGCAAGCTATGCAACAGGTAATGTGAACAACAACGCAGTATTGGGAGTTTCTTTGTTGCTCGTTGTTGCCGGATTGATTTCATATATCATCCTGAACAAAAGAATTACAGATTGATTTTTCAATCAACAGCAATAAAAAAGCCTGAATTAAACATTCAGCTTTTTTATTGCTCACTTCCGAAAAGTCTTTTATTCACCTTCCGGAGTAATCAATTTATATCCCTTTCCGTGAATATTGATAATCTCAATTGAATCGTCTTCTTTCAGATGCTTACGCAATTTTGTGATATACACATCCATGCTTCTTGCATTGAAATAATTGTCGTCAATCCAGATAGTTTTCAATGCAAAGTCTCTCTGAAGAATTTCATTTGCATGTGCACAAAGCAAGCCCAGCAATTCAGATTCTTTTGTAGTCAACTTAGTCTGCTTGTCACCAATGACAGAATCTGTTTCTGAGTATCAAAAGTAAAACGACCAATCTTGTACACTGTACTTTCACGGTTACGTTTTCCACGTACACGACGCAAAATAGCTTCAATACGGAATGTAAGCTCTTCCATACTGAAAGGCTTTGTGATATAATCGTCCGCACCAATCTTGAATCCTTCCAGAATATCTTCTTTCAGTGTTTTAGCTGTCAAGAAAATAATAGGAACTTCCGCATTTGCCTGACGGATTTCCTGTGCCAAAGTAAAACCATCTTTTCTTGGCATCATTACGTCTGTTACCACCAAATCATACTTACTCTTCAGAAAAGCCTTGAATCCAACTTCTCCATCTGGAAAAAGATCTGCATTGTAACCTTTTGCCTGTAAATATTCTCTCAAAAGCATGCCAAGATTCTCATCATCTTCGCACAGCAAAATACGCAATTTGTCGTCCATATCTTATTCTTCTTTAAATAATGGTATAGTAATTATAAATTTTGTTCCTACATTCAATTCGCTTTCCGCCCGGATAGAGCCTTTATGGTCTGCGATTATTTTCTTTACATAAGCCAACCCAAGTCCAAAACCTTTCACATCATGCAAGTTTCCAGTATGAACCCGATAGAACTTATCGAATATTTTTTTCAAATTCTCTTTCTTAATTCCAAGGCCGTTATCTTCCACTGAAATACACAGCTTTCCGTTTTCATTCCATGTACGGATTTTCAAGGCAATATCACGATCCGGACTCTTATATTTCACTGCATTATCCAGCAAGTTGAATACCACATTGGTGAAATGCATTTCATCCACAAAAATCACCGGATCCTGCGCATTCAATTCTGCCTCCAGCGTACCATTGTTTTTCTCTACTTTCAAACGGAAGGTATTCACCACTCCATTAATCAACTCATGTGCGTCAATTTCCTTTTTCTTAAGTGTCACACTCTGTCGTTCAAACATAGACATCTGCAACACCTTTTCTACCTGAAAACGCAAACGCTTCGTTTCGTCATTGATAACTCCTGATATATGCTTAAACATCACAGGCGATTTACCCACTGCCGGATCATTCAACATTTGGGCAGCCAACGATATGGTAGAAATCGGAGTCTTAAACTCATGCGTCATGTTGTTGATGAAATCATTCTTAATTTCAGTCAAGCGTTTCTGACGGAAAATAATGTAAATCGTGAAAATAAACGTAATCAACAACACCACCGTAAAGATGATGGATGGAATCATAAACTTCACTGAACTGAATATGTAATTATCCAGTGTGGGGAAGAAAATATTCACAAAACCCATCTTGGCAGGAGGATCTTTTTCAAAGAGCAAACGAGAATAGATTTTTCATCGTCATGCACATAATCTGAACAACGGTACACCTCTTTCCCATCCCGGTCTGTCACCGAAAAATGATAAGGAATATCGATGCCATTATTAAACAGTTCTGTTTTCAGGAAGTGGTCAAGCTGTTTAAAATTGACTCTTTCTTTCAGAGGCTTGTCACTTGCCGTATAAAGAATATTATACACCACCTCATCCAGCAATGCACGCTGATACACATAACGTTCTTTCAGAATCTCCTGCAATGCACGCGATGTTTGTGGAATAGTTCTTCCCGTAGATATAACCACCTTAGGCACATTCGACGGCCGATTCATAATGGTCTTCAACTCAAAAGTAGAGTAAGTAGAACCGTCAGGTGCGGTAATCGTATACTGATGATGTTCTACCACATTCTCGCCTGCATCATTCTTTTCCTGGTATTGTCTGGACAACAGTGCCGCACGTTCCTGCGCTGCCACATCTTTCTCCAGATATTTTTTCGTTTCAACCAGTTCCAGGTTATGCACAGCCTTTCCCAAACTGCGGTTTACATTCTCTTCAAACTGACTACGCCGCATTTTGACCATCTCCTCAATATAGCTTACCTGCAAATAGAGCAAGCTCAAGAAAGACAGTCCCATTACAACTCCTAATATCCAAATAGTCGATTTTTTCATACGGACAAATTTAACAACCTGACAAATACGACGCTAACAGATTAACAAGCTTTAAATAAGATTTTGTCGTATATTAACCATAAATCAAATTTTACCTTATAAAATCTACACTATCTATTATTTCAAGCAGCTATACATTACAAAAATAATAGAATTTTAGATTAATAACAAATAAATAGAGGGTTTTGTTTAAGCTAAGTTAAACAAAAAAAGCCGTGCTTTTTAAGAAACACGGCTTTTTTTATCTATAAAAATCACAACTAATATTATGCTTCGTCCTTTTCTTGCTCTTCAAATTCCTTCATCAGCTTGGTTTGTACATCCGTCGGAACCAGTTCATAGCTGGCAAATTTCATAATGAATGAAGCACGACCTCCGGTCAATGAGCTCAAAGAAGTAGAATAGTTCGACATTTCTTTCAATGGAACTTTAGCACTCAACTTTTCATATCCCTTTTCACTGGTCATACCCATAATCATACCGCGACGACCTTGCATGTCACTCATCACGTCACCCAACTTGTCGCTCGGAACAAATACTTCCACATCATAAATCGGTTCCAAAATCTTCGGACCTGCATTCTTAAATGCTTCACTAAACGCATGGCGACCAGCCAGCATGAAGGAAATTTCATTTGAATCTACCGGGTGCATCTTACCGTCGTACACAATAACACGTACATCACGTGCGTATGAACCAGTCAGCGGTCCTTGTTCCATACGACTCATGATACCTTTCAAAATAGCCGGCATGAAACGGGCATCAATTGCTCCACCAACCACACTGTTGACAAATACGAGCTTACCACCCCATTCCAAGTCGATTACTTCCGTACCCTTCACGTTCATCTTATACTCCTGACCGTTGAACTTGTAGACTTCCGGAGCAGGCATACCCTCATAATAAGGTTCTACAATCAAGTGAACTTCACCAAACTGTCCGGCACCACCCGACTGTTTCTTATGACGATAGTCTGCACGAGCCGACTTAGTAATTGTTTCACGATATGGAATCTTAGGTTCATAGAACTGAATCTGCAACTTTTCGTTGTTTTCCAGACGCCATTTCAATGTACGCAGATGGAATTCTCCCTGACCGTGTACCAGAATCTGACGCAATTCCTTAGACTGTTCTACAATCCAAGTCGGGTCTTCTTCACGCATACGGTTCAACACAGCCATCATCTTTTCTGTGTCGGCTTCATTTACCGGCTTGATAGCTCTCGTATACTTCGGATTCGGATATTTAATGAAATTGAATCGGTTCTCACAATCCTTGCCATTCAAGGTATTGCCCGTCTTCACATCTTTCAATTTTACTGTACAGCCAATATCTCCCGCACGCAGTTCGTCTACTTTTTCACGGTTGGCACCTGCACATACATAAAGCTGTGCCATACGTTCTTTCGAACCTCTGTCTGCGTTGCTCAAATCATCGCCTTCATGCACCACACCACTCATTACTTTAAAGTACTGTACATCTCCGATATGAGGTTCCACAGCTGTCTTAAAGAAGTAAAGTGAAGTAGGACCATTCGGATCGGGAGGAACAGGAACACCACGTGTATTGTGAACTACCGGCATTTCATCCACGAACGGTACCACATTACCCAAGAATTCCATCAAGCGGCGCACGCCCATGTCTTTACCTGCACATACGCAGAATACCGGGAACATACCTCTGGCAGCCAAACCCTTACGAATACCTTCACGCATTTCATCTTCTGTCAGCGATTCAGATTCAAAGAATTTCTCCATCAGACTTTCGTCGTGTTCAGCCGCAGCTTCCACCAGCGTCTTATGCCATTCCTGCGCTTTTTCCATTTCTTCTGCCGGAATGTCTTCAATAGTTGGAGCACCGCCGTCCGGTCCCCAAGAATATTTCTTCATTAAAAGTACATCAATCAACGAATTGAAGTCGGGTCCTGTACTGAGCGGATACTGAACCGGAACAACTTTAGAACCATAATTTTCTTTCAACTGTTCAAGCACATGGTCAAAATCGCATTTTTCACTATCCAACTGGTTTACCAGGAAAATCACCGGCTTACCCAGTTTTTCAGTATAACGGAAGTGATTCTGTGTACCCACTTCCGGACCATATTGCCCGTTCAATAACAAGATGGCTGTATCAGTCACATTCAATGCGGTAATGGCAGCTCCCACGAAGTCATCACTTCCCGGACAGTCGATAATATTCAACTTCTTTCCGTTCCATTCTACATGATACACAGTAGAAAATACCGAATATCCGTATTCCTGCTCTACCGGGAAATAATCACTCACCGTATTCTTGGCAGTAATTCTTCCGCGACGTTTATAATACCACTCTCATAGAGCAAAGCTTCTGTGAGAGTGGTTTTACCTGAGCCATCATTACCGAGAAGGGCAATGTTCTTGATTTCGTTTGTCTGATATACTTTCATGGTATTTCAAGATTTAGTTTAGTAACGAAAGGATATGCTTTCATATCTCTTATTTTTAACGAAGCGCAAATTAGAGATTATAATTCAGAAAACAATAAAAAGTTCGTGTTACTAAACTATGTTTCAGACATACAAATCTGCATTCCTTCTTTCCTCCCATAAATTATCCGTATCTTTACACCCGTAAAACAACTTCTTACAGTAGATTAATTATGGCTGGCATCTATCTTCATATCCCTTTTTGCAAACGACGTTGCATTTACTGTGACTTCTTTTCTACGACAGAAAATGATAAAAAAAGCACATACGTACAGGCTCTATCCAAAAGAACTTGAGCTGCGGAAAGAACTATCTGGATGGAGAAATTATTGACACCATCTACTTTGGTGGAGGTACGCCTTCACAATTAGAAGAAAAAGATTTCATCCAACTTTTCGAAACCATCTATAAGATATATACCATAAACCCAAAAGCCGAAATTACGATTGAAGCAAATCCCGACGACCTGACACCTCAATACATAGCCATGCTGCGTACCCTCCCGTTTAACCGGTTAAGCATGGGTATACAAACCTTCAAGGAAGATACTCTTCGTCTGCTTCACCGCCGGCACACGGCTGCTCAGGCTCAACAAGCATACCAACATTGCCGAGAAGCTGGTTTCAGAATATCAGTATCGATTTGATGTACGGGCTGCCCGGAGAAACATTAGAAGACTGGCAAAAAGACCTTCAAACAGCCCTTCAGATGCGTCCGGAGCATATTTCAGCCTATCACCTGATTTATGAAGAAGGTACTCCTTTATGGAACTTGAAAGAAGCACATCAAGTGGAAGAAACGGATGAAGATTTAAGTGTTTCCTTATTCAAGGAGTTGATACATACCCTCAAGAGCAACGGATATGAACATTATGAAATATCCAATTTCTGCCGCCCGGGATTTCATTCACGCCACAACTCCAGTTACTGGACAGGCAAAAATACCTGGGCTGCGGTCCTTCTGCCCATTCGTACGACGGGACTTCCAGACAATGGAACGTAGCTTCTCTTCCTCAGTATATACAAGGTATTCAAGAAGGAACACCTTATCAGAAAAAGGAAGAGCTTGATTTGTATACGCGCTATAATGACTTTATCATTACCCGCCTGCGCACTGCTTACGGCATCCCCACCCATATACTGAAAGAAACATTTGGAGAAACCTTATTCGATTACTGCATGCGCATGGCTTCTCCCCATCTGAAACAAGGATTCCTGACACTCGACAATCACGTCATGAAGCTCACAGAAAAAGGGATATTTATTTCTGATGGAATCATGAGCGACCTGCTATGGGTAGACGATTAGATTATTTAACACTTCCCCAATAGGGGGATATTCACATTTTGGCGTTTTCATTACAAACCCCTAAAAACAACGCATTATGGAAACTCAAAAAGTTATTCTGCCCTTCTTTTACGCATTATTCCATGCTGGTTTCTCGTCAGAAGAAAACTCGTCCCCTATTGTTTCACCACAAAAAGAGTCGGCATTACATTCAGAATTAGACTTCATTTCTTCAGAAAAATCAGAAAAGGAATAACCCCTACACACATTTTCTCTATCACACATTCACAAAAAAATTCCGGAATGAAAACCAGCTAACCGCTTTATTTCATTCCGGAATTCATTTTATTTTCAAAAGAATGTGCTAACGCTCTTCTTATTTAGCCAGACTGTATACAATGTCCATAATCTGCTTACCGATTTCATCAGCAGCTTCCATTGTAGAAGCTTCTGAATACACACGAATAATCGGTTCTGTGTTACTCTTACGCAGGTGAACCCACTTATCAGGGAAATCAATCTTCACACCGTCGATGTCATTGATTTCTTCATTCTTGTAAAGTTCTTTTACCTTCGCCAAGATGGCATCTACATCTGTTTCCGGAGTCAGGTCGATACGATTCTTCGCAATGAAATAGTTAGGATAAGTCGCACGCAATTCGCTCACCTTCTTTCCTTCGTGTGCCAGATGACTCAAGAACAAAGCAATACCTACCAATGCATCACGTCCGTAGTGAGATTCCGGATAAATCACTCCACCATTACCTTCACCACCGATAACCGCATTAGTAGCTTTCATCTTGGTTACCACATTTACTTCACCCACTGCAGAAGCATTGTATTCCATACCGTATTTACGAGTTACATCACGCAGTGCACGAGTTGAACTCAGGTTAGAAACTGTATTGCCCGGAGTATGCTTCAATACATAATCTGCTACTGTAACCAGTGTATATTCTTCGCCATACATAGCTCCGTTCTCACAGATAATAGCCAGACGGTCTACGTCAGGGTCTACCACAAAGGCTACATCACAAGTTCCTTTCTTCATCAGGCCCATGATGTCACCCAAGTTCTTTTCCAAAGGTTCCGGATTATGCTGGAAGTCGCCAGTCGGTTCGCAATACAATTTTTCCACATGCTGTACGCCCAACTGCTCCAACAACTGAGGCAATACCACACCACCAACAGAGTTTACGCAATCAATTGCTACACGGAAATTAGCCTTACGGATAGCTTCTACGTCTACCAGTTTCAACGCCAACACGCTGTCAATATGTTTCTGGTTGTATGTATTGTCTTCACGGTACTTACCGATATGTTCGATGTCTGCAAATTCAAATTCTTCTGCAGCAGCAATACGCAATACCTCATTACCTTCTGCCGCATTCAGAAATTCACCATGTTCATTCAACAACTTCAATGCATTCCATTGTCTCGGATTATGGCTGGCAGTCAAAATAATACCACCGCATGCTCCTTCCATAGTTACAGCAAGTTCTGTAGTCGGAGTAGAAGCCAACCCGATATTTACTACATCGAATCCCATTCCCATCAACGTTCCGCAAACCACATTTTTCACCATTCACCAGAGATACGTGCATCACGGCCCACTACAATCTTATTTGATTTATTGGTCGTAGTCTTACGAATCAATGTAGCATACGCTGAAGTGAATTTCACGATGTCCAAAGGATTCAATCCTTCGCCGGCATGGCCGCCTATAGTGCCACGAATACCGGAAATAGATTTAATAAGTGTCATAAATAAAGGTTTTAATTATTTAGGTTTTTAGGTTGTTCTATTTCATATTATAAGTTAATTCATAAAAACATGGATACACAGACTGCGTAGCCGAAGAAGTACCCTGACTATGCGGCACAATCAGTTTCACACGTGCTATTTTTTCAGAATCAGTTGTTCGCCCTGGTGTCAGATAGCGAAATGGTATCAACCAACCAGAAGGCACAGATTGCGTCCCATACATGCCATACATGCTATAAGAATCATTACGAGTAAACGAAGCAGAATAAGATTCACCGCTAATTGTTAATCTAAAAATCTCTTCATTAATCATATACGAAGGATTAGATACATGAAAATTAGCCAGCAATGTGTCTCCGGCCGTAATTCCTAAATCACTCCGTGTCTGAAGTGCCACTTCAACAAAACGAGCTAATATATCATAGGTACCATCACCCAGCACCTCCTTACCAGACCCACGATTGTCTACATGCATATACACTCCGCTTTCATCCAGCAGCACATATTCATTTTCTTTCGTAGTAGAATCCTGCGCAGCAAAATCTGCTTCAGAAATCACCTTTATATCATTTTCCAAAATGTACTTATTAATAGCATCTGCCTCCTCTTCCTTCATTTCAGCGTAGGTCTTTCCGTTATTACAACTCTGCAGCGCCAACATTATCAGGGCAGTTACAGCCCACAACAAATAGTTCTTTTTCATCTTAATAAGCATGTTTACACGGGCAAATGTAGTAAAATGTCTCAAAAACATCCTTCCTATTTTGTCCAATTATGTCTAATATTGTTCAAGAATAAAAATTTCTCACTAATTTTTCAATAACAAGCTCTCATATTTCACCAAAGCCTGCTTAAACAAGTCTACAGCCTCATCCATCGTATCGTAAAACTCTCCACCGGAAGCATTCAAATGCCCACCTCCATTGAAGAATTCAGCGGCTACCTGATTACAAGGGAATGCTCCTACCGAACGAAGCGAAACCTTAATCATATCCTTCTCGGTATCTTCACGCAAGAATACCGAAAAGCAAATTCCCTTCATCTGGAGAGGAATGTTTACAAAGCCTTCCGTATCTCCTTTTACATAACGGAATTTACCCTGTTCTTCCTTTGAAAGACAGATTAAAGCAGCACGGAACTGAGGATATACCTGCATTTTCTCATAAAGCACATACCCCATCAGGCGAAGACGTCCTTCTGAATACGTATTGAACACCTTACGATAGATGTCATCCTTATCAATGCCTTTAGACAGCAGTTCACTGATAATGAAATAAATCTCACGGTTATTGGAGTTATAAGTAAAGCCTCCCGTATCCGTCATCATTCCGGTATAGATACATTCTGCACCTTCCAAAGTAATGTCATCAAAACATCCCAGACGGCATATCAATCTAAAGATTAACTCCGAAGTAGAAGAGATTTCCGGATGTGAAATAGTCACCCGACAAAAAGGTTCCGGATTCAAATGGTGGTCAATCATCACCTTTCTTCCCTGTGCATCTCTTACTGCATCTGCCATCCGGTCAATACGCGACAATGCGTTAAAATCAAGGCAACAGATTACATCTGCCTCAGCAATCAGCTTATCGGCAAACTCAGCATATTTATCATAACGAATAATATCTTTTGCTCCAGGCATCCACCGCAAAAAGTCTGGAAATGCATTAGGTACAATCACATTCACGGTCTTGCCATGTACAGACAAAAAATGATACAAGCCCAACGAAGAACCCAGCGCATCTCCATCAGGAGAAACATGGGTCACAATCACCACTTTATCAGCCCGGTCAAAATAGGTCTCAACTTTATCAATATGGGCCTGAAGAATTACTTTTGACAACATATTCTTTTTCTTAAACTTACACTTTTGAAAGGAGCAAAAGTACAAATTTTATTTTTATAAACTACAGCACAACGGAATAAGAACCTTGAACAGAAAGGTCTGTATAAGATATTTTAAGTAATTGACATTCCCTTATAAGCTTTTCACGGAAAGCATCATTCAGCGAGCTGTCCAAAATTACTTGCCGAATGGCAAACAGTTTGTCTAACTGTGAAAGACTTCCTTTAAATCCCCTACATATATATGCATACTCCAAAGGAAAACGCGATGAAGCCTCATACGTTCTCCAGCGGGCATCATTCAACACGGCAATATGCATATTTCGAATACATAACAACCCCGTTTCAGAACGATGGGTGGAGACACAGTCTTTCTTACGGGTGTAGACTTCCGAACGGAAGAAATACAACTGTTCCGGAGCTTCTCCTGCATATTCCACACAAGACACCGCTACAAACAGATTACAAACCACCAATAAACGAATCCAGTCGGAAGCCTTGCGGTGTATTCCGGATGCCCAGCAAAGATAAAGGCAAATAATCACTCCAGCCAGCAGACAGGCTTGAGAAGATGATAAATAGACGGAAGTAATCTGAGAGCCGGCCAGTTGCTGTACTCCCTGCATGGATTTATTCAAGATCAAAGTACCCCATTCCAACAAGATAATCACCGTATTTCCCACTATAGGGACGGAAGCCAAGCATAACGCAGCAAACGTCAGCACCAGTATTACACCAGCCAATATAACTACAATCAAATTAGCCAGCAGAAAATAGGTCGGGAAACTTCCAAAGTAATACAGAATGAAAGGCAGCGTACCTAGCTGAGCCGACATAGACAGACTGAGGGTATTCCAGATATAACGCAGCACACGATTTTTTGATACATAAGCTACGCGAGAACAAGGGATAAAACGCCAGAATGGAAAAGACGGCAGCAAAGGACAACTGAAAACTTATGTCAAAAAGGAAGAATGGATTATACACCAGCATCAGGAAAGCAGCCAATACCAGGGAATGCATACCCGAAAAACGCTCTTCCAGACAGAATGAGGCAAGGGTGTATAGACTATACATCACCACTGCACGCACCACCGACGAACTTAATCCGGAAATAAAGGCAAAGCCCCACAACAAGCAGACAACCAGCAGAGCCAGCATTTTGCGCCCGTGCTTCAGATAAGTCAACGGATAAAACAACCACAAAAGAATACATGAAAAATCCCCACATGCAATCCCGACAACGCCAGTACGTGACTGGCACCTGCCGCGCTGTACACCGCTTTCAATTCAGGAGTCAACTCACTTTTCTCTCCGATTGTCAATGCCGACACCACAGCCCGTACATCCTCTTCCAGTCCCCAACTTTGATACACATCCACCACCTTTTGCTGACACACCTTTGCCCGCTGCATGAAAGACAAAGAATGAGGCTTTCCCGTACAACGCCAGCTACCAGCATAAGCCAAAGCCGTTCCGCTAATACCTTTTCGCAAAAGATAATCCCCATAATCAAATCCGGTCAGTTCCTTTTCAGAAAAAGGACGTGAAACTTTTGCATAGAAACAAACACTGTCACCACAAGCTAAAGGACTTGACAGGGAGTCCGGCATCCATGACAAAAGGATATTCCGGTCTACCCTTTTCCATTTGCCACCCGACAACCGCTGCATTTCTACACGCACTTCCGCCCGAAGTGTCTTCCCTCTGACTTCCGGCACACTTTCCACTATACCTTTATATATAGCGGGGGCTCCATCCCAGCTATATTGCACCGTTTCCCTTTGATGAAGTACCGATATTCCTCCCCACAAGAAAAAAGTTATTCCAGCCACTCCACCGAAAGCCATCTCCACCGCCAACGGGAAAGCCAGAATACTCCTCCGCAAATACCGGCAAAAAACAGCCATATTGCAGCCCCATATTGCCATGAAAGATTTTCCGGCCACCACGTGTCGAATAAAATTCCGGTTGCCAGACAAATAGTCAACCGGAACAAAGGGTACGCTATCAAAGAATGTAAGGTTCCCAATACTTACTCCACATATTTCAACTCCTGAATAGCTTTTATCATATCCGGCGCCTTAAAAACAGAACTACCGGCCACCAGCACATCTGCTCCGGCACGTTGCAGCAAAGGAGCATTTTCCGGATTGACACCTCCGTCCACTTCGATAAGAGCAGAAGCCCCACTACGGGTTATCATTTCACGAAGTTGCTCAATCTTTTTTAAATGTATTAGGAATAAATTTCTGACCACCGAATCCCCGGGTTGACACTCATAAGCAACACCATATCTACCTCTGTGATAATATCCTCCAATACGGAGACCGGTGTAGCCGGATTCAGCGTAACCCCCGCCTTCATACCCGCTTCCTTAATCTGTTGAATGACGCGATGCAAATGAGGGCATGCCTCATAGTGCACATTCATCATCATGCTCCTAACTTCTTCACCTCCTGAATGAATTTCTCCGGCTGTACAATCATCAGATGTACATCCAGCGGCTTCTCACTAAGTTCCGCCACATACTTTAATACAGGAAAACCAAAAGAAATATTGGGTACAAACACCCCGTCCATAATGTCCAGATGCAACCAGTCTGCCTCACTTTGATTTATTTTTCCAAGTCACTCTTCAAATCAGCAAAATTTGCAGAGAGCAAGGAAGGAGCTACCATAATTTTTCCATCGATTTATTTTAGTTAATCAGATTCTTTTCAACAAAGATAAGCATCTTTTCTCATAAATCAACTATAAAAACTTATTTGGTCACATTAAAGCGCAAACCCAGCTGCAGATTAAAATTGAACGGATGTTCCTTTCGTATTGTCTCCACGCCACTGTGGTCATCAAAGTAATACGCGATTCCCGGTTCCAGATACAAACCAAAACGTGAAGTAAAGTTCACCTGTGCTCCGGCTGCTGCGGTAACAGACCATTGAAGCGGATCTACATCTAATGAAGTATTTTCAGACGTACGATTTCCTCCATTCGTTACTGTCACAGTTTCCAAATTTCCAGATACACATTTTTCCATTACTCCTCCAGCCGATGCATACACTGAAAGCCAGTTATTTTTCCAGATGGAACGATGCAGTTTAAGCGGAATACCTATATAATGCAATTTCTGCGTTTCCTCCACATACGATTTAGAGCCGGAATGAATATCAGAAGAAAGCAATGTATAGTTCAGTCCTGTTTCCAGTGCCCAGTCTTCATGAAACTGCCAGGCTACCGTCAATCCTACCGTAACAGGAATATGATGCTTTACCGTCGTTTGAGGAGCCTGTATGGCGTTTTCCAGCAACACCTGACTATAAGCCAGCCCATTATTATTTATCGGAGACATACTCAAATCTGAGGAAGTATAATAAGCCGAGCGGGCTACAAAACTTCCCATTCCATCAAATGTATTCAAAGAACTGTAAGGTGTATTTCCAGCACCAACACCCACAGAAAAACCTGAAGATTTATCCGACTTATTTTTCAATGCCCTCGCATTACGTTCCATCTGTTCCCGGTCGGCCGCGCGACTCCTTTTCACCTGCCGGCTTCTTTCGGCAGACCGGCTAACCTCCTGCTGCTTTACAGCCTTTTCTTTTTTAACCGATTCTATTGGTGCTTCCTGTTCAGCCAATGCTACTGAAGCAGGAGCTACCTCTACTATTTCTTCCGGCACTTCTCCGGCAGATTTCTTAGAAGAAACATTGGCCAAAAGAGCCACAGGTTCTTTCTGGAAAGGCTCAGCATGCTTTACTTCAGCCACTTGTTCATCTAAAGAAGAAGTTTGCGTTGGCAAAGGCGTATTCTTCACCTCCACCGCCAGTTCCTGATTACGGAAGTCCGCTTCTGGAGAAGACCAGAACCAGTACGTCAGGGAAGACACCAGCAAGACCAGCACTGCCGCTGCTGCCTGCCACCGTCTCCATATCGGAATCACCTTTGGAGTCTTCGGCTCTTCCAGCTCCTTGGACAACTTGTCCCAAAGGCCTTCAGGAAGAGGCTCGGAATAGTCCTCCATCCGGTTACGTAAATTATTAATCCATTCTTTCTCGCTCTTCATTGCCTATAATTTCTTTCTATATTCATTGATTTTCTTTACCAATAAGGTCTTTGCCCGATAAAACTGAGAAGAAGAAGTATGCTCTGTTATTCCCAGCAGCTGGGCTATCTCCTTATGACTCTTATCTTCAAACACGTATAAGTTGAATACTGTACGATACCCATCTGGAAGTTCCGCAATCATCTTCATCAGCTCCGCCTGCGGAATATCTCCCACACCATCATCATCCTCTTCCGTATCAGGCAACTGCTCCATCAAGACTTCCTGCTGGGCCAATTGATTGCGCTTCCGTAAATACCCCAACGCCTCATTCACCATCACACGCGAAAGCCATGCCTTCAAAGAACCGACTCCCTGATAGGTAAACTGTCCGATGGATTGAAAAATCCGGACAAACCCATCATGCAACACGTCCTCAGCAGCCTCCCGATCTCCTGTATAACGAAGACAAATGGCCATCAGCGAACCGCCATACAGCTCGTACAACTCCTTGCGAGCCTGATTATCCGCCAGCTTGCATTTCGACGCCAATTCTTCTTCTGTCATATTCAGCCTATCGTGCTTTTGTTAGTAAATGATGAATGCACAAAAATACTGCACCTTTTCCTAATAAAAATCCTCATTAAAATGTTTTTAACAAAAAAAGGCGACGATATGCTCTACCGTCACCCTCACGAAATAATATTGCAAATTTTTTACTCTACGAAAGAATCTTCCACATGGCGATACCCGCGAAGGAAGTCAGCTACCTCCATTCGTTTCTTACCCGCCAGCTGCAAAGACAACACTTTGACAAACCCGTCGGTAGAAGCAATCTGGAAATACGTTTTCTTATCGGTTACAATGCTGCCCGGTTTCAGATTATGTGCGACAAAGACTTTCTCCGTTTCAAAAATCTTCAATGCCAGCGGAGCGGCATCGCCCTGATGCAATTCCGTCCATGCAGCAGGATATGGAGAAGACCACGTACAAAATCGTATACCTTTTCACTCCAGCCTGCCAGTCTATACGACAAGTTTCCTTGAAGATTTTAGGAGCCGGACGAAGTTCCGTAGCAGCAGCCAGCTGCTCCTGTGGAATGGTCT
>ENA-OQAL01000201-OQAL01000201.1-human-gut-metagenome-genome-assembly--contig:-NODE-201-length-15921-cov-4.099785_pt1 | contig 15921 bp, 11 predicted proteins | sample MGYA00242491_ERZ504519 | MGnify/ENA primary metagenome ERZ504519 (study PRJEB26092, sample SAMD00036260) | human gut metagenome | host: Homo sapiens | study: EMG produced TPA metagenomics assembly of... | reverse complement strand
CAGGAAGACATTTCTACATTTTTTACGTCTCCCGGCACAAAAACGTATGTTCCTCGTCGGGAAACGTAGGGTTCCGCCATGAGAAACATACGTTTCCAGTCAGGGAAACATAAAACAGGCAAGCCCGCTCTTTCCTCAATAAAGAGAGGTTTGCGAATTTCTATCACACAAAGAGTACAGCCAGAATGCCCAGCCCTACCGCCACAATGGTAGAAATCAGTCCTGGCATCATGAAAGAATGGTTCAGCACGTATTTTCCGATACGGGTGGTACCTGTGGTATCAAAATTGATGGCTGCCACCACCGTCGGATAGTTCGGGATGAAAAAATACCCGTTGACTGCCGGAAAGAGGGCAATCAGCATATAGGGTGAAATACCCAGCGCCATACCCAAAGGGAGCAAGGCACGGATGGTTGCCGCCTGACTGAACAGCAGGATGGACATGACAAAAAGCGCAATACCGAAAAGCCACGGCATATCGGTCACCAGACCGAATATATTTTCCTTGATGACGGCAATGTTGCCCGAGATAAAGGTATCGCCCATCCACGCAATACCGAAAATAGCCACTACTGCCTGCATACCCGCATTAAAGACCGAACTTTTGGCGGCCTTCATCCCACTGGTGCCGGTCAGCAACAGAATCAGTGCAGCTACCGACAGCATGAGCACTTCAATGATGTGCGCCATCTGCATCACCACTACCCCCTCAGAGGTTTGGAATGACGGACGAAGACTATCGATGGAGCCAAACAGCACGATGCCGACCGTGGCACCTAAAACAGCAGTACGGAGGTCAGCGCCTTGCCAGGATTAGCCACTTCAGCTGTACAATAATTGGCACCCGACAGTTCGCCCGACTTCAAGCGTGCCTGATATACAGGATCATCTTTCAGCTCCTTGCCTACCCGCATGGAATAAATCGCACCGGCCAGTACACCCACCAAGGTGCAGGGAATGGAAATCTTCAAAATATCAAACAAGGTAATGTCATATCCGGCCAACATACTCAGCAGGGCTACCGTAGCCGCAGAAATAGGACTGGCAGTAATAGCCTGCTGGGAAGCAATGACAGCAATCCCCATCGGACGTTCCGGACGAATGCCCGTTTCACGAGCCACTTCGGCAATGACCGGAAGTACGGAATAGGCCACATGCCCCGTTCCGGCAAAGAAGGTAAAAGGTAAGTCACCAGCGGACTCAACAGCGTGATGCGCTGAGGATGGCGACGCAAGATTTTCTCCGCCCATTTCACCATCAAATCCAGCCCTCCGGCAGCCTGCATGCAACCGGCAGCTGCAATCACTGCCACAATCATCAGCATCACATCAATAGGGGGAGTGGTGGGTTCAAGACCAAAGACAAAAGTAAGTACGGCCAGTCCCAAGCCCCCAAAGACTCCCAGACCGATGCCGCCTACACGCGCTCCGACAATAATTGCCAGTAACACAAACAGTAATTGTAACCACATAAACAAAAAGAGTTTTTAATTTAAGGCGCAAAGATAGGCATATTCTGTGATAACTTTTATTTTTCTTCGTAATTCCGAGGATTTTCTCTACCTTTGTACCACTTTTTAAAGCGCATTGAATATTCATTATAACATACAAGTGCTATGATTCTATTTTTCAGAACACCCACAAACAGTGTGATTGCCACGGAATGCAATCAGGAACTGAATGCTGAAGACGTCAAGAAACTATGCTGGCTGTACAGCGATGCCACTGTGGAAAACGAAGACAACCTGAAAGGATGGTTCATCGGCCCACGCCGTGAAATGATTACTCCATGGAGTACAAATGCGGTTGAAATCACCCAGAACATGGGTCTCAACGGTATCCGTCGTATCGAGGAATACTTCCCGGTGAAAGATGAAAACGCCGACCACGACCCGATGTTGCAACGTATGTACCACGGACTGGATCAGGAAATTTTCACGGTAGACATCAAACCGCAGCCTATCATATACATCGAAAACCTGGAAGAATACAACGAAAAGGAAGGTCTGGCGCTGTCACGCGAAGAAATGGACTACCTGATGAAGGTGGAAAAGGACCTGGGCCGCAAACTGACTGACTCGGAAGTATTCGGTTTCGCACAGATTAACTCTGAACACTGCCGCCACAAAATTTTCGGTGGTACATTCATCATCGACGGACAGGAAATGGAGTCTTCTCTGTTCCAGATGATCAAGAAAACTACACAGGAAAATCCTAACAAAATTATCTCGGCTTACAAAGACAACGTAGCCTTTGCCGAAGGTCCGGTGGTAGAACAATTCGCTCCGGCCGATCACTCTACTTCTGATTACTTCATTATTAAAGATATTAAGACCGTTATCTCACTGAAAGCGGAAACTCACAACTTCCCGACTACCGTAGAACCGTTCAACGGTGCGTCTACCGGTACAGGTGGTGAAATCCGCGACCGTATGGGGGGTGGTAAAGGTTCATGGCCGATTGCCGGAACTGCCGTGTACATGACTTCTTATCCGCGTACGGACGAAGGACGTGACTGGGAAAACATTCTGCCGGTGCGCAAATGGTTGTACCAGACTCCGGAACAGATTCTGATCAAGGCATCAAACGGTGCTTCTGACTTTGGTAACAAGTTCGGACAGCCGCTGATTTGTGGTTCTGTTCTGACTTTCGAACACGAAGAAAACAACGAAAAATATGCCTACGACAAGGTTATCATGCTGGCAGGTGGTGTGGGTTACGGCACACAGCGCGACTGCTTGAAGGGTAGCCCCGAAGCAGGAAACAAGGTCGTAGTTATGGGTGGTGACAACTACCGCATCGGTCTGGGTGGTGGTTCCGTTTCTTCTGTAGAAACAGGACGTTACTCTTCTGGTATCGAGCTGAACGCTATCCAGCGTGCCAATGCAGAAATGCAGAAACGTGCTTACAACGTGGTACGTGCATTGTGCGAAGAAGACGAAAACCCAATTGTATCTATCCACGACCACGGTTCTGCCGGACACGTAAACTGTCTGTCTGAGCTGGTGGAAGACTGCGGTGGTCTGATTCACATGGACAAGTTGCCTATCGGCGATGAAACACTTTCTGCCAAGGAAATCATCGCCAACGAATCACAGGAACGTATGGGCTTGCTGATTGACGAAAAAAGCCATCGAACATGTACACAAGATTGCAGAACGCGAACGTGCACCGATGTACGTGGTAGGTGAAACTACCGGCGACCATCGTTTTGCCTTCGAACAGGCTGACGGCGTACGTCCGTTCGACCTGGCCGTAGACCAGATGTTCGGCTCTTCTCCGAAAACTTATATGGTGGACAAGACTGTAGAACGTCACTATGAAAACGTTTCTTACGATGTCACCAAACTGAATGAATATTTGCGCCGCGTACTGCAGCTGGAAGCTGTAGCCTGCAAGGATTGGTTGACCAACAAAGTAGACCGCTCCGTAACAGGTAAGATTGCCCGCCAGCAGTGTCAGGGTGAATTGCAGTTGCCGTTGAGCGATTGTGGTGTGGTTGCCCTCGACTACCGTGGTGAAAAAGGTATCGCTACTGCACTGGGACATGCTCCGCAGGCTGCCTTGGCTAATCCGGAAGCAGGTTCTGTTCTAGCCGTATCCGAAGCACTGACTAACCTGGTATGGGCTCCGCTGGCAGAAGGAATGGACAGCATTTCATTATCAGCCAACTGGATGTGGCCTTGTCGTGCACAGGAAGGTGAAGACGCCCGTCTGTACAAAGCAGTGAAAGCATTGTCAGACTTCTGCTGCGAACTGCAAATTAACGTGCCAACCGGTAAGGACTCTCTGTCAATGACACAGAAATATCCGAACGGCGAAAAAATTATCAGCCCGGGAACCGTTATCGTTTCTGCCGGCGGTGAAGTTTCCGACATCAAGAAAGTGGTTTCTCCGGTCATGGTCAACAAACCGAAATCTACCTTCTATCATATTGACTTCAGCTTCGACCAGCTCCGTCTGGGTGGTTCTGCTTTCGCACAGTCACTCAACAAGGTGGGCGATGACGTGCCGACTGTACAGAATCCGGAATACTTCCGCGATGCATTCCTGGCTGTTCAGGAACTGGTGAACAAAGGCTTGATTCTGGCCGGACACGATATTTCTGCCGGTGGTTTGATTACTACCCTTTTGGAAATGTGCTTTGCCAATACAGAAGGCGGTATGGAAATCAACCTCGACAAGATTAAGTGCGATGACATCGTGAAGATTCTGTTCGCCGAAAATCCGGGTGTAGTTATCCAGGTAGCCGACAAGCACAAGGCAGAAGTCAAGAAGATTCTGGAAGATGCAGGTGTAGGTTACGTGAAGATTGGTGTGCCGACCGAAGAACGTCACATCCTGGCAACTCTGCACGATGCAACTTACCAGTTCGGTATCGACTACTTGCGTGATGTATGGTATTCTACTTCTTACCTGCTCGACCGCAAGCAGAGCATGAACGGCTGTGCCAAGAAACGTTTCGAAAACTACAAGCAGCAACCGCTGGAATTTGTATTCGACAAGTCATTCACCGGTAAACTGTCGCAGTTCGGTCTCGATCCGAACCGTCGCACACCAAGCGGCATCAAAGCAGCCATCATCCGTGAAAAGGGAACTAACGGTGAACGTGAAATGGCTTACATGCTGTATCTGGCAGGCTTCGACGTGAAAGACGTAACAATGACCGACCTGATTAGCGGACGTGAAACACTGGAAGACATCAACATGGTAGTTTACTGCGGTGGATTCTCTAACTCCGACGTACTGGGTTCTGCCAAAGGATGGGCCGGAAGCTTCCTGTTCAACCCAAAGCAAAAGCTGCCCTCGACAACTTCTACGCTCGTGAAGACACATTGTCACTGGGTGTCTGCAACGGCTGCCAGCTGATGATGGAACTGGGACTGATTACTCCGGAAGACAAGAAGAAAGGCAAGATGCTGCATAACGACTCGCATAAGTTTGAATCCAACTTCCTGGGTGTAACCGTACCGATGAACCGCAGCGTGATGTTCGGTTCACTGAGCGGCTCTAAACTGGGTATTTGGGTAGCTCACGGAGAAGGTAAGTTCTCATTGCCTTATCCAGAAGACCACTACAACGTAGTGCTGAAATATTCATACGATGAATATCCAGGCAACCCGAACGGTTCTGACTACAGCGTAGCCGGTATCGCCAGCCAGGACGGACGTCATCTGGCCATGATGCCTCATCTGGAACGTGCTTGCTTCCCATGGGAAAACGCATACTATCCGCTTGACCGCAAAGAAGAAGACCAGATCACTCCGTGGATGGAAGCCTTCGTTAATGCTCGTAAGTGGGTGGAAGCCAACCGTAAAAAATAATCCAGTACGACCGGAACACGATACAAAGTGGAGGTGCACCTCAAGCGCACCTCCACTTTTTTTATCTTTCTTCCGCACAAAGTCCGGGATTTCCTTCCCTACATCTGAATGGATTCCTTTATTCATTCCATAAAAAAACGGTACACAAATCTGACTGTTCAGATTTATGCACCGCCTGTATTCGAAGTCCCCTTACACGGATTTTCGTATCATATTCCCGCTTCGTTCGACTCTTATTGAAAAAGTTCCTTCAATTTCTCAGCCAAAGCCTCACCTCGCAAATTTTTCACCAACCATCACACCGTCTGCATTAATCAGATACATTGTAGGTACAAATTTCACCTTATAGAGTGCAGCGACTCCTGTTTCATCTAGGAAGTTCGGCCAGGGAAGTCCCTCTTCTTTCAAAGCTTTCTCCCAGTCAGCCTTCTTTTGATCGATAGAGATACTTACAATCTCAAAACCTTTTTCACTATATTGTGCATACAGCTTCTTCAGGTTCGGAATCTCTTTCCGACACGGGTTACACCAGGAAGCCCAAAAATCAATCAATACATATTTTTTTCCTTGTCGCAATGTGGAAAGGGCTACTTCCTTTCCTGATTTATCTTTAACCTTGAAATCGGGTACCACCGTACCTTCTTTACCTGCCGGATAAAGTTCTTCTTTTACCTTCTGCCCGTAGTACGACTCCTTGGCAGCAGAAGACAATGCTTCATACCAAGGTTTCATATCTTCACTCAAATAGCTGGTAAACGAAATCATCATCAATGGCCCCCAGAATGAATCCTTGTTTGCCATGACTACCTGATGATACAGTGAATCTACAGTACCAAAAAAGACTTTATCAGCTTCAGCCCTGGCTTTTCCATCCGCACTCTGCCGAAGCTCCTTAATTTTCGCCTGATCCTTTGATTTATAAGCAGCCATCATCAAGCTGTCAAAAGCAGCAAATTTACGGGCATTAAGTGCATACAATGAATCCAGGTAGGTACGCGCAGAAAGTAATGAGTCGTAGCGCGCACTCAGCGGAGAACCCTTTACCGACAAAGAAGACAGATTATAGGAAACTCCCCCGTCAGATTCCTTCTTGGCCACCAGCTTTCCCGTAACCTCCATCTGGGCATTTTCCAACATAAAATTACGTGAACCATACGCATCTTTCACCAATAAATGAAAAGCTCTCGGCTCTTCCATTTTTCCTGTAAACACAAATTGCCCGTTAACTACCGTCGTATCGGCAAAAGGCTGTTCACTGTCATGGCTTACCGGTACCAACTGCACATGCGTGCCGTCGGGCAAGCCTTCAATATTACCTTTCAACACATAGCCATCTACTTTCGGCTGACTGCCGCATGACAGCATCATCAAACCTAAAATGGCTAAACCAGAGATTTTCTTCATTTTCATAATAATGTTTATTTAGATACATTTTGTTCTATCGATCCGTTTCCAGGATTATTAAGAGCTCCTGCCGGGAAAGGCATGGTCCATAAATGAGACGTCGGACTCAAACTATATTCCTTCCCCTCATAAGTTTTGATTAAAGTACTAGCATACGTACCTTCCAGATTAAAACGACGGGCGTCTGCAAAAGGAACAATAGAGAATATCAACTCATTATCTTTGGTACGACGAATCAGAGAAAGAGCCTCCTCCAGTGTAGCAGCTGTAGCCGGCTGATACTTATCAGGACGAATACGGGTTATCCGCACGGAATTCAGAGTATTCATAGATTCAGCATAATCATTGTTCTGAGCTAACCGAGCCTGGCATTCCGCTTTAATAAGATACGCTTCACAAGTTGTCAAACCGCCATGATTGAAGAAGCCAGACTCCAAAGCCTTGTAATATGTATCATTATTGTCTACCTTCAATTTCCAGCGTGAAAGGAAACGAGCATCTCCTTCTTCAAAACGTTCAGCTCTTTCTACCGGTATGTTGTATTCATAACTATCAAAGTTTGACTGTACTCCATAACGCAAATAATAATTTTCCACGTAATCATATTGCATAGGGGTAACAATTTTGTCATAATTGTCCGGATCATCAATTGCCGCCTGATGTTCCTCATAAAATGCATTCCAGTCAAAAAGCTGATTATTCTGTTCCAATGCCAGGTTCGCATAGCGCAAAGCCTCGTCATAATTCTGCATCTGCAAGTACACACGAGCCAACAAAGCATAAGCAGCTCCCAAATTCGGATGAATAGCCGTCATGGATTGTGCTGGAATTCCCATCTCAATGGCTTCTTTCGTATCCTGTATGATAAAATCATACATTTCCTGAATAGAAACCTGCGTATAAGGAGCATCAATATCCGCACTGGCAATAAGAGGTACACTACGCTTCTCTGCTGCCGTAGCCTTGTCATACGTATCGGCATAATAATTAACCAGCACATCGTAACAAAGTGCACGTATCACTTTTGCATACGCCATCACTTCCTTTCGCTCTGCATCTGTAGCTTCTGTAGCTGTAGGTGCATTTGCGATAATCAGATTACAACTGGAAATAGCTCCATAAAGTACATAATAAGTCCCTTCATCCGCATTATTCAGCATAATACGGTCAGCCGATTCATCCCACATATAATTGGCCTGGCTCAAGCTCGGAGTATTCACCTTCGCATTTGTCAGATATACATCATTCAACAAATACAAGGCATTTTCTACAGGCGTTCTGCTGATGGTATACTGATCACGCAATAAAGCTTCAAAATCCGCCAAAGTCTAGGTATCTTATTACCTTTCGGTGCAATATTCAGGTAATCATTACATGAGCTGCATAAAAAGCATGCCAATGTAATACAGAAATATATAATTCTATTCATAAGTTTCATATTACAAAAATCGAGGTTAAAAATTCAGATAAACGCCACACAGATAATTAGGTTTCGTATATCCACCAAGCAAATACTTGGCATTACTGCTCTTGGCTACCATAAATACATTTTCCATACCCAGCATGATACGTGCATTCTTCAAATATAGTTTATGACACACACTGGCAGGTATACGGTATGTCAATGACAAATTTCTTAGACGCCAGTTAGTAGCATCAATCACGTTAATGGACGAATTGGCATACATGCTTTGGTAGTTATAGTTGTACAATTCACTCTCAGATGAAATATAGCGCGGCACATCTGTGTAAGCCTCATCGCCCGGTTCACGCCAACGATTCTCAATGTCTTTACTCACTACTCCCATACCAGAAGAGATAAAAGCTACATTGGTATTACGCATCTTATGTCCTCCTTCAAACAAGAACTGAGCAGCCAGTTCCCAGTTCTTCCAACGCAAATTCGTATTAATAGAACCATTGTAAACCGGTACGGTAGTTCCCAAATAAACCAAATCTTCAATCTCAGGAGGAGTCATATCGGTGTATAGATTTCCTTTGGCATCGTACACCTGAGGAGTTCCCGTTTCACTCAGTCCGGCCCACTGGTATCCGTAAATCGCATTGTACGGATTTCCCACACGAGGATAAGCCGTCGGATAATCAATTACCAAATACGACACAGGAGCTTCTACATTAATATAAGTTACCTTATTCTTATTGTAGCCCAGCACACCGCTGATATTCCAATTCCAGTCGTTATTCCGAATTACATCTCCTGACAAGGTCAATTCAAATCCCTGATTCGTCATTTTCCCATTGTTTATAGAGTAGGTGCTATATCCCCATCCTTCTGTAGGAACTCCGTTCGTGTTAGCCAGCAAGTCTGTACCTCGTTTGTTATAATATTCAATAGAACCATTCAATCGATTTCCCAACAAGGCAAAATCCACTCCCACATTCAATGTAGTGGTCTTTTCCCAACGCAAGTTCGGATTTGGACGACTTGAAATAGTTCCCTGGATACCTCCTACCTGATTATTGTTGCTGTAGTAAGCAATCATATAAGGAGCAGAGTTCTTAGCAATATTACCTCCAATACCATAGCTTGCACGCAGTTTCAGCATATTTACCCACGATACATGGAAAAACTTTTCCCGATCCACATTCCATCCAGCTCCTACTGACCAAATAGGACGTTTCTGATATTTGGAACCTGTAGAAAACAGATTGGTTTTATCCCAGCGAATACTACCGCTTACCATATATTTTCCATCGTATGTATAAGCTGCGTTACTATACACAGACACATAGCGGTTAATCAGTTCACTGATATAAGCAAAATTCTGCTGTCCGAATGATGCATATCCCCATTGTCCACGGAAATTACTCAACGCTCCCGCATCAATCAAGCTATACGTAAGCAACTGAGGGTCATAATTATAAAGCGTACGATCATTATATTCCAGCTTATTTTCCCGTGTTTCAGTACCTAAAATCATAGTTACATCATGTACATCCGCAAATGTTTTATTGAAATCCAACTGCTGACGGAAATTATATGCATGTGTCGTATTGGAAGAAGTGAAAAAGATATTTCCATACGGCAAGGCAAAAGTGGATGTCCCATCATTATTGGAAGTAGAGAATGTATTCACTTTATTACGTACTTCGTAAGAGTCCTTGCTTTTCAGTTGTTCAGTCTTATATTCCGCATATTCATACTGAAAAGAAGCTGTATACTTCAGCCAGTCGGTAAATTTGAATGTCAAACGAGCAAATGTTCGGTTACTGAAATCACGGTTCTTAGTCTGGTTCATCTTTATTTCATCCAAAGGAGTAATATCCAGATTGTACAATCCGTTGTTATGCAGCAAATTCAAATTGTACAAGCTATAACGCTCCTCTTCTGTATTGGTGTAATACGTACCGTCACCATTTACCAGCCCGTTGTACGGCATATAAGTATATCCTGGTGAGAAAAGGTTAAATGACTGCGTAGTACCTTTCCCATAGTTCAAATATGTACCTACATCCAAGGTAAGCCAGGAAGTCATCTTCGTAGAATTCTGCAAATTGATGCCAATGGTTCTATTCTCTGAATACTTATCCTCCAGCTGATTGTTACGATAAGAAACAGACGCATTAAAAGTGTTCTTTTCGGTACCTTTACCAATATTCAGATTATATTGCTGTGAAAAAGGATTACGCTTACCGTATTTTTCTATATCCCGATAATACCGATAACCTTGTGAAGCCAAATTCGTCAGATTACTCTCCATCTGATCACGAGAGATGTGTCCCGCATAATAATTCAAGATATTCCGTATGCCAAGTGAAGAATAAGACATATTATCCAGCACCGTCTGGGCATAGCTTTGTACATTATCCCCACTCAAATGCGGATTCTGTCGGGCCCATTCACGCTCCAGCTCTACCATAGTAGAAGACCCGGCCAGATATTTGTCTGCATACGTGTCGTACGGCTGTACTGTAAGAGTGGCCGAGAAAGAAACATTCAGTTCATCTTTCTTAGCCCGTTTGGTAGTAATCACCACTACTCCATTCGCTGCACGTGCTCCATAAATAGAAGTAGCTGCAGCATCCTTTAAGACAGTGATGCTTTCTATATCTTCCATATTCAAATCGGGCACACTCTCAATCCAGTTTCCATAACCGTCGTTCGTAGTCTTTTCCACAGGAAATCCGTCAATCACATACAACGGAGTAGTCAATCCATTCATGGACGTAACTCCACGAATCTTGCCATCACTGTATCCTGCCACACGTCCTTCGAGCATAGAACCCATATCGCTCAAACGCTGTGTTTCCAATTTCTTGGCATCTACTTTTGAAAATGCCCCTGTGGCACGCTCTTTTGAAATAGTCTGATAACCTGTCACTACTACCTCGTCAAGCAGTTCTGTAGAAGGTTGAAGAGCAATGTAATAATCATTAGTTGCCGTCAGCTTAATGCGTTGAGATGTATATCCCAAATAAGAAGCCTCAATTTCCTTCGTGCCATACGGAAGTGTCAAAGTGAAATGCCCTTGTATATCCGTAATGACCGCTGCAATTGATCCTTTAGGGTCATCATTCACCTGTTTGACATGAGCTGCAGGAAGTGGTTCCTTGTTTTCATCTACTACAATGCCATGAATGGTACGGTTTCTCTGAGCATAAGCTGGAGAGACAGACAAGACCAACATAGCACACAGTAGCAAAAATTCCATTTTGAGCCGAATGTCGTGCAATACGTTTTTTCCATACTTACATCTTTTTTAGAGGTTATAGACTTATGTCCTCAGACATTTTTACGATTCTCTCATTGCAAAAATGTAAAAAAAGATATAACTTTAACAATAAAGACGTATCCAAGTTCGACAATTGTTACATTAGGACAACATTTTGTTATAAAAAGGCAGTATCATGCATTCTTATGCATAGACATTACCTTGTTACGGTATTGCTTGGGAGGAACTCCTACCGTGTTCTGGAATATTTTGTAAAACGTACTCATTGAATTAAACCCGACTTCTGCCGCTACAGCCTTAAGGGGAAGATCTGTTTCCGGATCACTCAATAAGCGAATAGCTTCATTAATTCGATAATTATTGATATATTGAGTAAAATTCTGTTGAGTTTGTTCATTGATGACTTGTGACAAATAAGTCCGGTTAGTACCTAATAAATCAGCCACCCGTTCCTTCGTCAAAAATTCTCTTATACACCGCATCTTCCTGCATAGCTTTTCCAGACGCTGAAACAATGAATTCTTCTTCTCATTTGTCAGTGAAGAAGCAGCGTATTTTTCACTCATTGGAGACGATGCAGAAACACTCTCCTGTTGTGCTCGCAGTGAAGTAATGACTTCTCTTAACTGCTGTTCTTTTCGAATAGCTTCCTGATGCTGACAAACGATACGGGTATACAACTGATTTTGCCGTTTATAACGATACCACAAAGCAAACACTACCAGCAAAATAATGACCAAAGTACCCATTAAAGCCTGCTCCTTCTTTTCCTTTTGCAGCAAAGCCAGCTTACCCTTTTTAATCTCATTTGCCTGATGCTCCGTATCATATTTAATACGAAGTTCACTCAAGACTTTTTCTTTATCAGTATTAAAAATACTATCAGTTTCCTGCTGAAGCTTACGTTGCCAGGTCAATGCCTCCACATATTGACCCATATTCTCATAACAAGCCGATAAAGTGGTTATCACTTTATTACGATGAATTTCACAATTTTCCTCCTTAGTAAACGATAAAGCCTGAAAGAGCAAATCTATAGCTTCCTTGTTTCTCCCTTCTTCCGCCAGGGCTTTGGCATATTCATTCAACAACAATACCTTATAGGAGGTCTGATTAATATCATTTAAAGACAATCCCTTTTTTATAATATTCTACGGCCTGCTCCCGATTGCCTTTTGCAAACTCAATCATCCCATAAATAGCATATACATTTCCTTGATTATAATATTCATTCTGCTTCATTATAAATTCAGCTTCTTGTATATAAGGTAAAGCCTTATCATATTCATGAAGCAAATAATACATATAAGAAGCATTTAACGCTCCTATAAAAATAAGGTAAGCAGAATTTAATTGATGCCCTAACTCATAAATCTGTAAAGAATAAGTAAGTCCAGTAGGGTCATCTTTCAAATAATAGATACTGGAAATATTACCAAGCAAAATAGCTTCCAGTTCTTGATACTGACATCGATGCGTAGCTTCTATCCCTTCAAAAAAATAATGTAATGCTGAATAGTAATCCCTATGAATATTGCTGGCATAAAGTCCCATTCCATTATATATAGAACATAAAGCAGAATCATTCTTCTCACTTTCGGCCAATAGTTTAGCTTGCCCAAGATGATTTATTGCAGTACTATCTCCCAACATAATATATGCCTGCCCCAATCCAATATGTGCATAAAGAATACCAAACTTATAATCTTGCTTTTCATATCCTATCTTAAACAGTCTTTCCCCATATTCTATGGCTTTATGATAATCGGCCTTATGCAAATAAAGAAAACATAATTCTTTCAAGGCTCTCATATCTTCAGGATTGCGCTTCAATATCTGTTCCTGCTGCTGAATGGCAGGAAGAATCGTTTCTTGTGCAGGAATCCGACTTTGTATTCCAATAATCAAAAAATAATTAGTATGTATTTTAGTTTCAAATTCATCCAGTTATTCTCTCTCCTAATATAACACTTTTATCACACAAAGACATATTTCAGTTCATTTTGACACCCTACAAATAATTATAAAATCTTTTTGCAGTATTTATCTCTCTGTTTTATTCCATGCAAACTTACAGAAAATCTTTCTTTTTATACCCATATCAGCAGAAAAATCAAGGCAAATACCCCAATGACTCTTTTACACTTCCCTCTTGAGTTGGATATAAAACATTTAAGGAACAGAAACAAAACGACTTTACCATAAAGATTTTTATTGCAAAAAGAGGAAGTATTCTTTCATCCCCTTTATTTATGTCAAAAAGAATGCATTTATGTTGGATTTTGTAAATATAAACCGTACTTTTGCTTGCGTAGCTAAAAAGAACATTCAAAAAACTTATAAAATAAGATAACCATGAAAGAAATAGACTGGTCGAATCTGTCTTTCGGATACATGCGGACAGATTACAATGTACGTTGCTACTATCGCGACGGAAAATGGGGAGAACTCGAACTCTGTTCAGAAGAAACATTGAACATTCACATGGCTGCCACTTGTCTGCACTACGGACAGGAGGCTTTCGAAGGACTGAAAGCTTATCGCGGAAAAGATGGTAAAATCCGTATCTTCCGTCCTGAAGCTAATGCAGAACGTCTGCAAAGCACTTGCCGGGGTATCCTGATGCCAGAACTTCCGACTGAAAAATTCTGTGAAGCTGTGAAGAAGGTAGTAAAGGCCAACGAACGCTTCATTCCTCCATACGAAAGTGGTGCTTCTCTTTACATCCGTCCGCTGCTGATTGGTACAGGTGCACAAGTAGGTGTACATCCTGCCAGCGAATACATGTTTGTAGTATTCGTTACTCCGGTAGGCCCGTACTTCAAAGGTGGATTTGCCACTAACCCATACGTAATTATCCGCCAGTACGACCGTGCAGCACCACTTGGAACCGGTACGTTTAAAGTAGGTGGTAACTACGCTGCCAGCCTCCGCGCCAATAAAATGGCACACGATGCAGGGTATGCTAGTGAATTCTATCTGGATGCAAAAGAAAAGAAATACATCGACGAATGTGGTGCAGCCAACTTCTTTGGTATCAAGAACAACACCTACGTTACTCCGCTGTCTACCTCTATCCTGCCCTCTATCACCAACCGCAGCCTGATGCAGCTGGCTGAAGACATGGGAATGAAAGTAGAACGCCGTCCGATTCCGGAAGAAGAACTGACGACCTTCGAAGAAGCAGGAGCTTGCGGTACAGCAGCCGTAATCAGCCCTATCGGCCGAATTGATGACCTGGAAAACCAGAAATCATACGTTATTGCAAAAGACGGCAAACCAGGCCCTATCAGCGAAAAACTATACAACAAGCTGCGTGGTATCCAGTACGGTGACGAAGCTGATCCATACGGATGGGTAACTGTATTAGACTAATAATTATCCTTTTACCATAAAAAAGTCCGAAGCAAAACACGTTTCGGACTTTTTTTATAATATACAACTTCTGACATAGACTATCTCTTCTCAAACGAACGGAAAAAGCGTAATAACTCTCCATTCGCCCGATTATCGATTTCCGTCTCTCGCATCTCTTCAAATAAATTCAGGGTAGAAGAACATTCCCCACAAATATCAATACCTATGACCCGCTCTTGCCGAAACACAACGGCCAACAACTGCTCCAGTTCTGATAAAGTCAGTGAACCTTGATCCCAGTTGGTTATCGCAGAAGAAGGGTCCAGCACATCCTTGTCGATAGAAATATAGACAGGTTCACTCACATGCTCAGAGGCAAACGCTTTCCAGCCTGCTTCCTGATCCAAAGAAGATTCACTATAAAAATGAATACGGTCGCCATATTCCTTTGGGACTTCCTGCAGCAAACGGTCTGAAGCACCGGCTATAATTACCTTCTTACAATTCGCATTCGTATCAAGCACATCTTTTACCCAGCTTCCACACGACAAGATATGCTCAAACAAAGGAGGCTGCATGTCAGGATGATGATCAAACACCAGTAAAGCAAATGGAGTAGCCAGCTTGTCAGTCCAGAATTTCGTCACATAATGATAGTTTCCTGAATCTATAAAATGAATTCCCTGCGGAGAATAATCTGCTATCATGCGCTGCAAGGCAGAAGCACCTTCTTCATCACAATAACATTCAGTTCCATTCAAATGCTGGCAGTCCAGCCACACAAACTGACAATTCCGGGCAAAAGACTCATAATTGTAGACTCCTGTAAAATTCATCACAACCACCGGCCTCGAATTCCGGCTAAATACTGCTTGAGATTGATGATTCATATACTTTCCTCCCATTCTTCAAAATACGCCTTAAAAACGAGGAAAAGAGACTGAGGGTCAACGTAATAATCTGAGGGGTAAATCCGATAAATTTATATCTTTGCCGGAAAGAAAATCAGCAAAAGTTATGGAAACCAGCGGTTACCGTCTCCTTCTTCCTGAAGGGACATTGGATTATTTCATCATTTCGGATGTAAAGGAAAGCAGTACGGAAATAGTGATTTACCTGGAAGAGAAGAACGAAGTTCCCGG
>ENA-OQAL01000200-OQAL01000200.1-human-gut-metagenome-genome-assembly--contig:-NODE-200-length-15941-cov-2.637347_pt1 | contig 15941 bp, 23 predicted proteins | sample MGYA00242491_ERZ504519 | MGnify/ENA primary metagenome ERZ504519 (study PRJEB26092, sample SAMD00036260) | human gut metagenome | host: Homo sapiens | study: EMG produced TPA metagenomics assembly of... | reverse complement strand
ACTGAGTGGCGCCGGCCGATAACAGGTGGGGCGGGCGTGACAAGAGAAGGACATCCACAGGAAAAGGAGCGATCATGGGAAAGGAACCAGACCCACACGCATGCCGTCCGAACAGCATGGACTCAACGACGCGGCCGACATGAGGGATGAAGCGGAACAGGCATTCAACGACGCGCGCAAGACCAGAGAAAAAACGCGACCTGCTGTACGTCGCGGTCATGGCCTGCGTCATCGTCATGCTCACCGGCGCCGTATGCGGAAGGAAGGACATCATCATCGCTTCCGCCGTCATCGCCGTCACGTTCTCATGCGCCGGAAGCCTGGCATGCTACCGCATGAAAAATCACTCCACACCTACCACGAGAACAATGCCGTCCTCGAAAACGAACTCGACGCCGCCGACTACCAGAACATCATGGGATGCCCTCACCCCTGGAAAAACATTCTGACCACGATTTTTACCCCCGATATCGTAAGCGGGACACGTGGAAACAATGAAGGAAACCGACGGGGGAAACATTAACAACAGCAGACTCTAACAATTCCCCCGACGGCGTTCCTTCAAAATCAAAACCTTTTCAGGAAATCGACTCCCAAAAGGATGAAAGCCGATGAGGAACGGTCGAGGTCCACGGACGATACTCAGGTTCATCGCGATAATCGCGATGAACCTGTTCACCATCAATTGCGCCTGCTACATCGCAGTCACCGTATCCGCACACGCCGACCCACGTTTACTGCATCTCAGTCGAACGGTAGGAACGTTGTGCGGCATGATGGCGATCGCAATCACTCCGATCCTCCTCATCACGGTCCTTGTCAATGGCATGGAGGAAGGAAAGAAACGACATGAGGAAAACAACGATGGCGCAGGTCGTGGAATTTGCCGGCCAACTCAACGTCACCCTGCAGAACATAAGCGAGGACGAGAACACGCACGGACTGACCGAAGCGTACAACCGGCTCGCCCAGGTCATAGACGAGCTCTGCATTCCAATGCGCGAGGAAGAGGTTCTGGAACCCATCAGCCATGAAGAAGCATGCGAAACAGCCGAAAGACTCTACCGTCAACTCATCGAGCAAGCCAAGGACCATACGACCATACGGCTCGCCCAGGCAATGAACCGCGCATGGGCGGAACTCACCGTCGTCGAAGGCCTTGACAGACTCGCGCGGCCCCAAAGCAAGGACGAGTAATGGGAAACGGAACTCCATCGGATGAATACGAGTCCGTTGAAATGTGGTTCATGAGAAGGACGACCGACAGGCTGGTCAGGGAAAACTTCGAAATGACCGACCGGCTGGTCAAAGAGGACTTCACCATGAGAACCATAATCAACACCTCAGTACGGACACTCAATGACATCCACCAGCAAATCAGCGGATTGAAAGAGGTCATATGAACACGGACGGAACGCTATTCTCCATGAAGAAAAACAGCAGGGAAGCCGAGGTGATGTCGATGACGAGCTTCATGATCCCCATCGGACTGAAGCAGAAACTCAAAGACCACGCCGCCAAGTTGGGTATCACGTCAACCAGTCTCATCATCGAAGGCATCAGACTCATCCTCGACCGGAAGAACGGTGCGACACCGCAACTGGAAGAGATCGACACCACGGGCGCCGACGAATACGTCAAACGAAAAGCCATCAAAACACTATTGGAAGCCCATCTCACCACCGAATCGCCCGCGCAGGCATGGGCCCTCGCATACCGCGCCGCGTGGAAAGATGCATTGGACTTCTGCATCCAAGCAGAACAGGCTCTCGACAAGAAGGAAGACAAATGAGCGAAGAAGAACGCATCTGGGCCAACGCGTTGAGCGACGCGATCGAACCAGCGAACGAATACGCACGGAAAATAAAGGACCGTTACCTGGTAACAGCCAAAAACGACATGTACGGAATCGACCAGACGATGAACATCATCAGCCAGGCATATCTCGCCGGAGTGGAACACCAAGCCGAGGCCTGCATGGGAAAGGCATGACTCCGTCATGAACGCCCAAAGGACGTCGGCAGAAGAAACCGAAAGGACCCTACGCGCGGAAAGCGTTCTTTCGGACGATCGCCTTCCCGTCAAATGGGATGGCGAATACATCTATTGGGCGGACACGTGGACCGACACCATGCCGTTCCTGTGCGGGAACAACAACCTGTTAAAGGATCAGGCATGCCCCGGCACGGACGAACGCAGACGATGGAAACAATACAGGCCCCACCTGTGGAGGCCGAGGACCATCAACGGCCGCACCACCCAAAGCAAACTAAGACTGATGCGGTGCGGAGTCTGCGGACTGACCCTTGTGGAGGAACATCCACTCAACGGAGGAAAGGAAACGGTCTGGCAGTTGGACGAATCCGACTATGGGCCGGAAGGCAGCCACCCCGTCATCCAAGGAGAACTCGACATCTAAAAAACAAAGCCGGCTCATTCCGGCGGAAAGGACAGAAATGATAGGAATGACCAGACCGAAAGCAAAAGACCGTCCACGTGGTAAGCCGTTCGACGAGCCGGAACGCAAATACCTATGCAGTCTCGACATCATCGACGCATGCACCGAGAAAAGAATCACCTGGAACAAAACCTTCATCGAATACGCCGAAAAGGAACTCGAAGCAGGCTCCCGACCGGTTGACATTTTCCGTGGAGCGGGAGTCGGACCGGAACTCATCGGACGGAAACGCATAGAACGATGCGTGGCGCGATGGCGGGCCAGGATCAAGAAAGAGGAACAGCAATGAGCGTCCGGAACGACGACAACATAATCAAATCCCTGGTCATCCTCGCCGTCTGCATAGTCGCGATGCTGATGGTCTGCACGGAATGCGCGCTACTGCCACAATACGGTTGGCTATGGCTCATCCTCCTGCTCATCCTCGCCATCGCCGCGGTGTTCAGCGTGGTGATGGGCGTCAAAACATGGCTGGACGAACACGGAAGGAAATAGGATCGATCATGGAAGAACATGCCGGAAAACTCTGGTTCGGCATATGCGCGGGACGTACGGTGCCTTCGGCACGTCTCGCCCTCGCAGGAACACGGATCACCGCGCTGGACAAGACCGACACGGTCATGGAATGCTTCATGGACCCTTCCGTCGCCAAGAATCCCGACCCCGTATGGGCGGCATGCCATGCGATGGACATGACATTGACCGGGCCGCGAATACCCGAAGACGTCGTACCCACGCCTGCCGCAGGCATATGGGTGGAATTCATGGGAATCGACGAGAACCCGACAGCGACGATTACGAGATCGCCGTCGACCTGGTCGCCGGCGACTTCTACTACAGTCCGAACCTCAAGGACGACGGCAACCGCAAAGGATTCGCACTCTGCGTCCAACACCTCACCGACTACATCGCCAGCCAGATGGACGAGAAGAAATCCCATGATTGAACCGGCAAGCACGCTCGACATGGACGACGATATCCGCGGCCGCATGATCACGAGATGCGTGGCATACATGACGCAACGGAAGATCCCGATACGGGACACACGGGCGGTGACCCGCCTGCTGGCCTCCAACGCCGGCCGGATCGACGGGGCCACGAACGTGAAGGTACGCAGCTACCTTACGGACACGCCGGCCGAAACGTTCCAATCATTGGAGACAATGAAACAATGGATGGGCGTGCGCAAGGCCCTGGAATACGCCGCGATCGGAAGAATCGAACCCGACAAGTCGTCCGGACTGGCCGGAACGCCGGACGAGACCGGCACCCTCATCCGATACTTCATACTGACCTTCATCGACCGGAACTAACCGACGTGACGCAAGGCCTATGCGCCGAACCTAAAAAGCATGGCGCATGGGCCGTTAGTCCTTCGGATATCCGATCAGCTCATGGTCCGTCCAATCAACAAGCCGACCATCGATACGGTCCACGTCCAACAGCCACACCTCGTCGCGCCGCGGATTGAAGAAACCCAACCGCCGGACCATCCGATACTCGTCATGCACGGAATGCAATCCCATACGCCAGTAGACCAGCAACTGCAACGTGTACATGGGATTCGGCCTATAGGAGCTCACCTTGAAATCCCACAACGTGTCAGCGGTGAGGAAATCGCCACTACCCGACGTGATCCGGTCCGTATACCCGCCCTCGAAGTCGAAACCGTCCCACACGACCGGACCATACTCGTCGAAAAAGGCACGCGACCGGGCCACCATACGCGTGAGATTGAAATACGTCGCATCATCCGGAACCATGCGCCGCGGACGCCAATACTGCGGTCCACGACGCGACGCCGCATCGAAATCAAGCAGCAGGCACGCTGCACGCGCCGACGCGGGAGAGAAATCCGTCACACGGGACAGCAGGGACTCCGCGTATTCGCCCTGTCCGACCAGCCGCGCACCCAACAAGGGAACATGGAACGCGACCCGCACGGGAGTGCCCATCGCCACACGGGTCATGTAATCCACATACAATCCCGCAAGATCAGGCGGAACGGTCTCCATACTCCGCGGATACAGGCTTTTCCGGTCGGCGAGTCCGACCCTGTCGAACAAGGACAGGGGCAGCAGGCCCTCCGGCGGCTGGCCGACCATGCGGATACGCGTGGTCACGGGCATGGGATGACGGCGGCGTTCCCTCTCGCGCCGCGCGGCATCCTCCGCCTCCAACTGGCCGACCGGACGCAGATCCATCCCAGTGGAACCATCGAACCCGTAGAAACGCGGCATGCGAACCTCCCTATGGAATCGTCACGCGCCCGCAGTCCCATCGACTGCGGATAACGGGAAAACGTTCCACGGGAGCATCGGATAAGTGTTGCATGTCCGGAAGATGCAACACTAAACAATCCAAAACAAATATCACAGTATTGTGATATACTGGTCTGTGTCGGGAGGGCACGGGCCGAGCCCGAAACGGAAGAAGGAAACCCGCACATGATGAAAGTCAACATCCTCGAAACCGACACCGGACGCATCCTCGAAGACGAACTGCGCGACTGGTCCCAGGCCGCGCTCAACCAACTCGACAAGGCGCGCGGCTACAAGTCCTTCCGCCCGGGCCAGCTCGAAGCCGTCAACACCATCCTCAACGACCGCGACCTGATCGCCGTCATGCCGACCGGCAGTGGAAAAAGCGTCTGCTACCAGCTTCCCGCGATGCGCGAAGGCCATCTCGCACTCGTCGTGTCCCCATTGCGCGCCCTCATGCGAGACCAGGTGCAGGCGTTGCAGGCCAGGGGAGTGGCCGCGGCCCTCATCGACAGCGGAGTGACCCCGAAGCAACGCCAAAGCATCTACGCCATGGCCCACGGCGGAGGACTCCGCATCCTCTACGTCGCACCCGAACGCCTGTTCGCAGACGATTTCCTGTTCTTCAGCCAATCCACACGCATCGACCTGATCGCCGTGGACGAGGCCCACTGCGTACTCCAATGGGGCCACGACTTCCGCCCGAACTACCTCAAAATCGGCGAATTCATCGTCGGACTGCCCACGCGCCCGGTAGTGGCCGCGTTCACCGCGACCGCGACCCGCCGGCAGGTGCCGGAAATCGCCCACGCACTGGGACTCGACAATCCCATCATGCTCGGCACGGGCTTCGACCGTCCCAACATCCGATTCGACACGATCGAACTCAAGCCGGCCGCGCGGAAGAAATTCATCACCAACTGGGCGAAAGCCAAGCAGGGAAGCGGCATCGTCTACTGCACCACCATCCGCCGCTGCGACGAGCTCGCCGAAACCCTGCGCGAGGCCGGCATCGACGCGGAAGCGTTCTACGCGCCCCTCGCCGACAGGGACAAAGCCCGCATCCAGGACGGGTTCCTCGCCGGATCGCCGCGCGTGATCTGCGCGACGACCGCGTTCGGCATGGGCGTCGACAAGCCCGACGTACGCTGGGTCGTCAACGACGGCCCCTGCGAAAGCCTGGAAGCGTTCTACCAGGAAGCGGGACGCGCGGGAAGAGACGGCAAACCAGCACGAAGCGTCATGCTGTGGACCGACAGCGACTTCATCAACTGGCGGTACCGCCTGCAAGGCCATGCCGGCAGCGCGTTGGACGATCCCGAGCTCAGGGAACGCGCCGAACGCGCCGCGCTCGGCCGGCTCGACGCGATGCAGCAGTACTGCGAGACGGACGAATGCCTGCGCCGCGTGCTCCTCGACTATTTCGGCGAGGACCAGGACAGGGAGCACTGCGACAATTGCGGCAACTGCACGTACGTGGCCGACTGCGACGTCGACCCGCAGGAACTCCGCAGGAAAAGCCGCTCCACCCGCGCACGGCGCGCGGCAAGACCGGCAAGGGACGCAAGACCGCGAAACATGCGGAAGGCGAAACGGAGAAGGAGCCGCAGCCATACGAGCCCAAGCCGGAAGACAAGGCCATCGTCTCGTTCGTGGCCGGACGGCAGAAACTCCTCGGACGTGGATTCGGCGACAGGAAGACCATACACAGCCTGTGGGGCGGAACCGGAGAGGACATCGACGACCAGGGACTCGACCAGGTCGACGGATACGGCGAACTCGCCGGCATGGACGAACAGCAATCAAGGACCGCATCGAAACGCTCGTCGCGGCCGGCATACTGAAACGCGGCGTGTACCACACGCTCCTCGACGGAAAGGAAACGGAATCATGACGAAGACGCGTCTCGCCGAACTGCGCGCGGAAAGCGGACTCACCCAGATGGAGGTCGCGGCCATGACCGGACTGCGCCAATCCAAGATCAGCGACATCGAACGCGGGCAACGCAGCAGCGCGAAGATCCCGTTGGAGACCGCGGCCAAGCTCGCCGCCGCGCTCGGCGTGCACGCCGAGGACCTCCTCGAGACGAGCCTGCTCGAAAGAATCACCGTCACCGCCATGATGAACAAGCCGAACGGAGACGACGGCAGGGGAACGGACGAACGGCATGAGCATCGCGCCACGGACCATGCGGCGTCTTAGGCCACTGCCGCGACGGAAGCCCTGCGGCGAAGCCTCCGGTCCGCTTCCACCTTGCCCATCAAAAAAACCTACCGCGAACCAGCCGGATGAGACAGGTGAAACATCCAGCGAGACGGACCGCGACCGAAATAACGGACCTTGCAACCAGAACACGAAAAAGAGGAGCATGATGGCCGATCACGAGCCGTCGAAGAGCATCTGGAACAGGAGGAACGCGCTTTCATCGATCTGGTCGAGGGGCTGCGCCGGAATCGACCGTGAAGATCCCGCGCTCCATATGCCGGCATATTCCATGGTCTTTGCGCATGAGAGGCTTGCAACGCAGGCTCGATGCGGCCCTCTACCGCAATTCGGGAGGGATGATGTTGGCCGGATCGTTCTCCGGCGCGAAATACGGCCCGACCGCCCACAACGGCACGTTGGTCATCCAATCCTGTTCACGGTAACCGCGCATGGAGGACCGATAGCCGTGCAGTCCGGTATCGGAGCACAGTGCGCGCAGGCTCTTCGCATGCACGTTCTCCTCCGCCTTCACCTCCAAGGGCGCTGGCCTGCCATCCCGTTCGACGATGAAATCGACCTCAGCCGTGCCCTTGCCGGACGACCAGTAATGCACGTCCCCGCCGTTCGCGACGAGCTGCTGGCACACATACTGTTCGGTCATGGCGCCTTGTACTCTTCGAGGGCTCTGTTCGACAGTAGCACATCGCGCGCGTGGACGTTCATCGCGGCACCCAGCAATCCGCGTCGTGCATGTACAGCTTGAACGACGAAAGATCCTCGTAGTCGCGCAGTGGAAGAGCCGGCTTATCCACCCGGAACACGCGGTTCGCCAAGCCCGAGTCCACGATGAACTGGATCGCGGTCTCATACTGGGAACGACGCGCGCCCTGCGTTATATGCCCGAACACGAACTTGTGGTTCTCCCTGCCCAGATGTGCGGGAATCGAACGGAACGCCAGCCGCACACGTTCTACGTCGATTCGTGAGTCACCCATGCCATGCTTGGAGAAATCGTTGTCATAATCCGAAAGAAGCGATTTCTGGCGTGCGCGCGCCGCAGCGTAGTCATTGCCTCCATCAATGAAATCCTCCACCACCCGGGGCATGCCGCCGACGAAGTAATACTGGCGGAGCCTTCGCTCGAGACGGTCCGAGAACAGAGACGCCCTCGCGAAATCGAGGTTGGAGACCATGTCGGCAAGTGGCTCCTCACCGCAGGCGCGCAGGAATTCCAGGAACGTCATCGGATACATGTCGATGGTATCGACCTTCCCGACGGGGAAGGATTCGCCCGCATGGTATGCCAGTCCCAGGTACGATCCGGCGGCGGCGATATGACAGTCGGGAACGTCCTCGGCGAAGGCCTTCATCAACGTCAATGCCGCCGGCACTTCCTGGATCTCGTCGATGATTACCAAGGTCTTGCGTGGCACGATCTTCACGCCGGTGAGCACCTCGATGTTCTCCAGCGTCGTCCTCGCGTCGTAGCCGGCCTCGAACACGGCCTGCGACGGTTTGTTCATGAGGTTGACGTATGCGCATGCGTCGTAATGGCTTCTGCCCAGCTCGCGCAACGCATAGGTTTTCCCCACCTGCCGCGCGCCGCACAACACGAGGGGAAGATGTCTGGGATTGTCGCTCCACCGCAGAAGCCTCTCGTCGATATCACGCTTCATCTGAAGTTCACCTTCCATTCGGACGTCCATGAATCCGCCAATGCAAAAAAGCAATGGAAGAACCCTAGCCGTTTTTGTAAAAAAGCCAACGACCGATAGACTATTTTATACATAATTCATGATGAATGATTGCAATCTTCATGCAAAAGTTCGAATGAATGCATGGTCGCCCCTGCCGCGGCGGAAGTCCTGCGGCAAAGCCTTCGGTCTGCTTCCGTCTTGCCATTCTCTATGAAAATCCCGCAAAGCGGCGTGTGCCGGATACGCATGGTCGCCCAATCGATGTCGACCATGGACATGGCGCTTAAACGTTGTGCGAGAAACTGCCGCAACACTTATAGCTTCGCGGCGAGAGGCCAGCCGACGAGGATATCATCAGAATCAACCGCCATGAGAGCTCAAGCGGGGGACATGTATCGCACGGATGAGACGTGGCGTTCCCCTTTACCCAATCGGCCGCTTATCGAAATGCCGTTTCAGGCTCATTGGATGTATACGAATGATTGAGGAGGGGCTTTCACCTCCGGAGCGTAATCCGAAAGGGGAATGGGCTCCGGGAAACGAGTCACTTGCGAGAGCTCGATGGCGTACGCGATATCGCTTCCATTTGAAATAGTCCATGAACCCATCCTCGTCTATCCCTCCGTGATCGTGGGTTTGTTCCCAGATCCCTTCCGGAGTCTCTTCAAGTATTCCGCCTATGGTGGCCTCGGCCACTACCGCGCTTTTTGGGCTGGTGGCATAGATTACGATCGTGTCCACATCATGGCGTCTGAAGATGCGACGGCGGAACTCATATGTTTCTCTCCTTTGAGTATGCAGTCCACGTATTCCGGCTTAATCGATAACATAGCCTTCATCGGTATCTCCCAAGATTAAGCGATACTCATCATTCATTCAGCGGACAGGTCGAACTGGTAGTCGCGGCCATCATCCAACGAGTCCGCAGCACGGACCACCGCGTCATTCCAAATGCTCGCAGGCCATCCCGCCATCTTCGGGAACGCATGGGCGAACGCGCGGTCGGACCTGTACATCGGCACATGCACCACGCCTTCCACATCCGGTTCCAATCCACGCAGGAAAGGCACCGCCCACCGGCATAACGCGTTACGTACCTGGCCGATACGATCCAGGATTTCGGGCAGGGAGTCCTGCACCCAATACGGCGGAGTGTCATGACCATTCACGCCTTCCTCCCAACGGGAGACCGTATGCTGGCCCACCGGCCGCGGATCAGCCGGATCCTTCGGCGAAAGCAAACCGATGCACACGCCCAGATCGGTCTGGCTCAATCCGAGCTGCCGACGGCGGGTCTCCAATTCGATGCAAGTGAACGCCATGGCTCTTCTCCACTCCCTGTTTCCGAAAAAAGGCGGGACCGGGCACGGGCAGAAGCCATCCCGGAAAACAAATCCCATCGGGGATTCTAACACGTGGGAAAAAGACGGCCCCTCCGGAAATTTTTGAACGTGAACATCCGTGAAAAACGGATTAATCCCAAATTGAGAAATTATAGGATGAGTGCTCCGGAGGGAAACCGTCTCGACGATACCACGTGTACGGCCACCGATATCAGCCGGCCGCATGGTCTGGAGCAATGGACCCTCCGCTTCGCTTCGGGGCAAGCCCGACAACGGAACATGCCCCGCCATGCCCGGTGCGGCGGGGCCGGGAAACGGAGCGGCGCACAAGCGCCGCCGCCGAAAGCATTTCCTCGTGACGTTCGGCTAAAGCCTTTGGATCATAACCGTCTCCACGTCCGCGCCACGCAGTCCGGACCCCAAGGGGTTCGGCGTGCTCGCGGACGCTCCGGCGGCTAACGCTTCGCTTGACCAAACGGTCACAAGGAAAAAATTTTCGGGAACAATCCCACACAAGACCCAAGGAGCAACATCATGACCGCCATCAAGACCACCAACATCGTCGAAGGCAACCTCGCCACGGAACCGAAATACTTCCCCAAGGGACAGTATGTGGCACGCATCGTGTTCCGCATCATGCACACCGACCGCAAACTCAACCCGCAGACGAACCAGTGGGAGGACGGACGCACCACCGCCGTGGACGTGAACTTCTACGGCGCTACAGCCGAACGGTACGCGCAGACCATCCAACAACAGCCGGACGCGTTCGCCAAAGGCACGGCCGTGGCCGCATGGGGAGAACTCTCCGACCGTCCCAACACGTGGACCGACCGTGACGGAAACCCCCAGGCCACACCCGTCATCAACGGCACGCGCATCATCCCCAACCAGCTCGTCAACCAGCGTCGTGCCAATCGCCAGCAATCCAATTCCACCAGCCTGCCGCAATACGCCAACGCGGTCCCGGAACAGGACCCGTGGGCGGGACAACAGGCACAGGCCTGAACCATCACGAACGGCAACCGGGGGCCGTTCAACCATGACGGCCCCATCTATCCGGATGAAGAAAGGAACCTGGAAATGGAACGCATCGAAACCATTAATCTGAAGACCGAAACCGACGCCCTCGAAGCGGGACACGGCATCACCCTCTACACGTTCGACGAATACGGCCGACTCATGCACTACGCGCATATCGTCGCAAGCACTCCGAAAGAACGCGAGGACGGCTACGCCGACTACTTCCTCACCATCTTCAAAGGCGGGGACGATATGCGCCGATTCGACCCGGACGATGGAAACGATTATCCGAACTTCGAATCAATCATCGGTTCCATCAAGACCATCTGGTCCAACACGCCCATCTGGTGGGAACGTGACGGAAGCGTGCCCGGCGTGGATGCCGGCATCACATACGACGAGCTGCGCGGCGCGGACATGCTCGCCAACGCCCGCAAACGGCTCGAAAACGAAATGCGCCCGCGAGGCATCGAACCGGACGGCGAACAGGCCGTCAAGGACGCTGAGACCGTCAGACAGGCCGGACTGAACGCCATCACGCCATCATTCTTCGAACTGTTCGAGGACTACATCACCGAAGAGGACGGCCAGCTCGCCGCCGACGGCGTGGAACTCGAAGCGCGCACGGCATGGATGCATGAAATGTACCGGGCCATGCTGAACACGCTGAAAGAGTAGGCGACTTCCAAACAGGAAACCCTTCGCCGGGGCATCCGCCCCGGTCCGTTTGCCGTGCGGAAAACAACAACGAAACATTAAAAAACCAGCCGATATAATCGGTATTACAAGAAAGGAGACATGCCATGCCAGTTCTGAACATGGAAGTGCCCATCAACACTGAGGCTTATTATCGAGGCGAAACCATCGCACGCAGGGAAGGCGTGTCCCTATATGACAAGTTCGCGCAATGGCTGAACGAGTACATCGAGGACGCCGACGATGCGGCGGCATTGAACGACGCCATGGAAAAGGATGATGGCACGCGATACACATCCAAGCAACTGCGTGAGGACCTCGGGTTATGACATGGCATGTCGAGTACACGTCGGCCGCTCGAAAAGAACTACGCAAGATGGGACGCGTCAACGCGGCACGCATCCTTGACTGGATGGACAAGCACATCGACGGTTGCGAGGACCCAAGGGCGACGGGCAAGGGCCTGACCGCCAACAGGTCCGGACAATGGCGTTACCGCATTGGCGACTATCGTGTTCTATGCCTACTGCGAGACGAGGTGGTCACCGTCGAGGTCTTCCGTATCCGCCATCGCAGCGAAGCCTACAAGTAATCCATTCGCCGGACTCATCCGAACAAATCCCGATCGTTCTTCCAAACGGTCGGGATTTTCATGCCCGCGGATGTCCCGCGGGCGGGTGCCTCCGGCGGCCAGAGGACGACTACCGCCCTCTGGGCTCCACGCGCCGGGAACCAGTTCCCGGACCCAGGAAGGCTTCGCCGTGCCACGGAGGCCACGGCTCGCCGGCGGGAAACGGACCCTCCGCTATCGCTCCGGGACGATCCCGACAACCGGAACATGCCCCGCCATGCCTAGTGCGGCGGGGCCGGGAAACGGAGCGGCGCACCGGTGCGCCGCGCCCTCTGATTTTCTTTTGGGCCGTTTGCCTACGGCAAGGATCGTAACCGCCTGACGTCCGCGCCACGCAATGTCGAACCCCAAGGGGTTCGGCGTGCTCGCGGACGTTCCGGCGGCTAACGCTTCGCTCGACCAAACGGTCCAAAAGAAAAAATTCAGGGACCGGCAGAATCAAGGAGCGACATCATGAGCGATACCGTCAAGCATTCGGACGATGAGGAAATTGTCACCCTCACCTACACGTGGGGGCAGGTCAAGAACTTCCTGCACGAGCACGGCAGGCCGGCGACCACCCGCAATGCCGAAGCATTGGTCGCCGCCTGTGGCCGCGGCAACCGTATCGAAAACGGTATGGATAGCCTGTTCAACGGCGCGTACGACGAGGTCGAGGGGCAACTGTACGAGGCGTTGACGGACGACCTGCCCGACAAGCCATGGTACGACCGGCCGAACGGGAAATGGGTATACGACCGTGAGGAACCCGCTGACCACCACGACGAAGGCGAAGACGAACCATGGTATGGCACGTACTGCCATGGCGGCGAACATTCGAGCGGGAACCAATGCTGGTGCTGCAACACCTGCTCCCAGTGCGGAAGGCACATGTGCGAATCATGCACCGTCCGTTGCGGCACGTGCGGCAGCATCGTCTGCGACGACGACGCGTACGAAACCCCGGACGGCGAATGGGAGTGCGTCGAATGCGAACTGAACACGACCCGGAGAAAAACGGCTGTTCGACGCCTCGAAAACTATGAGGGCACGGAACAATACGAGACGGCCGAAACCATCCACCGCATCATCCGCGGCTTCATCGACAGCCTCTAAACAAGACCGATGGGCACGGCGAGAAACCCATCGAAGAGAACGACCTGCGTGCCCTGCTCAGAGCGATCCGCCCCTCGGTCCACTGGTGCGAGAAGTCTACGGCATGCCCGCACCCGCGAAAAAACATGGAAACCGTTGAGGAACAACAAGCCAAAACAAGTAGAAAATATCACAATACTGTGATATAATGGGGGGTTATCGGCAAGGCATAGGCCAGCCGAAACCCCCAGAACGAAAGGGACAACAATGCTCGAAGCATTCAACGAACTCATGGCGGACCCTACATCCCCGCGCCGAACTCGTCGGCGGACTGGTCGAAGTCTCATCTTCATCATCCCCGCGGAGCTACGCGCTCTCATTCCGGATCCGAGCCTCTCTACGCCGCTTGCGCTACGGCACCGATCGTCCACGCGTCATCATCGGCCATGCGACCAACTCCTATTAGAGACGCATTCCGCCGACATGGCGGGCCGGAGGGAGTTCCGCCGACCTCCGGATCATTCCCTTGCAAACCGGCGGAATCAAAGGAGCCGCATTATGAGCGACATCGACGAAAATTCGGACCGCAGGCTGTCCGATACTTCCGAAAAGTACGAAGGAACGGAACATTACACGCTTGTCAAAACCAAAGACGGATGGCATGGCGACCCAGACGGTTACAGCTGGCAATGGTTCGACTTCCCCGACATCACATTCACCGATGACGGCGACTGCCATTTCGAACTGGAGGCCGAAGCCATCGACATGGCGGTCGAACTTGACACCTACCGGGAATTCCTCGCCATCCTCTCCAGAGAGATAGAAAACTCCGCCAGCAATCGACGGTTAGACAGGCAGCCCGAATCCGCCCGCGGGACATCGCGGGCGGATGCCTCCGGCGGCCAGAGGACGGCTAACGTCCTCTGGACTCCACGCGCCGGGAACCGTTCCCGGACCCAATAATGGCCAAACCGCGCCACGGAGGCCGCGGCCCGGCCGGAGGGAAATGGAGCGCGCCCAGCGCGCCGCGACCCTTTTTTATTTTCTTTTGGGCCGTTTGCCTACGGCAAGGATCGTAACCGCCCTCGCGTCCGCGCCACGCGATACCGAACCCCAAGGGGTTCGGCGTGCTCGCGGACGTTCCGGCGGCTAACGCTATCGCTCGACCAAACGGTCCAAAGAAAAATTCAGGGACCGACAGGACATCAAGGAGACGAGCATGAACACGAACCACTGCGCATACGAATCGCAGCACGAACCGAAGAACATCAAGGTCCAAGGCCTCCGCGGACGCTGGGACGTCTGCCTCCACGCAGTCGAAAAGAACGGCACCCGGGAATACTGGTGGGTTCTGAACGCCGACGGCGTGGATGGCGAGGAAGGCTACTGGACGACCAGGAAGGCCAAGGGCGAATACAAGTACTTCTGCGACGCTGGATGGGGAGACGCCGACAACGCCATCACGCACCTCGAAGAGGAACTCGCCGACTGAAACCGGGACGACACGTCCGACCCATATCGGGCCGGACACCCGTGGAAAGAACGAAAAGCAAAGGGCAGGAAAGAAAAAATGTGCAACTACAAGTTGACCGTGACCATCGGCAAGAACAGCGAAATCGTGGACGGCGGCGGCTGGGTCACCTCCATGACCTGGAGGAAATCCACCCTCCTCGAAGCCAAGGACCGTGCCCAGGTCCTCGCCCTGCGCGACCTGCTCAACGGCGACAAGCCCGCGGTCGACGAGGACGGCTACCTCATGTGGGACCGCTGCTACGGACTGTGCAACACGCAATGCTGGCAGTGGGAGCTCGCCTGCGCGCACAGCACCTGCGTCAACCAGATCATGCGCCGTGCCGGCGTGGACTGGCCCGGAGCGGGCGTGCCCGACATCGACATGCCAACCATCACCATCAACCTCGCCATCAACTGAAGGAAACGACAATGGCCAACGGACAACAGGATCCAAGGGATCTGGATGAGGTATGGAACGACTTCATGGAAGCCAGAACCAAGCTGCTCCAATCGATGCTCGACTTCGTGCACGCCGCGCAGAAAGCCTTCGACGGCCACATCTGGATCGCTTTCGGCTATCCCGAGGGCATGAAGGGCTGGGCCGCCTACTGCAGGAACAACTTCAGCCAACAAGCATCAATAATGAGGCAGCTGCCGAAAAGCGACCGCAGGCAACTGCTCCTGGAAGCCAAGTCGGCCGGATTCAGCGACCGGACCGTCGACCAGATCTTCGACGTCAGCGCATCGACCGTCCGCCGGGCAACAGCCGACGACGGAAAACAAACGGGGGAGGACCAATGAGAAAAGCCATGAACATCATCTGCGGCATCCTCGCGGAACTCTGCGCCCTCGCCGTCATCTTCCTTGGCGCCTACCTCGCCTACGACGCGAAGGCCAGCAGCCTCGACCAGTCCTACGTCAGCCACCGGCAGGAACAGGTGAGCCACCGGAAGATCCACAAGGCCGCACCCGGCAAGACCGCCACCATGCGCCACACCGACCCGCCCGCCGAGGCGGAGCCGGGGGACGGCGAACTGTTCG
>ENA-OQAL01000199-OQAL01000199.1-human-gut-metagenome-genome-assembly--contig:-NODE-199-length-16009-cov-3.013789_pt1 | contig 16009 bp, 16 predicted proteins | sample MGYA00242491_ERZ504519 | MGnify/ENA primary metagenome ERZ504519 (study PRJEB26092, sample SAMD00036260) | human gut metagenome | host: Homo sapiens | study: EMG produced TPA metagenomics assembly of... | reverse complement strand
CTTTCGGCTCCAAGCATAATGCAGCTGGGCATGGATGTCTTGCGAACTTTGATCTTCCAAGATGTCTTGGTCATGCTGTTATATAGAACATATGTTCGACAATCCTGTGTTTGTGGTGATTCTTCTGGTGGTTGTGGCCGCGCTTGGAGCCGCGGCGGCTTTTTGCGGGCCGTTCCAAAGGGCAGGAAATGGCCCGTGATGCGAAAACCGCTGATCTTAACGAGGCGAAAGCGCAGATCGAAGCTGATCGGCAGGAAATCAGCGAATTGTCCACGGCGGTGACCCAATACCGCACGCAGGCGGAAGGGTTGGCCCAACAGTTGACCTATCTCAAATCGCAGCTCGCGCAGGCCCAGCGGGCCGAACAGGAACGTGTGGAGCGGGAGCGTGAGCGTGCCGCGGCCGAAGCGGAACGCAAGCAGGCCGAAAACGAGCGAAAACTGCAGGAGCAGAGCAAGGTATTGTCCGCGCTCGCGCCCGTGCAGAAGAATCTTGCGCCCTGCAGCAGAAGGTCTCGCAAATCGAAGAAGGGCGCAAACGGGAGATGGGTGCGCTTGGCGAGCAGCTCAAGGGGCTTGGCGAGCAGCAGGCCCGTCTTGACCGCGAAACCAACGCTTTGTCGTCGGCGTTGCGCAACAACAAGGTGCGTGGCGCGTGGGGCGAGGCGCAGCTGAGGAACATTGTGGAATCCGCGGGGCTCTGGAGCATGTGGATTTCGACACCCAGGTGGTCGTCACCGACGTGGATGGGCATACGCAGCGTCCGGATATGGTCATCCACATGCCGGGTGGCAAAACCATTCCAATCGATGGCCAAGGCTCCGTACGCCGATTATCAGAAGGCGTGCGAGATTCCCGATACCGCCACGCCTGAGGAGTTGGCGCACAAGTCGGAGCTGCTGCATGCGCATGCCAAGGCAGTGCGTGAACATGTGAAGACTTTGGGCGACAAGGCCTATTGGAACGCGTTCGATGATGCTCCGGATTTTGTGATCGCCTTCATTCCCAACGAATCCTGCTGCAGGCGGCTTTGGAAACTGACCCGACGCTGATGGACGACGCGTTTGCGCGCAAGGTGGCTTTGACCTCGCCGATCACCCTATGGGCGGTGCTGAAATCCGTGGCGTACGCGTGGCAGCAGCAAAGCCTGACCGATGACGCGAAAATGCTGTTCGACCTGTCCCGCGAATTGTATGAGCGGTTCGCGGTGTTGGGCGATCGCCCACCAAGCTGGGGTCCGCCATCACCAAAACGGTCGGTGCCTACAATGCGTTCGCCTCGTCGCTGGAATCGCGCGTGCTTGTCACCGCACGCAAGCTGCAGCGCGTCGACCAGAGCAGAATCATCGAGCCGGTGAACATGATCGCGCCCGAAAAAGCCGACATCCGCGAACTCACCGCCCCTGAAACCAACGAGCAGTAGGTGCTGTGAAAAGGGTGTATTATGGGTGCTTTGGGGCGAGTGCTGCAGCAGGTGTTGTAATGCTATTTGGCTTTGTATGGGGGTCTATAAATCCTTGATGAGGCTCTTTTAAGGGGATTGTCCGGCTTCAGCCGTCTTTGTTGCAAAGAGGGCTGCTGGCTGGAATTGTTATTGAATTGTTACTGGCTGGGATTGTGGTGAAAGTCACCATAGTTTTGAATAGAACATAGACCGTTAACGTTCACAGAGTTGTAGGGCGCGTCGCGGTTCGTGGTTGGACATGGACGGTCCGGCCATGCGGCCACAAGCAAAAGAAAAACAATAAATACGGACCAGCGCCGCCGACTCAGAACGAACGACGGTGATGCAGCAATGAAGCATAAGCAGAGTGCTAGCTATCACTCTATGTCGTAACCGTGTGCGGCGGTGGTAAATCAAGGAGAGTGCATGAAACGACATAGTCAACGATTGCGCGATATTCTCAGACGTGGGCTTGCCATCGCGGTCACGGTACCGATGATGGTTTCGTTCGCGCCGGTCGCATTCGCTGAAGACGGCGCCGGAACCGGTAACGGTTCGGCAACCCCCTCTGCTTCAAGCGGTCTGAACCTGCTTGCCAGCTATGATTTTTCCGACGGAACTGCGACTGACACATCCGGCAACGGGTACAACCTGACCATGAACGGCGGTGCGAAGGTCGAAGCGTTCGGCGACAGGAACAATAACCAGGCGTTGTCTCTGCGAGGCAATGGCCAGTATGCTTCGTTCCCGGATGAGCTGTTCGCCAAGGCGGGCAACTCGTTCACCATGGAATTCGCTGCCAAATCACGTCATGCTGATGACGGCAACTATTTCAGCTTCTCTGTGGGTGGAAGCCAGCAGAAATACCTGTTCTGGTACCTGAGCACCAAGTCCACGAAGTTCGTCATTTCCGATAACAAGTGGAACAATGAGCAAGGATTTAAGACTTCGCTGTCTAACAATGACAATATCTGGCACAACTACAAGCTGATCGTCGACGGCGAAACCCTCACCATGCTTCGTGACGGCGAACTTGTCGGATACAAGGCAAACACCGGCATCACCATGGCCGATCTGGGCAGCACCGCCGCAACCATCGGCAAATCCCTGTATAGCGGCGACGCTTATTGGAGTGGCGCGATCGATGACATCAAGATCTATCAAGGTGCGGACGTCACGTTGCCAAGCAGCGTGACGATCGTTGGCGATGGCGTGCTTGACGGTGCACTGACCATGGTTGAAAACAGCGCTACGAAGCTAACGGCCACGGTTTCTCCTGAAAACGCCATCAGCACCGATGTGACATGGGAGTCGTCGAAGACTTCCGTCGCCACCGTCGGCAGCGACGGCACCGTCACGGCTGTCGGAGAAGGAACCACCACAATCACGGCGACTACGAAGGCCGGCGGCGTTTCCGCAAGCGTTGACGTCACCGTCAAGCCGTTGGATCCGGCGACCGTGGTCCAATTCGATCTGGATTCCGCGATTTCTGCCGTCAACGAGGCAACCACCGAGAATCTGCCGCTGATTTCCACCGGCTCGAAGTACGGATCCACCATCACTTGGACGTCTTCCAATGAAAATGTGATCACCGGAACCGATACAAATTACCAGGCGCCGTCGGTCGGATCCGCTGACCCGTATAAGGGTGCAGGCGTTGTGACCCGCCCTGCATACGGTGACGGCGATGCCGCGCCGGTAGAGCTGACCGCCACCGCGGCCAACGCTGACGGCAGTGTCACCAAAACCGCCAAAGTGTCGGTGATAGTCAAGGAAAAGACTCGCGAAGTGCCTGACGAAGCCTATGCCGCAGTCACCTTCCTGTCGGATTCCGACAAGACGAATGGTAAGACGGGCGAAGCGCTGTACATGTCTGCCACGGAAGGCAACAACTTCTTCTCCTTCAAGGAAATCAACAATTCCAATCCGGTCATCGAATCTTACGCCGATACCAAGGGCCTGCGCGATCCTTACGTGCTCAAGTCGCATGACGGGGGACAAGTACTACATGATCGCCACCGATCTGAAGGTTTCCGCACAAGGATGGGGCCAGAACCAGCAGTATGGTTCGCTCAAGGTTGAAGTGTGGGAGTCCAAGGACATGGTCAACTGGACTCGCACCAACGCGGCCGACGGCGATACCGGCATTAAAATCAATGTCGACAATGCGGGCATGACGTGGGCTCCGGAAGCCTACTGGGATGATTCGCTCGGCGCTTACGTGGTGTTCTTCTCGTCACGTATGTACACCGACGACACCCGTTCCACCGCGGTGACCAGCACCAATACCGGCTACGCGTACAACGTGCTGCTGTACTGCATCACCCGCGACTTCAAGACCTTCACCGAACCGGTGATGTGGCAGGATACCAACTATTCCCGTATCGACTCCACGGTCATCAAGGTTGGCGACTACTACTACCGCTTCACCAAGAACGAGGAAAGCGGCGCTGCCGGAAGCTACATCACCAACGGCAAGTCCACGTTCCTTGAGCGTTCGAAGGTGCTGACGGCCACCACCGAGGAGGCATCTCCCGATACCGATCCGGAAACCGGCTGGCAGCTGCTTGACCAGCGCATCTTGCCGTTCGAAGGTCCGGAGCTATCAAGCTCAACGCCGGAGACAAGTATCAGAATGAAGCAGGGGATGCCATGGTCATCATGCTGATTCCGGTGGATACCAGCCGTACATGACCAGCGAATCCGCTCTGCTGAGCTGCGATTGGAACAACCGACTGTCGCAGACCGATGGATGGCATACTCAGAAGGATCAGAACGCGGGTGTGAGCGGCTACGTGTATGCCAATGGCATGCCGACCCGACCCGCCACGGTGCGTTCGTCAATGTGCCTGCTGCCATCGCCGAGAACATGCATCGTTGGACGACCGCCAACCCCACCACTCCGGATGCGACTGACTCCACGACCAAGCTGGAGCGCGGTAGAGACACGCTGACTGCCACTGTCACCGCCAAGGACGGCGGCAATGTGGCCGGATCGGTTGTCTTCACCGCTGGCGACTGGACCGAAACCGTCAAGCTCAATGCTGATGGCGTCGCCACAGTCACCGCTCCAGAAGGCGCGCTGGGCAAAGTTTCCAAGATTACGGCGGCCTACGGTGGGTATACCGATAACTTGGTCAACGTGTCTGACGATGCAATCGAGCAGACTCCGGATCCTGATCCGACTCCGGACCCGACTCCTGATCCTGATCCGACTCCGGCTCCGACCACTAAGCCCGGTACTACCACCACCAAGAAGACTGCGAAGAAGGCTGCGGTTGTGGTGAATACCGGTGCCAATGTCAAGGGCATAGCGCTGGTCGCCGCAATCCTGGCCATCGGTGGTGCGTTGGCTGTTCTGCGTCGCTGGAAGGCAGCTCGCTGACTTCACATGAACGCTTCGCCTATTCCGTTTCCACGTATTCCATCCATCCCGCGTGAAAACAAGACGAAGCCCCGTAAGAGAAACCGTCCGGTTCTATTTACCTCCTTTCCGGACGGTTTCTCATCCTCCTTGTTATGCATGAATCGCATGCACTAATGCTGAATTCTTCAAGGAATATTTATGAATACGAGAAAACATCTCACCGTCAAACGGTTGACCGGCGCTATCGTCGCCGCCGCAACCATGACTGCCGTTCTGCTCGTTGCGCCAAGTACGATGGCATCGGAGCCATCGGCGCTTGACAAATACAAGAACGAAAGCAGCCTGCTTGTAGATCTGAATTTCAACGATCTTACGGCAGGACAAACCGGAACCTACCAATCGGGAAATATCGTCGCTTCGATTAATGGCCAGACGGCCACGGGAACCGGCGAAGACGGCACCATTGCAGCCAACCTGTCCAGCGGATTCTGGATGAGCCTGACATCCGCGGATGGTAGTGCGGTGCTTCAAGGCAAGCATGCCATTACCATCAGCTACGATTCGAAGCCCGCATCAAGCGGCAACAGCGGCTGGACGCTGTACGCGGCCCGCGATGCGGCGAAACCAACCTATGGTTATGAGCATTACATCGGCTTTCTTGACAAAACCGACAAGATCACATTCGAACGCTACAACAACACCACGGGCGGTCGCACGGGAGCCAATGTCAGCGGTGCTTCCAGTGTCGGCTGGAAGCACGTGGATGTAGTCGTATCCGACGAATCCACCACAATGTACGTCAACGGCACACTTGTGAACAGCGTGGAGGCCAAAGAAAGCCATGATCTGACAGAAATCCTCGGCAAAGACGGTGGTATTCTGCAACTCGGCAAAGCGAATTGGGGCGCGGAATACTTTACCGGTCTGATCGACAATTTCAAGATTTACGACAGTTCCCTAGCTGCGGCGACCGATGCGTTCAACGCCATCAGCGTTGCGCAAGAGGCAACCGAAAACTTCTCCGTCATTACGGAAAGCAACGGTGTGCCGATCGTTTGGTCGAGCGATAACAACGCGATCCGGTTCACGGAAGATGGAACCGCGCAAGTTACTCGCCCCGCAGTCGGTGAAGCCGATGCTGTGGCAACTTTGACTGCCAAGCTCAACGGCTCGGACGATCAGTTGCGGACGTTTAAGGTTACGGTTCCGCACATCATATCGGACGATGAGAAGATCCAAAGCGATCTTGATGCCGTGAATATCTTGGACGCCGACGATATTCGTAGCAATTTCGTGGTGCCGACGGTCGGTGACAATGGCTCCGCCATTACATGGTCCGTCAAGAACGATGGCGGTGCGAACGCTTCTATCGCCGAAGGATATAACGAGAACAATGCCAAAGTATCGGTGAATCGGCCGGCTGCCGGCAAAGATTCCGTCAACGTGACATTGGAAGCGACGGCGACGAACAACGGTGCCACCGCAAACCGGGAATTCCCGATCACCGTTTCGCCGATGCCTTCCGACCAAAGCAAAGATGAGGCATACATTTGGGCGTTCTTCACCGGCGAAGGCGTGGGAGGCGAGAAGATAAGCCTCGCCGCTTCCAAGGGCAACAACGCGCTCGACTGGAATACGCTCAATGAAGGCACTCCGCTGTTCACCTCCACCGAAGGCGAACAGGGATTGCGCGATCCATTCATCATGCGCTCGCATGACGGCGACACCTTCTACATGCTTGCCACCGATCTGAAGATCTCCGGCAGGAAGGGCAGCTTCTCGGCGGCACAGTACAACGGTTCGCTGTATATCGAGGTTTGGGAATCCAATGATCTGGTGAACTGGACGAACCAGCGTCATATCAAGGTCAGCGACGACAGCGCGGGCAACACGTGGGCTCCGGAAGCCTACTGGGATGATGAGTTGGGCGAATATGTGGTCTACTGGGCCTCGAATCTGTACGACAATGACGATTCGAGCACTCGTACCTCGCCAAGTTACAACCGCATGATGTATGTGACGACGCCTGATTTCATCACGTTCTCCAAACCGAAGACGTGGATTGACGTGGATCGGAGAGGCCAAGCTGGAGCGGGTTCCATTGATGTGACGGTGCAGAAGGAAGGCGACACCTACTACCGCATCTACAAGGATGAAAAGTCGATGACCTTGCGCCAGGAGAAGTCCAACACCCTGACCGATTCCATTGGAAAAGCCGGCGTCAAAGACTACAGCACGGCATTGTCCGGCAGCTCGTGGAGCGAAGTCGGCACCGCGATCGGCAACGACAAATCCAACGGATACGGTGGCACCTTCTCCGCAGGCGAAGGCCCCTCGCTGTTCAAAGCCAACGAAGGTGATGTGAACGGATACCAATACTATCTGTTCGCCGACCAGCCCAGCTATCACGGAGGTCCGAACCATTACGTGCCCATGGCGACCACCGACATTTCCGACGCTTCGAAGTGGACGGTAATCGGCGACAAGATGCCCGAGGAGAACTTCCCCGTCAATTCCGATGGTGGCAAGCCCCGTCACGGCACCGTGGTTCCGGTCACCCGCGCCCAGTATCAGACCGTGCTTGAAGCCTATGCGCCGAGCATCGCGGTCAAGTCGGTGGCATCGGTTGACGTGTCCACTAACGCCGGGACCGCTCCGACGATGCCGGAAACCGTGCATCTGACAATGGCTGACGGCTCCGAACAGGATGCTGACGTGCAATGGGATGACATCGACGCGGACCAGTACGCCAAGGCTGGCACCTTCACCGTCAAGGGAACCGCCCAAGACGACTCCCGCATGCCCGTGGAGGCAACCGTGACGGTATCCAAGCCGGATGACGGCAAGGATGATCCCAAAGATGACGATGCTGCCAAGAAAGCCGGATATCTGTGGCTGTACTTCAACGCATCCGACTATGAAAAAATCAATTACGGATACAGCAAAAAACGGCCTGAAATGGCAAGCGCTGAACGATGGTGAGGCAATCATGTCTTCCACGCAAGGCACCAAAGCATCCGCGATCCGCATCTGATTCGCTTGGAAGAGCCGGATGCGGACGGCAACAAGTATGTGATGCTCGGCACCGATCTGCACGCCGAAGGAAGCGCTTCGGGCGGTTCTTGGAATCAGATCAACGCCAGCACCTATCTTGTGGTCGCCAAATCCAAGGATCTCGTCATCTGGACCGATCCTGAACTGGTATCAACCGGTTTGGAAGGCAAAGTCGGCAACGCTTGGGCTCCCGAAGCGATCTGGGACGCCGAAGCGGGCAAATATCTGGTGTATTGGTCAAGCCGCGACCTGTCAACAGGCGGAGACAATCCCACTACTGGCAATACCGCGCTGAAAGTGTACAAAGCATACACTTCGGACTTCACCACGTTTGAGAATCCTCAAATCTGGATCGATCAAAGCTCGGCCGACCTGCATAACATCATCGACACCACAATCGTGCAAGGCGATGACGGATCCTACTATCGTTTCTCCACATCGGATTGGTACACGGTGATCGACACCGCGGATTCTCTGGAAGCGCAGAAGTGGACCCGACTAGTTGAACGCGACTCGAAGTCAATGCCGACGGCACGTCGAAAATTACTGGAGACAAAGTCGTCAAGACCTCGGAATCAGGATTGAGCACCCGCATCGAAGGTTTGACCGTGTACCAAGGCACTGATGGGGGCGTGGATTGTGATGGGCGACAACGGAGCTACGCCGGCTGGACCATCGCAAAACTGTCGTCCCTGAAGAAGTCGGGCACATTCTCAAAGGCCTCAGCCAATTTCGGACAGCGATTCCGCCATGGCACCGTCGTCCGTCTAAACGTCGACGAGGAAACCGCCGTGCTCGCAGCTTACGGCGAACATACCGCGCCCAACACTCCTCTGGCACAGCAGAAGAATCCGATCGCGCAATTCACCTTTGACGATGAGGAAACCGGTTACACCAGCGATCTGGCAGTTGCCGGAATCCACGGAACGGCCAAGCTTGAAGATGGCAACAACGGCACCAAAGCCGCTCGACTGGGCAGCGGTTCCTGGCTGAGCGTCACGCAAACCAATGCGCCGCACTGCTGTTGGACGCCACCGAGTTCACCGTCTCCTACGATGCTAAGCCCGACTCCAACGGCAATACCGGCTGGACCTTCTACGCGGCTCCGTCCACGGCTGCTCCGACGTACAACCAATCCGAACACTACATCGGAGTGCTTGATAAGGTCGGCAGCGTTGTTGTCGAACGATACAACACCGACGGCAATCGAGATGGTCGAGGCAACGCATCGGCCACCACAAGCGGCGACGGATGGCACAACGTGACCGTCACGGTAAACGCGAAGGCGACACGTGTCTACATCGATGGCGTGCTTGCCGGCGAAAGCACGGACGTTTCCGGGCTGGGCGTCAAGGAAATCCTTGGCGAAACCGGAGGAATCCTGCAAATCGGCAAGCAACTGGGGATCCGGCGAATACTATTCCGGTCTGATGGACAATCTGACCATCTGGAATCGAACGCTGAACGCCAACGAAATCGCACAACGGAACAACGCGCCCGCGCTCGCATCCATCACTGTGGGCACTGTGCCGACCTCGTCGCAAGCAGATGCATTGCGTGGCACCGATAAGCACAGCAACGTGCGTACCAGCATGGATTGCGACGCGAAAACCATCACCTCCGTAGTGAACAATCGTGCCGAGATCAACGCCGTTCCGGTAACGTTCGCGCTGACTTACGACGATGCGAGTGTCACGGTCGATGGCAAGTCGTTTGCCAGCGGTGACAAGCTTGACATGTCCAAGAAGCATACGCTTGTAATCGAATGTTCGGACGGCAACGGTGGTATCGTTAGCGAAAAATGGACGCTCGAAAAGGCGGTTCAGTCAAATAATCCGGTTTTGCCGGGGCAATATGCCGATCCGGATATCGATTATTTCGACGGAAAATTCTGGATTTTCCCGACGACTGATGGCTTCTCGGGATGGAGTGGGAATTACTTCCATGCTTTCAGCTCGACCGACCTGGTCAACTGGACCGACGAAGGAGTGATCCTCGACGTGGATAAGAATCACGAGCCGACCACGAATGGCGACGAGAATACGGCAATTTCGCCTTGGTCTGTCGGATCCGCATGGGCGCCGACCATCGAGAAAAAGAATGGCAAGTATTACTTCTATACTGCGCCAAGCTTGAGAGCGGTGAATCGGCGATTGGCGTGGCGGTAGCGGATTCGCCTGCCGGCCCATACAAGGCGGCCAAAGACCCCATCGTTACGCGTTCGATGGAGGGTGTGACTGTGGGGCAGGCCATCGATCCGTCGATTTTTACCGATGATGACGGCACGTCGTATATCCTGTACGGCAACGGTTCGGCGGCCATCGCCCAATTGAGCGATGACATGATGAGCGTGGTGCCGGGAACGGTCAAACGGATCAACGGTCTGAACAACTTCCGGGAATCCGTTGTGGTGTCCAAGCGCGATGGCGTCTATCACTGGACGTGGTCATGCGACGATGCCGGATCGGCGAATTACCACGTCGAATACGGCACTTCGCCGTCGCTGTTCAAGGAAGATGGCTCCGTGACTGATATCGACAACCATGGCGTGCTCCTGCAAAAGGACGCGTCGAAGAATTTGCAGGGTACGGCCCATCAGTCCGAAGTGCACGTGGTGGACGCGAATGGCGAAGAGCGCTGGTTCATGGCGTATCACCGTCACTACACTCCGCTTGGCGTGTTTACTTCCGGGCTTGGCTTTCACCGCGAAACCGCGATCGACGAGATCACCTTCGACGAAAACGGGCTGATGCAAACCATCAATCCTACCGATGAAGGCGTGTCGATCACGATGGCGAAGACCGATGCGTTGTCTTCCGCTGTTGCGGATGCTGCGGCGGTGGTCAACAACGGATATGACAGTGGGAAGTGGGATGCGTTCGTTGAGGCTCGTGACGCTGCGAAACTGGCGCTGTCTAAGGCTTTGGATGAGGGGCTGTCGCAGGCGGACGTCGATGAGGCGTCTGAAGCGTTGACAGCGGCGCGGGCTTCGCTGAAGAGCGATTCGGACAAGCCGGAGATTCGGACAAACCTGGGGATTCGGATAATTCTGGTGGTAATTCCGGTAATTCTGCTGGCAATGGTAAGAACAATACTGCTTCCAAGACCGGCAACAAGGTTGCCAATACCGGTTCGGCTGTCAGTGGCGTAATCGCCGTGATGGTGTTGCTGGTGGGAGCGGGTGTGGTATTGCGCCGGTGCGTCAGCGGGGCTGGAAGCGAGACCAGATGAGAGTCCGGAAGCGAACCTGGAAGCGGAGTTTGAAACAGATCTGAAGTGGATTCTCGCGCTTAAGTGAGTAATCTGCTGCTCTCGCCGGTTTCTTGGGTTCGGTTCAGCCGGTTTCATCTTTATGGTGAGACCGGCCTGACTTTTGAAATGTTGATTTTCTGTTGACCATCTGTTGATGGGAGATATTGGACGTTGCTTGTTGACACCAACACTGTCACTCTTTTGACGAGTAGAAACGGTAGGCTGGGACTATGACCGAAGAGAAGACTTTCCGTAAGACCAAGCCGGTTGCTGAATCCACTGCCGTAACCGCTGGCGATACTGTGAACGCAGCCGTTGATTTCGCCATGCTTGAACCGCGTGATCAGCTCAAGTCGCTGCTGCAGGCCGAGATGGCCGATAAGCCGTTCTCGGAACTTTCCTCAGTGTTGTTCGACCATCGTGGAGCGTCGATTGTTGGGCATATTTTGTTGGATACGTTGGAAGAGGCCGGCTATTCCGTTGATGATTTCGATGCGGTTGGTGCGCTGACTGCGGCTGCGGTTCCGCTGGTTTCCGCTATGATCCAGGCGGCCGCTTCTCGAGGTGAAAACCTTAACGGTTTTGTGATGGATTTTGTGTATCCGTCCATCAAGGGGCCTTCGATTGCCGGTAAACGTGTGGTGTTGCTGGATTCCTGGCTGTCTGAAAAGTCATATGTGCAGACGGTCCTCTTTGGTCACCTTGCGTAACGGCAATGAGTTGAGCCTTGACTTCTCCGTGGTGAAGAACGAAGGCGCCGAAGTGCTTGCTGTCGCTTCGTTGATTGGTGGCGTCGATATGGCCGACCCGTCGATCAAAGTCGTCAATCCGGTGGATGGGTCCGAAGCTGAACTGCCGTTTGTGGAGGTCTTCAAGGAGTCGGAGCTTCACTGACCAGCGCGACTTTCCGGTTGTACCGGCGGTTTTTTAATGATGTCATCCGCCGTGTTTCATGGAATGTTTCACGGGTATTGTTCTGTTGGAATCATGCTGACGTTCATGCTGACATGAGTAAAGGAAAAATAAAAGTCGGCAGTACGGATGCGGTTGACGGCAGGCGATCTCCAAAATCGCGGTGGGCAATGCTGCGATTGCCGATGTTGATCGTGGGCGAATGGTGGAAGATATAACAGAAGTTACCTGTCGACGAAATATCGGACGACGAATGTGAGGAAAATCGTGCATCAGCCTAATCCTATTGATATTGCGGCGAAAGCGTCCGGAGAGCCGGCTTTTCGTGAGGTGGGCGTAGGTCCGTGGGGCCAAACGCATCCTGGCGAACCTCGTCCGGATGATCCGCAATCACCGAATTATGATCGTCGATTCGATACTGTGCTGCTTGATGAGGCGACCGTCGTAACGTGCTTGACCGGTACCGCTACTGGACGGTTTCGGCCATTAAAGATGATCTTGACGATCATGGTCGGCATGATTCGAAGTTGCCGTGGAAAACTGGACGCACGATTTCAATATCGGATCCATGGTGCGCACTGCCAACGCATTCCAAGCGAAACGTGTACATATCGTCGGACCGCACAAGTGGAATCGCAAGGGCGCGCTGATGACGGAACTGTACCAGCACGTCGAAAACCACCCGTCCATAGCCGAGCTTGTCGAATGCTGGAAGCTGCGCATTGCCGGAGAAATCGCCGCAGTCCAATCGCAAGCGGCCGCAATCGCATTCCGCATGCGCGAAAATGCAAAAAAAGCGAACTGTGCCTGCATGAGCGAGGCGGCTTCGTTAGCTGAGATCCGTGTTGCTGGGTGCGCTCCATCTGGTATTTCAATGGACGTTTCAGCTACGAGTGGTATTGAACAGGGAAACGAGTCCACTTGTATGGCGCAGTTGGCGGCGATTAATCAGCGTATCGCCGAGTTGAAGGCCGCGCGGGTGATTGCGCTCGATATCATTCCCGGCGCGGTACGCATGGAAACCTACCATTTCCCGAAGCGATGCCTCATGCTGTTCGGCGCGGAAGGTCCGGGGTTGTCTGAAAAGGCGCTCGAGCTGGCCGATGACGTGGTCTACATTTCTCAGTTCGGCTCAGTCCGTTCCATTAACGCCGGAGCTGCCGCAGCAGTCTCCATGCACGCCTGGATCGCCCAACACGCCACCATCCAACCCTAATTTCCGTTCCTGATTTTCAGCCTTGATTTCCAGTTCCGACTTTCAGTTTTGACTTCCAGTTCCGACTTTCAGTTTTGATTTCTAGTTCTGGCTTTCAGTCTTGATTTTCAACCTTGGCTTTCAACCTTGGCTTTCAACCTTGACTTTCAACCTTGACTTCGCGTGACGATACCTTCCTTTTGGACTGCTCCCTTTTCGTTTGTCTCAAATGGGAGGCAGTCCAGTTTGCGGGAGGATTGTTCATCCTAGAGTCCAGTTTTCTCCAGTGACTGGAGGTTTTTGGACTGTGCGGGCGTGTCAGCGGGAGGATTCCTCCAGTGGGTGGGTGATTTTGGACTGTGCGGGGCGTGCCGGCAATGCCGGTGTGACGTGGTTGCCGGGCGAGACGAAATGGGCGGGCGCTCGTCACACAGACGCGTTAATGTTAGGGACATGCCTACTTTCACCAAAGAAGAAATCGTGCATCTGGGCGATTTGGCCCGAATTGCACTTACTGACGAGGAGATCACCCGTCTGCAGGGCGATCTGAACGTCATCGCAGAATCCATCAACAAGGTCCAGGAAGTCGCTACCGACGATGTGGAACCAACCGCGAACCCGATTCCGCTGGAAGCCTACCTGCGCCCGGATGTGCCGGAAACCCCGCTGACTCAGGAAGAGGCGACCGCAGGAGCCCCGGTTTCTGAGGCCGGCATGTTTGTTGCACCGCGCATTCTGGGGGAGGAGTGACATGAGCGAACTCGTCAAGCTTTCCGCCGCCGAGATGGCGGCTAAGATCAAGGCCAAGGAAGTTTCCAGCCGTGAACTGGTTGAAGCGCATCTCGAAGTCATCGAGGCCGCCGAGCCGAGCATCAAGGCTTTCCTGAAGGTGTCCGGCGATCAGGCTCTCGAACAGGCCGACGCCTTCGATGCCAAGTCCGATGAGGAAAAGGCACAGCTGCCGGAACTTGCCGGCGTGCCGATCGCCATCAAAGACATGATCGTCACCAAGGGCATCGAAACCACCGCAGCCTCCAAGATCCTCGAAGGCTGGGTGCCTCCGTACGACGCTACCGTCATCGAGAAGCTCAAGGCTGCAGGCATGCCGCTGCTGGGCAAGACCAACCTCGATGAGTTCGCTCAGGGTTCGTCCACCGAGCATTCCGCCTACCAGACCACACACAATCCGTGGGATACCGAACGTGTTCCGGGCGGTTCCGGCGGTGGTTCCGCAGCTGCAGTGGCAGCGTTCGAAGCCCCGCTCGCCCTGGGTACCGACACCGGTGGCTCCATCCGTCAGCCGGGCTCGCTGACCGGTACCGTCGGTGTCAAGCGACCTACGGCGGTGTCTCTCGTTTCGGCGCAATCGCCATGGCTTCCTCGCTCGACCAGATCGGCCCATGCTCCCGTACTGTGCTCGACGCGGCTCTGCTGCAGGAAGTGATCGGCGGCCACGACAAGCGCGATTCCACGTCCATTCCGGAAGGCCCTCGCCCGATGGTGGCGGCCGCCCGCGCAGGCATGAAGCGTGATCTGAAGGGCCTCAAGGTCGGTCTGATCAAGGAGCTCGGCGGCGAAGGTTTCCAGCCGGGCGTTATGGCACGTTTCAATGAAGGCGTCAAGAAGCTCGAGGAAATGGGTGCTGAGATCACCGAGGTGTCTCTGCCTCACCTGCCGTACTCCCTCGGTGCGTACTACATCATCATGCCGTCCGAGGTCAGCTCCAACCTGGCTCGTTACGATGGCATGCGTTACGGTCTGCGCGTCATGCCGCCGGCGGGTGTTCCTCAGACCGCCGCCAACATGATGGCCTACACTCGTGAAGCCGGTTTCGGCGACGAGGTCAAGCGTCGTATCATTCTTGGCACGTATGCCTTGTCCGCTGGCTATTACGATGCTTGGTACGGTTCCGCACAGAAGGTGCGCACCCTGATCATCGACGATTTCAAGAAGGCTTTCGAGAAGGTCGACGTGCTTGTTGGCCCGACCAGCCCGGTCACCGCATTCAAGTTCGGTGAGAAGACCGAGGATCCGATGGCCATGTATGCCATCGATATCACCACCATTCCGGCCAACCTTGCAGGCGTTCCCGGCCATGAGCATTCCTGCTGGTCTGAGCGACGATGGCTTGCCGGTTGGCTTCCAGTTCCTCGCTCCGCAGCAGCGTGACGAGGCCATGTACAAGCCTGCCGCGGCACTTGAGGCGCTCTCGAGGAAGACTGGAACGGTCCGATCTGGCAGTCCCTGAAGACCCCGTGGCTCGACGGCTTGAACAAGTAGGAAGCATCGGAGGAAAGAAAACAAAATGGCTGAAAAGTTGATGAAGTACGCCGATGCCGTCAAGAAGTTCGACCCGGTCATCGGTCTGGAAACCCATGTTGAGCTGAGCACCACCACGAAGCTGTTCTGCCCGGCCGAAGTCTCGTTCGGTGGCGATCCGAACAGCCAGCTCACCCCGGTGAGCCTTGGTCTGCCGGGTTCTCTGCCGGTGGTCAACAAGACCGCCGTCGATTACGCCATCAAGCTGGGTCTTGCCCTGCATTGCGAAATTGCCGAGTGGAGCCAGTTCGCGCGTAAGAACTACTTCTACCCGGACATGCCGCGCGATTACCAGATCTCGCAGTATGACAAGCCGACCAACGGCAACGGCTATCTTGATGTGGAACTGAAGACGGCACCGTGTTCCGTGTGCCGATCGAACGCGCCACATCGAAGACGACGCAGGCAAGAACACCCACGTCGGTGGCGCTGACGGCCGTATCGAGGGCGCTGACCACTCCCTGGTCG
>ENA-OQAL01000198-OQAL01000198.1-human-gut-metagenome-genome-assembly--contig:-NODE-198-length-16012-cov-6.323953_pt1 | contig 16012 bp, 16 predicted proteins | sample MGYA00242491_ERZ504519 | MGnify/ENA primary metagenome ERZ504519 (study PRJEB26092, sample SAMD00036260) | human gut metagenome | host: Homo sapiens | study: EMG produced TPA metagenomics assembly of... | reverse complement strand
CTGGCCGCACGCAGCTGCGGCGGCATGGTTTGCGATTCCTGCATGTTCTGCTTTTCCTCCGATTGCGCGCTTACGGTTTGCGTATTTGCGTTCACTGCCATCTTCCGGCCCTCTTTTCCACGGCGTGCTGATCATCATGACCACCGCCACGAGACGATCATGGCGAAGGCGAGCACCTGCGCGAATCCTTGCTGGTTCGGGTCCATTTCGTTGCGCATCGCGCCTTGGATCATCAGCGGCACGAGAATCGAACGCTGGGAGAACAGCGCGGCGGCCGTGGCGTATGCGGAGAACGCGGACGCGAACAGCAGCAGGAACGCGGAGATGAATCGCGGCGCCAGAATCGGGCCGGCCACGCGCGTCCAGTATTGGAAGGTGTTGCCGCCGAGGCTTTCCGTGGCTTCGCGCCACTGCGGGCGGATGGAATCGACCGCGGGCAGGAAGATGATGATCATCAGCGGAATCTGGAAGTAGCAGTAGATGGTGATCAGGCCCGGCAGCGAGCTGAGCCAGTTCGGATTCACCACGTAGCCGGTCAGCTGTTTGATGAGCATGGTGCCCACGCCGTTGATGCCGATGGTGGCGATGAACGCGAACGCCAGCATCACGCCGCCGAATTGGGCGAGTACCGACGAGATGGCCGAAATCATGCGGCGCAGCAGGCCGTTCGGCTTGGAGCCGATGACGAGGGCGTAGCTGGCGAGCGCGCCCACGATGGCGCCGATGACCGCGGATGCGACCGATACGAGTATCGACGTGCCGAATGCGGCGATGGTGTTCGCTTCGAAAAGTTTGTTGAAGTTCGCCACGGTGAAGCTGCCGTCGGCGGATTGGAAGGCGCCCACGATGACGATGACCGTCGGGGCGAGCAGGAAGCACGCGGTGTAGGCGAAGAACGGGATGGACACGGCGATGGTGCCGAGTTCACGCCTATGCGCGGCAAACGAGATGGCGGAGGAGCCCGCGCGCTTGGCGTGAGCTCCTGAGGTAAGCACTGCGGTCATGTCAGTTGCCGATGGTCTTGTCCCAGTTGTCCTGGAGCCATGTGGTGATGCGGGTGGAATCCTCGTTGGTGTAGCTCACCGGATCGCCGTCGATGGTGATGGCGTTCTTGAGGGTGGTCTGGTCGACGGCGCCGTCCTTCTTCATGGAGTCGAGCAGTACCGGGTTCGCGCCGCCCTTGAACCAGTCGTTCTGGGCGTCGGCGCTGTACAGGTATTCCTCCCACAGGCGGGCTGCGGCCGGGTGCGGGGCGTCCACGTTGATGGCCTGGTTGTAGTAGCTGACCACCTGGGCGTCTTGAAGGTCTTGAACTTCCAGTTCACGCCCTTGGCCTTGAGGCTCTTCTGGTAGGAGGCCTGGTTGTAGGTCCAGTCCATCACCACGCCGGTCTGGCCGGAGTCGATGGTGCCGTCGGTCACGTCGACGGTGGTGAGGTTGCCGCAGTCCTTGAGCTTCTTGAAGAAGTCGAGGCCCGGCTGCAGGTTCTTGATGTCGCCGCCGGCCAGCTGGTTGATCATCAGGTAGCCGTTGAACGCGGCGCCGGCTTCGGCCGGCTTGCCGTTGAGCGCCACGGTTCCGGCGAACTTCGGGTCGGTCAGGTCGTTGATGGACTTGATGTCGCCGTACTTGTCGGCGTTCCAGCCGATGGACATGATGCCGGTGTAGTCGGCGTAGTACTTGCCGTCCTTATCCTTGACGGAATCCGGGATCTTGTCCCAGGCCTGCACCTTGTACGAGGCGAAGTTGTCGGTGCTGGTGGAGGCCACGGCCAGGCCGAGGTCGTACACGTCCGGAGCGGCGTCGGTACCCTTGTTGGTCTTGCCGGCGTCCACTTCCTCCTTGGAGGAGGCGTTCGGGTTCTGCTCGTTGATCTTGATCTTCGGATACTTCTTCTTGAAGCCGCTGATCACGTCACCGTAGTTGGACCAGTCGTGCGGAAGCGCGATCACGTTGAGCGCGCCTTCCTTTTCGGCAGCGGCCACGAGGCCGTCCATGCCGCCGAAATCGGAGATCGAAGTGGCCTTTGCGGACTTTTCGTCCACTTTCACGGTTTTACCGGCGTTGGAGGCGCTATCGGTGGAATTAGCGTTACTTGATCCGCAGGCGGCCATGGAGCATGCGAGCACGGCGGCGAGCGAGCCGACGGCGATCTTGCGCAAAGCGTTCATCGTTTTCGTTTCCCTTGTTGTTTTGTTGTTCTTGGAATCGACAACATGGAAACGTAATGGCGTTACCTAACGTAGTGTCAAAGAATAAGTAAAGCCGAAGCGATTTTTAGGAATATTCCCGTTTCGCTTCGGCAAACTTACGATGAACTGGCCTTTTTCGTGTTGCTTCGTGTTGCTTTCTTTGCGCTTTTCAGCTTGGAATACGGCACGGCTTCGGCTCAGTTCGGCTGAGATTCAGGATTCAGCGCAGCACGCCTTCGATGAGCATGGTGATCAGGTCGGTGTAGCGCACGCCGGTGGCCTCCCATGCCTTGGGGTACATGGAGATGGACGTGAAGCCCGGCATGGTGTTGATTTCGTTGACCATCACCTTGCCGTCCTTGGTCACGAAGGTGTCCACGCGGCTCAGACCGGCACCGTCCACGGCGACGAACGCCTTCTTGGCGGTTTCGCGTACGAGGTTCAGCGTCTCTTCCGGCAGGTTGGCGGGCACTTCCACGTGGCTTGCGGCGGCGTCCATGTACTTGCTGTCGAAGTCGTAGAACTGGTCGTCGCCTTCGGCGCGCTTGTCGAGCACGATTTCGCCCGGCCAGCTGGCCTGCGGCGCTTCGCCGGCCTTCGGACACAATACCGCGCATTCGATTTCGCGCGCGTCGATGCCCTGTTCCACGAGGATGCGCCAATCGTGGTGGGACGCCTCATACACGGCGGCCGCGAGTTCGGCCGCATCGCCCTCATGCTCCACCTTGGTCACACCGAAGCTGGAGCCGGCGCGGGACGGCTTGACGAACAGCGGATACTGCAAGCCGGCTTCGCTAACCTGCGCCATGATCGCATCGGCGTTGGCCTTGAATTCGGAAGCCTTGTCGAAGGAACGCGCGTCGAGCGTGATGCCGGGCGCGACGGGAATGCCGGCGGCCGCAAGCAGCACCTTCGTGTAATGCTTGTCCATGCAGGCCGCGGAGGCGAGCACGCCGCACCCCACGTACGGCACGCCCATCATTTCGAACAGACCCTGGATGGTGCCGTCCTCGCCGTACGGCCCGTGCAGCACGGGGAACACCGCGTCCACATGGCCGAACGGGGTCAGCGTACCGTCATCCTCGCGGGCGAAGAAGCCGTCCTGTCCGAGAGCCACTTCAAGCACCACGTCCTTGGCGCCTGGGGTTTTCTCCACGGTCGGCAGGCCTTCGTCCAGGCTCCATCCGAGCGGATTCTCACCGTTGACGATCCACTTGCCGTCCTTGGTGATGCCCACCGGAATGGCTTCGAACTTGTCCGTGTCCAGCGCGCGCAGCGCACTCGCAGCGGAGATGCAGGAGATCGAATGCTCGTCGGCCTTGCCGCCGTACATCACCACAATGCGCTTTTTTGCCATATCTATAGCCTTTATTCCTTAACTTTTATGACTTTTCAGGATTTTTGCCAAGCATCCAGCATACAAGCCGGCTGCTACTCCTCGGTGATGCCTTCGCCGAACAGTTCGGACAGCATCTGCGCGCAGGAGATGCCGTCGTCCAGCACGTGGCTCATGGCCGTGGCGAGCGGGGTCGGCACACCGTACTGCTTGCCCAACGCCACCACCGCGTCGGTGGTCGGCACGCCTTCGGCCACGCCGTTGCTCACCTTGGTGGCCTCTTCGACGCTCAGACCCTTGCCGAGGTTGGAGCCGAACGTGTAGTTGCGGCTCAGCGGGGAACCGCAGGTGGCGATGAGGTCGCCCACGCCGGCAAGTCCGGCGAAGGTCTTCGGATCGGCTCCGGCCGCCTCGCCCAGCGCGGTCAGTTCGGCAAGGCCACGGGTTTCGATCATGGCCGCGGTGTTCTCGCCGTAGCCTGCGCCACGGGCCATGCCCACGGCGAGCGCCACCACATTCTTCAGCGATCCGCACATTTCCAAGCCGATCACGTCGCGCGTCACGAACGCACGGAAGTAGTCGGTGGTGCAGGCGGTGGCGATTTTGCGCGCGTTGTCGATGTCCGCGCATCCGACCACGGTCGCGGCCGGCTCGCGGTCGGCGATCTGCCTGCTCAGGTTCGGTCCGGAAATGGCGGCGAAACGTTCCGCCGGAAGGTCGAGCGTTTCCATGACGACTTCGTCCATGCGTTTGCCGGTGGTGCGTTCGATGCCTTTCATCAGGGAGGCCACGAGCGCGGTCTCGGGGATGAGTCCCTTGAATTCGGTCAGTGCCACGCGTGCGAACTGCGCGGCGATGGCCACGATGACGATGTCGGCGTTGGCCACGGCTTCGGCGCGGTCTCCGGTGGCGGTCATGTTGCTGGGCAGCATTTCCACGCTGGGCAGGCGCACACCGTTGTGGTGATGGTCACGAATACCTTCCACGATTTCCGGTTCGATGGCCCACATGGTCACGTTGTTGCCCGCGTCGGCAAGCACTTGACCGAAGGCCGTTCCCCAAGCGCCAGCGCCCAGTACCGTCACATTCGCCATGAATTTTGCTCCTTGGATTATTTGGATTGCTTTTTACGGTCGAGCGTATGCCACATCGGCCGCCGCTTTCAATCGACGTTGTCTTATGCTACCGCCGGCTACGCACACCGGCCGCGTGTTCCGGTCGCACGCGTATTTTGTTCGCCGCCGGAACGGGTGTGTGGGGGAAAATCAGTCTTTCACGCGACTCATGGTGCGGTAGTCCCAGTAGCCGTCAGGTGCCTGTTCGCCGCGGATTTCGGCCATGATTTCGGTCATGCGCACGCGGATGCGGCGGGTCAGTTCGTCGGCGCGGTCCGTCGGCACTTCGTCTCCCCAGGAATCGCAGCCGTCAAGCAGGTCCGCGTAGTCGAGCGCCTCGTCGTAGCACATCACCACGTTCTTGCGCGGCCACGGCCACCAGTGGTTGATGCTGGCCGCGCCCCAGGTCACGGCACAGTACAGCGGCACCTGGCAGCCGAGTCGCGTGAGGATTCGAGGGCGATCACGCCCACGCCGTTTTTCATGCTCATCGGCCACTTCTGCGGGTCGCGCGTCACGGTGCCCTCCGGCCATACGGTCAGTGGACGGCCGGAGGTGAGGATTTCCACGGACGTTTCCTCGATGGCTTTGGCCTTGCCCGCGCGGCGCTGCACCGGCTGCATGCCGACCAACTGGAACCATTTGCCGATCAGCGGCCATTTGGCCATTTCCGCCTTGGCCATGTAGCGCGGACGGCGGCCCTGATGGAACAGCGACACCATCGGCACGAACACGTCGTACATGGTCACATGCGTGGCGGCGGTGATGAACGGGCCGGTTTCCGGCACGTGTTCCAAGCCCCAGGCCTTCACTTTGCTGTGATTGCGCAGCACCACGTCGCAGCCGGTCAGCAGGCGATGCGTGGCTTTGGGGTTCTGCGCTTCGATTTCCGCGGTGTTGGCTTTGCGCGGACCGGTCGGGAAATCGTGGGTCGGGTCTACAAGATGATGCTTCTGCGCGAGTTTTGCGACTTGCTCGTCACTCAGCGGCTTCACTGCGGAGCGCGGCGACGGTTTTCCTTTTGGATGCCATGGCTTCCATTGTGCCACCGGCCGCCGATCGTTCGTCATCGATGTTTTCCGCGTTATCTTGCTTTTTTACTGCCTCATGCCATCGTTTTTCTGCATCATTTTGGCCGTCAAATGATGCAGAAAAGACGGGCGATAAGGCAGTAAAAGGAATATGCGGAAGATGTGGAAGGTATGGAAAGCAGGTTTGCGATTGCGGCAGCGGCAATCGCGGATAAAACAAAACCGGCACCCGCGTAAGGCGAGTACCGGTGAAAGCAACATGGGCGTTCGACGCGACTGTCAATCGCAACTGTTCAATTGCGAATCATCAATCACGATTGGCCAATCGCAATAAATCAGCCGCAGCCGATTCATCGAACCAATCGCAGCGAATCAGTCGAAGTCGGCTCCGAGGGCTTCCAACTTGCCGCGGAAGTCGGCGTAGCCACGGTCGATCAGGGAGATGCCCTGCACGTTGGACGGCCCCTTGGCGGCGAGCGCCGCGATCAGGTGGCTGAAGCCGCCGCGCAGATCCGGCACGTCGATGTCACGGCCGGTCAGCGGGGTCGGTCCGAAGATGACCGCGGAATGCTTGTAGTTGCGCTGTTGGAAGCGGCACGGCAGGGAGCCGAGGCATTCGCGGTACAGCTGAATCGTGGCGCCCATCTGCACCAGCGGCTTGGTGAAGCCGAAACGGTTCTCATACACGGTCTCATGCACGATGGAAAGGCCGTTGGCCTGGGTCAGCGCCACGACGAGCGGCTGCTGCCAGTCGGTCATGAAGCCCGGGTGCACGTCGGTTTCGATGGCCACCGGCTTCAGATCTCCGCCCGGATGCCAGAATCGGATGCCCTTGTCGGTGATGTCGAATTCGCCGCCGATCTTGCGGAACACGTTCAGGAAGGTCATCATTTCCGGCTGGGTGGCGCCCTTGACGAAGATGTCGCCATGGGTGGCGAGCGCGGCGGACGCCCAGGAGGCGGCCTCGATGCGGTCGGTCAGAGACGTGTGCGTGTAGCCCTTGAGCTCCTTGACGCCTTCGATGCGGAACGTGCGGTCCACGTCCACGGAGATGATGGCGCCCATCTTCTGCAACACGCTCACCAGATCCATGATCTCAGGTTCGATGGCGGCGCCGGAAAGCTCGGTCTTGCCTTCGGCGAGCACGGCGGCGAGCAGCGTCTGCTCGGTGGCGCCCACGGACGGGTACGGCAGGTGGATCTTCGCGCCATGCAGACCGTTCGGAGCGGTGATGTGAATGCCGTCCTTGTGTTCCTTGTCGCGTTCGCGCCGAGCTTGCGCAGGGTTTCCAGATGGAAGTCAATCGGACGACCGCCGATGTTGCAGCCGCCGAGCGCCGGAATGAACGCCTCGCCCAGACGGTGCAGCAGCGGGCCGGAGAACAGAATCGGAATGCGGGACGAGCCGGACAGCGTGTCCACGTCGGCCACGTCGGCGAGTTGCACGTTGGTGGCGTCGATCGTCACCACGCCGTTCGCGCCGTCCACGGTCACGTCCACGCCGTGCAGGCGCAGCAGGTCGGACACCACGTGCACGTCGCGGATTTCCGGAACGTTCTTCAGCACGGATGTGCCCGGGGCCAGCAATGCGGCGACCATGGCCTTGCTTACGAAGTTCTTCGCGCCACGCACCTTGATGGCGCCGTTCAGCGGCTTGCCGCCTTCGACGTGCAGAATGTCGTTCTTATTGTCAGACACGCTCAACCTCTTTCGATTCCCTTTTGGATCAAGCTCAAAAAACACTGCTGCTTAGTTTGCCATAAGGCATGTAGCATGTTCGCGAAAAACGGAATTCAGCGCAGTGTCTCCTTAATTTCGCGCGCGAGATTCGCGTCCCACATGGCTCCGGTGGCGCTCATCACGGCGTTCGCGCCAGCCTCACGGTACGCCTTGTAGTCGTCAGGACGGATCACGCCGCCCACGCCCACGATGGCGAAGTCGAGGCCGAGCTTTTCACGGATGGCGGCGAGCCTGCCGACCATGTCGAGACCGGCGCCGCGGATGGCGTTGCCGCACACGCCGGAACGGTCACGTCCGGCTCCCGGCAGCGCCTGGTTGCCGTTCGCGTCCACTAGGCGCGCGGAAATCGTGTTGATGGTGGAGAAGCCTTGCACGGTGCCATGTCCGACGGTTTCCCTGACCATGGTTTCCAGGTCGGTGTCATTGGGAATGTAGGCGAGTTTCACGATGAGCGGGCGATCGCCGATTTCGTTTTTCACGGCTTCCGTGATCTCTCCCACCAGATGCGGGTCGTGGCACAGCAGGCGATTGTGACCTTCGTTGGGGCAGCTGGTGTTCATTTCCATCAGTCCGGCTCCGGTTTCCGTAACCAGATGCGCGGTGGTGACATGGTCGGCGATGTACGCCTTACGGTCCATGCCGTCCACGCGGGAGCCTTGGAAGCTGGGCACGAGCAGCTGCCCGTCGCCGGCGGCGGCGATCGCCTTCTTCATGTCCGGCTGCCATTCATCGGGGTCACGCGACGGCACGCCGAAACTGTTGGAGATCGAAATCGGAAGCTCATATCGGGTGTCGGCAAGCACGCCTTCATCCAGTTCGGCGCTGCCGGGAACCAGAGACCCGTCTGCGTTCTTCGGATGCACGGCGAGCACGTTCGGGAAGGCGTTGCAACCCCACGCGCGGGAGCGGACCGTCTTGTACACCGCCAAATCGAAACCCATGCGGAAGGCGGCGGTGGTGAACCGCTCGTTCAGCAGCGGACCAGCGGGAATGCCAAACGGCAGGTTCACGCGGAAGCCGAGGAATTCCTCGGCCTGGTCGGACGACTGCGACTGGGTGGTCTGTGCAGACTGCGCGGAGGCGCCGGCAGCGGAATCGCCCTTCATCACTTCGGCGAACGCACCGAACGGCCCCTGCAGATAGTTGTCTTCATACATGCGATTGACGTCGTAAAACGGCGCGAAACCCTGGCTCATACTGCTCCCCGAAATTGTTCTCGTGTCATGTTTTGGATATGCGATGCGAACACACGAAATGTCATGTCCACTGTAACGCGACACACGTCCCGCCTGCACGCCCCGTCTCACCTTGGAAACCTCCTTGGCTAGGACTTCCCCAGACGAGTTTGGGCTCTCGATCCAGGTCAAGTCCAGAGAACCGGAACGCCGTCATGAGCCGGTATGCTCGGCAAGACGGTACTTGCGTCCGCGTCCGACGCCTATTGGTTCAATAACACCGTCTTTCACCAGTGAGGCCAATATCTCCCGGGTACGGGTGAGGCCAAGCCCCAGCACCACAGCCAGATACGAGGTGGGTTGCGGTCCGCCGACCGTCAACGCATAGGTGATTTTCTCCAACTGGCTTTGCGGCCTGATCGCATTGCCGAAATCGGCAGGTAGGGCCACGTTCTTGCCGAATGTGCCGACCATGTCGTTCAAACGGTCAGCCCCGCGAGCGCCAATCCTATGGACCGTACCAGTGCCATGCTCCGAATTCCGCATTGTCGGCGACTCCGCACCAACAGGGCCCCCGCCATCTGCAGAGACTCCGGGAACAGCAGAAGCTCCGGCGATCATGGAATCTCCGGCGATCTTGCGCGGATACAACGTAAGCTGCACACGCCCCGGATCGTCGAACACTTCCAATTCCGGCGCGGCGGTTCCTGCGAACAGGCAGCCTTCACGCATCACGTCAAAACCACTGCCCGCCTTTTCTCCGATGCCAATCAGATTGAACATTTTCATCAACGTGGGATTCCGCGTATCCGAAATGCCGCCTTGCATCACCTCTTCGGAGGAAAGACGCAGGCTGCCGGGATTCGACAATACGATTCTGTCGTAATACTGAATGATCACCGTGCCCCGGCGAATGAAGTAATCGGCATGAACGAGCGTGTTGGTGACAGCCTCACGAACGGCCTTATCCATCAGATTGTCATCAATCCTATGCAAATCGGCATCAAGCTGGAACGGATGGGCAACAGCCGACCGCAGACGATTGACCACCTTGCCCCAAAAATCGTACAAGTTGCCCGACCAAGTGCCATCATCCGACGTGAATCGGTCATTCCACCGCTCCTGGTCGTCCATGACCTCGCGATAGTCCAGGAAATAGTAGGGGAATTCGGACGTGATTCGCCACGCCTCACCGAACATCAGCAATCCGGCTCGTGTGGGACGCACCTGAGAACCATCAAGCCGCAACGCTTCGATGCGAAGCAGGAAATCCTCATCAGACAATCCGACCCATGGATGGCCGGGCCGTCTGTTCTTGAACTGCCGACGATATGATGCGACGCTATCCGCGTTGAGCGCGTCAGCACCCATGCCTTCAACAATCGTTCTGTCCAAGGGAAGCAGGTCACTGTCCCGAAGCATGGCACGAACCGTTTCCTCATCGCACAGATAATCGCCATCGCCATTACGCCGGTATGAGCCCGTCATCGGATTCTGGCCCACGTACACGGGAATACAGTCCCTCGCCGCACGAGGAATGTCGATGGAAATAACATCTCCCTGCGAGGTATGGCGAATCACCACGTCGTTGTCGCTCAGCACAACGGCACTGACCTTCGATGGATCATGCACCATGTTCCAAAAATCCTGCGCCATGTTCCGCGCATCATCTACTCCGGTGATATACAAAGAATGATCTTCATGCTCGGACACGCCCAGCAGAATCAGCCCACCTTCGGTATTGGCGAAGGAGCTGTACGTCTCCCATAAACTGTGGGGCAGGCCACCCTTGGCACGTTTCGCTTCCAAACGGTTGCCTTCACGCATCCGAGGAACCTCCCGGGACCACCAGGCATCATCGTGCTCGCTACCGTCCATTGGCCATCACCGCCTTACCTACCACGCGTTTTACGCTCGCTTTGCCGCCACTTTGCCGTCGTATTATGATTTTACCACCGCTTTGCGCGCGCTTTGCCACCGCTTTGTGGAATTTGCTGTTGGCGGAAAGGTGATGGAAGGTAAACAAAAAGCCCGGCTTGGGTGCCGGGCTTGGGAAAGTTAGATGTGGTTGCGGTCAGCCAATGATGAAATGGGCTACCGTCGCGATCAGCCAACGGGCCTATCTGCAATTACGGACTGCGCTGCGCGCAGGCTCATTGCTGCCCTCGTTTCGGACTCGGGCAAGGCCCTGTCGGCAGTGCACTGCACTGCCGACCAGCCATCGCGTCAGATGATGCCGCGATCGGCCAACGGGCCTTGCCAATCAGGGTATTCACCCTCACGGGCGGATTCGATCGGCTGTTCCGGCTCGCGCTTGACCGGCAGGGTCTTCGGCTTGAACGGGAACTTTTCGGCGCGCATCTTCTCGTATGCGATGATGTCGTCTTCGTGCTGCAGCGTCAGGTCGATGTCGTCGTAGCCGTTCATCAGACGCCAGCGGGTGTAGTCGTTCACTTCGAACGGCAACGTCACATCGCCGCAGGTGACGGTACGGTCTTCCAGGCTGACGGTCATTTCGCGGCCCGGCTCCTCGTCCAGCAGCTTCCACAGCAGCTCAATGGATTCCTGCGGCATAATTGCGGCCAGCACGCCGTTCTTGGCGGTGTTGCCGTAGAAAATGTCGGCGAAACGGGAGGAAATCACCACGCGGAAACCGTAATCGTGCAGCGCCCACACGGCGTGCTCGCGGGAGGAACCAATGCCGAAATCCGGGCCGGCCACAAGGATCTTGCCCTGCTTGTATTCCGGCTTGTTCAGCACGAATTCCGGGTCGCGGCGCCACGCGTAGAACAGGGCGTCGTCGAAGCCGCTTTTCTTCACGCGCTTCAGGAACACGGCCGGGATGATCTGGTCGGTATCAACGTTGGAACGGCGAAGCGGCACGGCCACGCCGGTAAGGGTAGTCAGTTTTCCATGTCAACAAATCCTTCGATTGCCTATCGATATTCGATTTCGATATTTCGATTACTTACGATTGCGTTCGCAGCTTCCGCTCGCAGCAGGTTCACAGGTCGGCCGGCGAGCAGATGGTGCCGCGGATGGCGGTCGCGGCGGCAACGGCCGGCGACGCCAGATGCGTGCGCGAACCCTTGCCCTGACGGCCTTCGAAGTTGCGGTTCGAGGTGGAGATGGAACGTTCGCGGGCCACCATCTTGTCCGGGTTCATGCCCAGGCACATGGAGCAGCCGGCGTTACGCCATTCGGCGCCGAAGTCCTTGAAAATCTTGTCGAGGCCTTCCTTTTCCGCCTGCAGGCGCACGCGGGAGGATGCCGGCACCACGAGCACGCGGTGGATGTTGTCGGCCTTGTGGTGGCCCTTCATGATGGAGGCGGCCACGCGCAGGTCCTCAAGACGGCCGTTGGTGCAGGAGCCGATGAACACGGTGTCCACGGCGATGTCCTTGATGGCCATGCCCGGCTTCAGTCCCATGTAGGCGATGGCACGCTCGGCGGCGGAACGCTCGGTCTCGTCGTTGAAGGAGGCCGGATCCGGCACCACGCCGGAGATCTTCACGCCCTGGCCCGGGTTGGTGCCCCACGTGACGTACGGCTCGAGGTCTTCGGCGTTGATGGTCACTTCCTTGTCGAACACGGCATCGTCATCGGTCTTCAGCGTCTTCCAATATTCGACGGCCTTGTCCCACATCTCACCTTCCGGCGCGTGCGGACGGCCCTTCAGGTATTCGAAAGTCACCTCGTCCGGGGCGATCATGCCTGCGCGGGCGCGGCTTCGATGGACATGTTGCAGATGGTCATGCGGGCGTCCATCGACAGCTTCTTGATGCTTCGCCACGGTATTCGATGACGTGGCCCTGGCCGCCGCCGGTGCCGATCTTCGCGATGATGGCCAGAATAATATCCTTGGCGGTGACGCCCTTCGGCAGGTCGCCTCGATGTTCACGGCCATGGTCTTGAACGGCTTCAGGCTCAGGGTCTGCGTGGCCATGACGTGCTCCACTTCGGAGGTGCCGATGCCGATGGCCATAGCACCGAACGCGCCGTGGGTGGAGGTGTGCGAGTCGCCGCACACGATGGTCATGCCCGGCTGGGTCAGACCCAGCACCGGAGCGAACGCGTGGACCACGCCCTGGTCAGCGTCGCCGAGCGGGCACAGACGCACACCGAAATCCTTGCAGTTCTTTTCCAGCGTGCTCAGCTGCAGCGCCGAAGTCTCGTCCGGATTCGGACGGTCGATGTCGACGGTCGGCGTGTTGTGGTCTTCCGTGGCAATCAGCTGGTCGACGTGACGCGGCTTGCGTCCTGCCAGACGCAGACCTTCGAACGCCTGCGGGCTGGTCACTTCGTGCATGAGCATCAGGTCGATGTACAGCAGGTCGGGAGCCCCATCGCTACCCTTGCGTACCAAATGATCGGCCCAGACCTTCTCGGCCAATGTAGTTCCCATTGTGGGACCTCCTCAGATTTTTCCTCACTAATTTCCTCGCGGCTATTGCCTTGCCGCATTCTTCGTGCTATAAGCCTATGGGCTTGAAACGGGTTCGAGGTCCTTCATGCCGGTATATGAGATATGAACGAGGGACGAGCGCGGCAAACGCGGAAAAGTTACTTCCCGTCTTCTTACGGCATATGCGCAATCGTTGAAATTTCAGCATTTTCCCAGCTTCGCCAGCCGGTGGAAGCAAGGTAAATAATCTGCTTTACCCCAGTCGCGAACCACATACATTTTGCATTTCAATATGTGAGATGGCATAATTCAGCGTATGACTTCTTCTTCGAATACGAGCAACGCCATGCCCAAAACGCAGGCCATGAACGCCACGAACGAGGCAAACGGCAATTACGCAGCCACCCCGCAAAGCAACGAAATTCATTCCGGGGTCGGCGTGCTCGACAAGACAGTCAAGATTCTCGACGCTCTTGAATCCGGCCCAGCCACACTCGGACAGCTGTTTCCGCGACCGGTCTGGCTCGTCCGACCGCGCATCGTCTTGCGATCGCGCTGGAACGTCACCGTTTCGTTTTGCGCGACCAGCACGGTCGTTTCGTGCTCGGATCGCGATTCGCGGAACTTGCGGCCGCAGCCGGCGAGGACCGCCTGTTGACCGCCGCCGCGCCGATTCTGCAGACCCTGCTCGACCGCACCGGCGAATCCGCGCAGATCTACCGCCGTCAGGGCGACCAGCGCGTCTGCATCGCAGCCGTCGAGCGCGCGTCCGGCCTGCGAGATTCCATTCCGGTTGGTGCGATGCTGTCCATGGAAGCCGGTTCCGCAGCCCAGATTCTGCTGGCTTGGGAGGATTCCGAACGCCTGCATCAGGGTCTGCGTCACGCCAAGTTCACCGCGGCCAAGCTCACCGCCGTCCGCAAGCGCGGCTGGGCCGAGTCGATCAATGAACGCGATGAGGGCGTGTGTTCGATTTCCGCGCCGATTCGCAACGCGTCCGGCCAGGTGATCGCCGCCATTTCGATTTCCGGCCCGAATGGCCGTATGGGTGCCAACCCCGGCCGCCGTTACGCGCCGCTGGTCATGGCCGCCGGAAAGTACCTCACCGACGCGCTGATCAAGGCCTCTTCCGGCCGCTGACAGGTCCGCGACCAGTCGCATACGTAACGTAAAAGCTGACGATGGAAAGTTCCCATCGTCAGCTTTTTTGTATTCATTTCAAGCTAAAAGTCGGGAAAAGGAATAGTCACCGCCGGAAAGGCTACCGGCGGAACGACTAGTCAACAAACAGCTACCGGCGAAACAGCGAGACCAGCTTGTTCCACGTCTTGCTCCACCACGTCGGCCTGTGGAGCAGGTCCATGCCTTCCGAATCGGGCTTCGATTCGCTGGTCATGCCGTAGGCGTAGGCCTTGCCCGCGCTGGGTTTGCCCACCAGCTCGTCGTATTCCAACAGCTGCGTGCGCGGCTCGTACGGGTGGCGGATGTCGAATTCGAACAGTCGAGCGGCACGCTTGGCCGGCACCGGGCCGTATGAGCCAAAACCGCTGGTCGGCGAGGCGACCATCATCATCTGCCGGTCACCGTCGGTTCCGACCGGCACGGAACCGACGAAGGCGTTGCGGTGGTCGTGCCCGGCGGAAATCGCAAAATATCCCGCCTTGTCAAGGATTGCGAATTCGCCGCTGTCGGCATCCGGGCAGCTGACGCCCTCCCCCAGATAGCTTCCGGGCTGCGTTTTGTCTTCGTTGAGCACGAAATGCCGCCCCGCGAAGTTGCGGTATCCTTCAATCGCGCGCGCAGCGGTGGCCGCGACCGGCTTGAGCAGGCGATAATACTGTTCAATCGGGAAATGCTGGAACACCATGCATGGCAGCGTGGACGGCGTCTTGCGCGGTTCGCGCGGCGAGTCCTGTTCATCTTGCCGGTCTTGTTGCAGCTGCTTCGATTGCGCCGCCATCAGCCCCGGCGCATCCGCCAGGAAGCGCAGCGCGGCTTCCGACGGGCTTCCGTAGCCGCCGGAACGCGCGTAATCGCCCGAATCCAGCAAGACCAAGCCCAACACGTCATACGTGCGATCGACGTCCGTCACCGACAACGCGAATGTGCCGGGCGCGCACGCGATCACGGGCTGTTCCGGCAATCCGAAGTCCTGTTCCATATCGCCAACATCATGTTTCACACCATGTTTCACGGCGATGCCCGTCGTGCCGTCGGCAGCGCGTTCCGGATTGATACACCCTGGGAATTCGCGGCAGATGCTTTCGATCTCGGCATTGTCGAGCCCGCACTGGAAGTCATGGTTGCCGAACGTCACAGCCCACGGCACGCCGCGGTCGGCAAGCGGGTGGACCAGTTGTTCGATGGTGGCTCGCACCAATTCGCGGGTGTGTTCCAATGCGGCCGCATAGCGTTCCCCGGACGCTTCGGACGATGCGGATGCCGGACGCGCGTCCCAGCGACGCTTGCGGGAGGTCAGCGCGTATGCGGAATCATATCCGGCGATCTGGTTGCCGTTGAAAATAACAAGATCGGGGCGTGTGGCGTCAAGCGAGGCCTCGATGAGGCTGATGGTGTCTTTGCTGACTTTCGGCCCGTCTTGGATGTCGGCGAATTGCAATACGCGGAATTTGCCGGACTGGTGGAATTGCAGGCGGCCAAGCCGTGCGGATACGGAAAGCGGTCGACGGTCCCCCTCTTCCGCTGGTTGGATGCGCGGGCGCGTGGCTTTGGCGGCATGCTGCAATTCGGTCATACTTCTAGGGTAATGCAACATTGGGCGATTACATGTGCGATTCACGCAGGGCGTCAGCAGATTGCGCTGCCACATCGCATCCGGCAAAATCCATCAACCCACCGCCCAAAGCGACGTGAACAGACAGGTGCGAAAACAAAAACCCTCGCATCTGCGAGGCTCATTGGCTGGGATGCCTGGACTCGAACCAAGAATGGCTGAACCAGAATCAGCTGTGTTGCCAATTACACCACATCCCAATTTGGCAGGCGTGGCAACTTCGAA
>ENA-OQAL01000197-OQAL01000197.1-human-gut-metagenome-genome-assembly--contig:-NODE-197-length-16014-cov-4.955183_pt1 | contig 16014 bp, 11 predicted proteins | sample MGYA00242491_ERZ504519 | MGnify/ENA primary metagenome ERZ504519 (study PRJEB26092, sample SAMD00036260) | human gut metagenome | host: Homo sapiens | study: EMG produced TPA metagenomics assembly of... | reverse complement strand
CAATTAGTTAACTTGACAGTAAAAGAAGTTAATGAACTTGCAACTATCCTTAAAGAAGAATACGGTATTGAACCTGCTGCTGCAGCTGTAGCTGTTGCTGCTGGTCCTGCTGCTGCTGGTGCAGCTGCTGCTGAAGAAAAAACTTCATTCGATGTAGTTTTGAAGAGCGCAGGTGCTGCTAAATTGCAGGTTGTTAAGGCCGTTAAAGAAGCTTGTGGTCTTGGCTTGAAAGAAGCAAAAGACTTGGTTGACGGTGCTCCTAGCACAGTAAAAGAAGGTTTGGCTAAAGACGAAGCTGAATCTTTGAAGAAAACTTTGGAAGAAGCTGGAGCTGAAGTTGAACTTAAATAAGATTATCCTGTAAATCAGGTAGTTCGGTTAAGAGTCCTCTGTAAAGAGGATTCTTAACCTTTTTGCGTCTATATTAAGTTCACTAGGTTTCATCTGTCGGAACTGTGAGAGTGACCGACTGTTATTATCCTAGTTTTTACATTTTAAACTCCATACAGATGTCTTCAGAAACTCAAAATCAACGAATTAATTTTGCTTCTATTAAGAATCCGATGCAGTATCCGGATTTCCTGGAAGTACAGTTGAAGTCATTTCAGGACTTCTTGCAATTAGATACCCCACCCGAAAAACGAAAGAATGATGGCTTGTATAAGGTTTTTGCGGAAAACTTCCCTATAGCTGATACACGCAATAACTTCGTGCTCGAGTTCCTTGACTACTATATTGATCCGCCTCACTATACAATTGATGATTGTTTGGAACGTGGCTTGACATATAGTGTACCTTTGAAAGCTAAATTGAAGCTTTATTGTACCGACCCCGATCACGAAGATTTTGATACAGTGATTCAGGATGTGTATCTGGGACCAATTCCTTATATGACTCCGAAAGGCACCTTTGTAATTAATGGTGCTGAACGTGTAGTTGTTTCTCAGCTGCACCGTTCTCCGGGTGTATTCTTTGGTCAGAGCATCCATGCCAATGGTACCAAATTGTATTCGGCTCGTATTATCCCGTTTAAAGGATCTTGGATTGAGTTCGCTACGGATATCAACAATGTGATGTATGCGTACATCGACCGTAAGAAGAAGCTTCCGGTAACAACTTTGTTGAGAGCTGTAGGATTTGAAAATGATAAGGATATTCTTGAAATTTTCAATCTGGCTGAGGATGTAAAGGTTAACAAAACTAACCTGAAAAAGATTATTGGACGCAAATTGGCTGCTCGTGTATTGAAAACGTGGACAGAAGATTTTGTGGATGAAGATACTGGTGAAGTTGTTTCTATCGAACGTAACGAGGTAGTAATTGACCGTGAAACTGTCATTGAACCTGAACATATCGACTTGATTATCGAGTCTGGTGTACAGAATATCCTCGTTCACAACGAAGAAGCAAATGCCTCTGACTATTCTATTATCTTCAATACTTTACAGAAAGACCCAAGTAACTCTGAAAAGGAAGCTGTATTGTATATCTATCGCCAGCTGCGTAATGCAGACCCTGCTGATGATGCAAGTGCACGCGAAGTTATCAACAACTTGTTCTTCTCAGAAAAACGTTATGACTTGGGTGATGTAGGACGTTATCGTATCAACAAGAAGTTGAACCTGGATACTCCTATGGATGTCAGAGTATTGACGAAACAAGATATTATCGAGATTATTAAATATCTCATTGAGTTGATTAACTCAAAGGCTGATGTGGATGATATTGACCACTTGAGTAACCGTCGTGTACGTACAGTGGGTGAACAGTTGTCTAACCAGTTTGCAATTGGTCTGGCTCGTATGTCACGTACAATCCGTGAACGTATGAACGTACGCGACAACGAAGTATTTACTCCGATTGATTTGATTAACGCAAAAACTATTTCGTCTGTAATCAACTCATTCTTTGGAACAAATGCTTTGTCACAGTTCATGGACCAGACTAACCCGTTGGCTGAAATTACGCACAAGCGTCGTTTGTCAGCTTTGGGACCTGGTGGTTTGTCACGTGACCGTGCTGGTTTCGAGGTTCGAGACGTACACTATACTCACTATGGTCGTTTGTGTCCGATTGAAACTCCTGAAGGTCCGAACATCGGTTTGATTTCTTCTTTGTGTGTTTACGCAAAGATTAATGAACTGGGCTTTATTGTTACTCCTTACCGTAAAGTAAAAGATGGAGTAGTAGACTTGTCAAATGAAGGTATTGAATACCTTTCTGCAGAAGAAGAAGAAGACAAGATTATCGCTCAGGGTAATGCTCCACTGAATGATGACGGTACATTTATCCGTGAAAAGGTAAAAGCGCGTCGTGATGCGGATTATCCGGTAGTTACTCCGGACCAGGTAGAATTGATGGACGTAGCTCCTCAGCAGATTGCATCTATTGCGGCTTCATTGATTCCGTTCCTTGAACATGACGATGCGAACCGTGCGTTGATGGGATCTAACATGATGCGCCAGGCAGTTCCTTTGTTGAAGACTGAAGCTCCGATTGTAGGTACAGGTATCGAAAAACAATTGTGTGAAGATTCACGTACACAGATTGCTGCAGAAGGTGATGGTGTGATTGACTTTGTGGATGCTACTACAATTCGTATTTTGTATGACCGTACAGAAGATGAAGAATTTGTAAGCTTCGAACCGGCATTGAAGGAATATCGTATTCCGAAGTTCCGTAAGACAAACCAGAGCATGACCATCGACTTGCGTCCGATTTGTAATAAAGGACAGCGCGTGAAGAAGGGAGATATCCTGACTGAAGGTTATTCTACTGCAAATGGAGAGCTGGCATTGGGTAAGAACCTGCTGGTAGCTTACATGCCTTGGAAGGGTTACAACTATGAGGATGCTATTGTATTGAACGAACGTGTGGTTCGTGAAGATATTCTGACATCTGTTCACGTAGATGAATATATTCTGGAAGTACGCGAAACCAAACGCGGAATGGAGGAATTGACTTCTGATATTCCGAATGTAAGCGAAGAAGCAACTAAAGATTTGGATGAAAACGGTATCGTACGTATTGGTGCACGTATTGAGCCGGGCGATATCCTGATTGGTAAGATTACTCCGAAGGGAGAATCTGATCCTTCTCCAGAAGAAAAACTGTTGCGTGCTATCTTTGGTGACAAGGCTGGAGATGTGAAGGATGCTTCATTGAAAGCTTCTCCATCATTGCGCGGTGTGGTTATTGACAAGAAATTATATTCTCGTGTAATCAAGACTCGTAGCGAGAAAAATGCAGATAAGGCTATTCTGCCGAAACTGAATGAAGAATTTGAAGAAAAAGCTGCAGCTCTGAAAGCAATCTTGATTGACAAGTTGCTGGTATTGACAGCTGATAAGGTTTCTCAGGGTGTGAAGGATTATCTGGGAACTGAAGTGATTGCTAAGGGAGCTAAGTTTACTAAATACGATTTGGAATCATTGGATTATACTGTAATTCAGTTGAGCAAGTGGACTGCTGATGCTCATAAGAATGATATGATTCGTGATCTTATCGTAAACTATCTGAAGAAGTACAAGGAACTGGATGCTGAATTGAAACGTAAGAAGTTTGCGTTGACAATCGGTGATGAGTTGCCTTCAGGTATTATTCAGATGGCGAAGGTTTACATTGCTAAGAAACGTAAGATTGGTGTGGGTGATAAGATGGCCGGTCGTCACGGTAACAAGGGTATCGTTTCACGCGTGGTTCGTCAGGAAGATATGCCGTTCTTGGCTGACGGTACACCGGTTGATATCGTATTGAACCCGTTGGGTGTGCCTTCTCGTATGAACATCGGTCAGATTTTCGAAGCCGTACTGGGACGCGCTGGAAAAGAATTGGGTGTGAAGTTTGCGACTCCGATTTTCGATGGTGCTACTTTGGATGACTTGGATGAATGGACTGACAAAGCTGGTCTGCCACGCTATTGTAAGACTTACTTGTATGATGGTGGTACAGGTGATCAGTTTGACCAGCCGGCTACAGTCGGTGTGACTTACATGTTGAAACTGGGTCACATGGTTGAAGACAAAATGCATGCCCGTTCAATCGGTCCGTACTCATTGATTACTCAACAGCCACTTGGTGGTAAGGCTCAGTTCGGTGGTCAGCGTTTCGGAGAAATGGAGGTTTGGGCAATCGAAGCATTCGGTGCTGCTCATGTACTTCAGGAAATCTTGACTATCAAGTCTGATGATGTAGTAGGACGTTCTAAGGCATACGAAGCAATTGTGAAAGGTGAACCTATGCCGACTCCGGGTATTCCTGAATCTCTCAACGTATTGTTGCATGAACTTAGGGGTTTGTGCTTGAGCATTACGCTGGAATAACTTTTTCAAATGAAGAATGGAAAAGATAACTTCCATTCTTCATGATTAAATTCTTCATTATCATAAAATAAAAAGTATGGCTTTTAGAAAAGATACTAAGATAAAAAGTAATTTCTCAAAGATTACGATCGGTCTGGCATCACCCGAAGAGATTCTGGAAAATTCTTATGGTGAGGTTCTGAAACCGGAAACCATCAACTATCGTACTTATAAACCGGAACGTGACGGTTTGTTCTGCGAACGTATCTTCGGTCCGGTGAAAGACTACGAATGTCATTGCGGCAAGTACAAACGTATTCGCTACAAAGGCATTGTCTGCGACCGATGCGGTGTGGAAGTAACAGAAAAGAAAGTACGTCGTGAGCGTAGTGGTCACATTCAGTTGGTGGTACCTGTAGCTCATATCTGGTATTTCCGTTCATTGCCTAATAAGATTGGTTATCTGCTGGGATTGCCGACAAAGAAACTGGATGCTATCATTTATTATGAACGTTATGTAGTTATCCAGCCGGGTGTGAAGGCTGAAGATGGTATCAGTAAATATGACTTGTTGTCTGAAGAAGAGTACCTGGATATTATGGAAACTCTTCCGAAAGAAAATCAATACCTGGAAGACAGCGATCCGAATAAGTTCATCGCCAAGATGGGTGCTGAAGCAATCTATGATTTGCTGGTAGGAATTGATTTGGATGCTCTGTCATACGAATTGCGTCATAAGGCAAACAGTGATTCTTCACAGCAGCGCAAGAATGAAGCTTTGAAGCGCTTGCAGGTAGTAGAATCTTTCCGTGCATCTCGTGGCCGCAACAAACCGGAATGGATGATTGTACGTATCGTACCGGTTATTCCGCCTGAATTGCGTCCGTTGGTTCCGCTGGATGGTGGTCGCTTTGCAACTTCAGACTTGAACGATTTGTATCGTCGTGTGATTATCCGTAACAACCGTTTGAAACGTCTGATTGAAATCAAGGCTCCGGAAGTAATCTTACGTAATGAGAAACGTATGCTTCAGGAAGCTGTCGATTCATTGTTCGACAACTCTCGTAAGTCGAGTGCAGTGAAGACAGATGCCAACCGTCCGTTGAAATCTTTGTCAGACAGCTTGAAAGGTAAGCAAGGACGTTTCCGTCAGAACTTGTTGGGTAAACGTGTGGACTACTCTGCTCGTTCTGTAATCGTTGTAGGTCCGGAATTGAAGATGGGTGAATGTGGTATTCCTAAGTTGATGGCTGCAGAATTGTACAAACCGTTCATCATCCGTAAGCTGATTGAACGTGGTATTGTGAAGACTGTGAAATCAGCGAAGAAGATTGTAGACCGCAAGGAATCTGTTATCTGGGATATCCTGGAACATGTAATGAAGGGACACCCTGTATTGCTGAACCGTGCTCCGACACTTCACCGTTTGGGTATTCAGGCCTTCCAGCCGAAGATGATTGAAGGAAAAGCTATCCAGTTGCACCCGTTGGCTTGTACCGCGTTCAACGCCGACTTCGATGGTGACCAGATGGCCGTACACTTGCCTTTGAGTAACGAAGCTGTACTGGAAGCTCAGATGTTGATGCTTCAGTCACACAATATTTTGAACCCTGCCAATGGTGCGCCTATCACTGTGCCTGCACAGGATATGGTATTGGGATTGTATTACATTACCAAATTGCGTAAGGGTGCCAAAGGTGAAGGTTTGATTTTCTATGGACCGGAAGAAGCAATGATTGCTTACAATGAAGGTAAGGTAGACATTCACGCTATTATCAGCGTAGTGGCTAATGACCTTGATGAAAACGGCAATATCGTGAAGAAGTTGATTAAGGAAACTTCTGTAGGTCGTGTCATTGTAAATGAACTGGTTCCGGATGAATGTGGTTATTTGAATACCGTTATTTCTAAGAAGTCTCTGCGTGACATCATCAGCGATGTTATTAAGGCTGTCGGTGTGGCTCGTGCTTGCGAATTCTTGGATGGTATCAAGAACTTAGGTTATAAGAAAGCATTCGAAGGTGGTCTGTCATTCAACTTGGGTGATATCATTATCCCGAAGGAGAAGGAAGAACTGGTAAAACGTGGTAACGAAGAAATCGAACAGATTATGATGAACTATAACATGGGATTCATCACCGATAACGAACGTTACAACCAGGTAATTGATACTTGGACTCACGTAAACAGTGACTTGTCAGACATTCTATATAAGACTATTAAGAACGACGACCAAGGATTTAACTCTGTATTTATGATGTTGGATTCTGGTGCCCGTGGTTCTAAGGAACAGATCCGTCAGTTGTCTGGTATGCGTGGTTTGATGGCTAAACCGCAGAAAGCTGGTGCTGAGGGTGCACAGATTATTGAAAACCCGATTCTTTCTAACTTTAAGGAAGGTCTTTCGGTGTTGGAATACTTTATCTCTACCCACGGTGCTCGTAAGGGTCTTGCCGATACCGCGTTGAAGACTGCCGATGCCGGATACTTGACTCGTCGTTTGGTTGACGTTTCTCATGACGTGATTATCAACGAAGAAGACTGTGGTACATTGCGTGGTCTGGTTTGTACAGCATTGAAGAACAACGATGAAGTTATCGCTACTTTGTACGAACGTATTCTGGGTCGTGTATCTGTTCATGATATTATCCACCCGACAACTGGTAAGCTGATTGTAGCTGCTGGTGAAGAAATCACAGAAGACATTGCGGAAGAAATCGAAAAATCTCCGATTGAAAGCGTAGAAATCCGTTCTGTATTGACTTGTGAATCTAAGAAGGGTGTATGTGCGAAATGTTACGGACGTAACTTGGCTACCAGCCGTATGGTACAGAAAGGTGAAGCTGTCGGCGTAATCGCTGCTCAGTCAATCGGTGAACCGGGTACTCAGTTGACTCTGCGTACATTCCACGCCGGAGGTATCGCAGGTAATATGGCTGCCAATGCAAGTATCGTAGCTAAGAATGATGCTCGTTTGGAATTCGAAGAATTGCGTACGGTTGATGCTGTAGAAGAAACTGGTGAACCAGTGAAGATTGTTGTAGGTCGTCTGGCCGAAGTTCGCTTTGTGGATGTACATACAGGTATCATCCTTTCTACTCACAACGTTCCTTACGGTTCTAAACTGTATGCTTCAGACGGTGAGGTGGTAGAAAAGGGTAAGCTGATTGCTAAGTGGGACCCGTTCAACGCCGTTATCGTAACAGAAGCTGCTGGTAAGATTGACTTTGAATCAGTAATTGAAAACGTAACCTATAAGGTAGAATCTGATGAAGCTACAGGTTTGCGTGAAATCATTATTACTGAATCTAAGGATAAGACGAAGATTCCGTCATTGCACATCTTGGATGAGAACGGTGGAATTATCCGTACATACAACTTGCCGGTAGGTGGTCACGTAGTAGTAGAAGACAAACAAACCGTGAAGTCGGGTGATATTCTGGTGAAAATTCCGCGTGCCGTAGGTAAGGCGGGTGATATCACCGGTGGTCTTCCACGTGTAACTGAGCTGTTCGAAGCTCGTAATCCGTCTAATCCGGCTGTCGTTTCTGAAATCGATGGTGAAATTACGATGGGTAAGATTAAACGTGGTAACCGTGAAATCATCGTTACATCGAAGACTGGTGACGTTCGTAAGTACTTGGTTGCTTTGTCTAAGCAGATTCTGGTTCAGGAAAACGACTATGTACGTGCCGGAACTCCGTTGTCTGATGGTGCTATTACTCCTGCCGACATCTTGGCCATCAAAGGTCCTACAGCCGTTCAGGAATATATCGTAAATGAAATCCAGGACGTTTACCGTCTGCAGGGTGTGAAGATTAACGATAAGCACTTCGAAATTATCGTTCGTCAGATGATGCGTAAGGTACAGATTGACGAACCGGGTGATACTCGCTTCTTGGAACAGCAGGTTGTAGACCGCATTGAATTCAATGAGGAAAACGACCGTATCTGGGGTAAGAAAGTGGTTGTAGATGCTGGTGATTCTCAGAACTTGCAGCCGGGACAGATTGTTACAGCTCGTAAGCTCCGTGATGAAAACAGTATGCTGAAACGCCGCGACTTGAAACTGGTTGAAGTACGTGATGCAGTTCCTGCTACTTCTACTCAGATTCTGCAGGGTATTACACGTGCTGCATTGCAGACATCAAGCTTCATGTCAGCTGCATCATTCCAGGAAACTACCAAGGTATTGAACGAAGCTGCTATCAACGGTAAGGTTGATAAACTGGAAGGTATGAAAGAGAACGTAATCTGCGGTCACTTGATTCCTGCTGGTACAGGTCAGCGTGAGTTTGAAAAGATTGTGGTAGGTTCTAAAGAAAGAATACGATCGCATCTTGGCTAACAAGAAGAATGTATTAGATTACAGTGGAGTTGAATAATCTCAACTACTATCATAAAAAGAGCCGTCTCATTTGAGGCGGCTTTTTTTTATGTGCTTATTCGATGTAAGCAGGCATCGTATATTTAAAGTTTTCGTTACTCTGATAATTGACTATTGTAATTGTGTAGTACCTCTCATTTCCGCATCATAGGAGGGAAGACTACATTCCGCTGATGCGTATTGCCCGGCTTTATTTTCTTTTCCAATATAGCAGAATGAAACGTCCTCCTGTAGCCATCAGCGCGAGGGAAAGTCCGGTATAAAAGACTGCAATAAAACTTTCAGGCAGCAGGCGTGCGGTACGGATAGTTATGCCCAGTGCAATCATGAAAGCCATCACCAGCCAGCCCTTCACGTCAAAAAACGAGAATGGACAGCGTTTGTTGGGGTTACCGGCTGTGATACGCTGTGCATGCTTGCGGTAGAGCTTGTGGAAAATCATGCAGAAAAACAGCAGGAATATCAGACTGGCCTCGCAGACCTTGAGCAGCCAGTAGTGCGCGTCCGTTATCCAGCAGGAAATGCCGATACGGAGAATGTTGATACCGGCGACCAGCCATACGATTCCGGCCGTAAGCAGCAGCGTATTGGAAGATACTCCGTATTTCATATACCCTCAGCTTAGAACCACTTTATTTCCGGAAAATAACAAAGGCCGTTGCCGAGAGGAAGATGGAGAAACATACAATCAAGGCAAAGGCGTGTGGCAGTCCTTCGATGTGAATATCCACGTTCATACCATAGAAACTGGCAATCAGCGTCGGTACCATCAGCACGATGGAAAGACTGGTCATGCGTTTCATGATGGTGTTCACGTTATTGGAGATGATGGAAGCAAAAGCATCCATGGTACCCGTAAGAATGTCGCTGTAGATGTTTACCTGATTGTGTGCCTGCTTCAGTTCGATGAGCACATCTTCTGTCAGTTCCGTATTCTGATAGTCCTTCTCATTAAAGATATTCTGCAATTTGCCTATCATGACCTCATTGCCACGGATAGACGTATTGAAATATACCAGACTCTTCTGCAGGTTCATCAGTCGGAGCAAGTCCTCGTTACGGATGCTACGTTCCAACTCCTTTTCCGCATTGTTTACTTCGTTGTTGATTTGTTTCAGGTATTTCAGGAACCATACAGCCGACGAGTAAATCAGTCGCAGAATCAGTTCGTATTTATTGGGCACGTTGATACCTTTGCGCTGCGTATGTTCGATGAAGTCCGGCAGCATCTCCGTAGAGTGATAGCACACCGAAATCACCAGTTCATTGTTCGTAATGATACCGATAGGCACCGTGGCATACGGCACTTTTGAATCAGGAGTCTGTACGGGAATACGCAGAATGGTCAGCAGCCAGTTACCTTCAGTATCCGTACGCGGACGTTCGTCGGTATCGGCAATGTCATTCAAAAAAGACTGGGGAACTTTTTAATTGTTCTTGCAGGAAGTGGAAGTCCGCGGCATCCGGACATTCAATGTTAATCCAGCAGTTAGGTTGCCAGTTGGCTTTCTCTACAAAGCCAGCTTCACAAAAAAGATACTTTCTCATCTGTCTGCTCCTTTCCTTCATTTTAAGCCCGGAGGAGCACTTCAGAGTAAAAGACAGGATTACTCACGACACCCCTTCAGGAAGTGGTTAAAATAATTGTAATACGTTCGCGAGTAATAATCGTCCATATTAGTTCGTTTTAGGGTATAAAAAAAGTTCGTTTATTCAAACGAACTCTCAAGCTCTTCAGGTTGGACTTGAACCAACGACCCTCTGATTAACAGTCAGATGCTCTAACCGACTGAGCTACTGAAGAAGGTTTTCCTTTAATTGCGATGCAAAGGTAGTAGGATATTTTGAATTATGCAATATTCTTTGCAAAAAAAATGAAGTAAAATGGATAAAATTATAGGAATGGGCAATGCATTGGTCGATGTATTGGTAAAAATTGATGACGATTCTTTTATTGGGAAAGCTACATTTGCCCAAAGGAAGCATGCAGTTGATACAAGAAGCCACCTTGTCTGAAATACGTAAATATACCTCAGGGATGAAGATTCATCGCTCTACCGGTGGCTCGGCCGGCAATACGGTTTGTGCACTGGCCGCATTGGGAGCCAATCCCGGATTTATCGGAAAGGTAGGTCAGGACGAGACAGGAGCTTTCTTTGGCGATACCCTTCGTCAGTGCGGGGTAAATGCCTTGCTGGCCACCTGCGATTTGCCGTCGGGCATTGCGTCGACTTTCATTTCTACCGATGGAGAGCGTACGTTCGGTACTTATCTGGGAGCAGCTGCCACACTGAGAGCAGAAGACTTGTCGCGTAAAATGTTTGCCGGATATAATTATCTCTATATTGAAGGCTATCTTTTGCAAGACCATGACCTGATGCTACGTGCCGTACAGCTGGCCAAGGAAGAAGGACTTCAGGTTTGTCTCGACATGGCAAGCTACAATGTGGTGGAAGCCGAACGTGACTTCTTCGACCAGTTGATTGTGAAATATGTGGACATCGTGTTTGCCAATGAGAGCGAAGCACTGGCCTATACGGGAAAAGCCCCTCATGAAGCTCTGGAAGAAATTGCGTCCAAATGCAGCATTGCCGTGGTGAAAACCGGAAAAGAAGGTTCCCTCGTGAAGAAAGGAACAGAAGTCATTCAATTGCTTTCTTGTCCGGTAGATAATGTGCTGGACACCACCGGTGCAGGCGATTTCTATGCCGCCGGTTTCATGTACGGCCTGACGTGCAGTTATTCGCTGGAGAAATGCGTGCAAATCAGCACTATTCTGGCTACAGCCGTCATTCAGGAAGTTGGTACCACCTTACCTGCCAAGAAATGGGACGAAATTAAGTTAAATATTGAATCACTTCTGCAAGTCTAACCGGAATAATGTGTTTATTTGCAAGGAAGAACAATTTTGTAAACAGACTATATATGAATGCAAGAAAAATGCTGGCCGGAGCCTTTATCGTGATGTTGGGGATGGGCATGACCAGCTTCAAGGAAGACGACCGTAATTTTCAGATATCAAAGAATCTGGACATATTCAACTCCATTTTCAAGGAATTGGATATGTTTTATGTAGATACCGTGAATGCCGAAAAATGATTCAGACCGGAGTGGAAGGCATGCTTTCACTGACCGACCCTTATACGGAGTACTATCCGGAAGAAGAGGTGAGCAGTCTCAAGGAAATGACTACCGGAAAATACGGCGGTATCGGTGCGGCCATCCGCTATTATGAGGCCAAAGACCGTATTGCAGTGGTAGAACCTACCGAAGGCATGCCGGCAGCCGAAGCCGGAGTCAAGGCAGGCGACATCATTCTCTCGGTAGGAGGAAAGGAAATGGTACGTGGCGACATGAAGCCCCAGGAATTTTCGTCCAAGGTCAGCGAAGCGCTGCGTGGAGAACCGGGCACGTCGTTCGTGTTGAAAGTGCTGCGTCCGCTCAAGAACGACAGTACGGTGATGGAATTTAAAATCACCCGTAAGAACATCCGTACCAATCCGGTGCCCTATTACGGCATGGTGAAAGACAGCATCGGCTATTTGGCTTTGTCCAGCTTTACGGAAAATTCTGCCAAGGATTTCAAAAAAGCTTTCATCGAACTGAAACAGAAAGGTGCCAAGTCGCTGATCATCGACTTGCGTGACAATGGAGGAGGTTCCTTGTCGGAAGCGGTAGACATTGTCAATCTTTATGTGCCGAAGGGACAGGAAATTGTGATGACAAAAGGGAAGGTACGTCAGGCACAAGGTTCTTATAAAACCCAGAATGAACCGGTCGATACACAGATTCCGCTGGCGGTACTCGTGAACGGTGCCACGGCTTCGGCTTCTGAAATCGTGAGTGGTTCGTTGCAGGACTTGGACCGTGCGGTAGTCATCGGTTCGCGCACTTTCGGAAAAGGGCTGGTGCAGACCATTCGTCCGTTGCCCTACAACGGCACGCTGAAAGTGACCACTTCCAAATACTATATTCCCAGCGGACGTTGTATCCAGGCTATCGACTATGCCAAGAAGAATGCCGACGGTTCAGTAGCCCGTACACCCGACAGTCTGACCACCGTATTTCATACGGCTGCCGGACGTGAGGTGCGTGATGGAGGAGGTATTCGTCCGGACATTGAAGTGAAGGGAGACAAGATTCCGAACATCGTGTTCTACCTGATGAACGACGACCTGATTTTCGATTACGCTACCCAATATTGCTGGAATCATCCTACATTGGCTTCGGTAGACGACTTCAAACTGACCGATGCCGATTATGAGGCTTTCAAGAAACTGGTGAAGTCGCGTAACTTTACTTACGACCGCCAGAGTGAGAAGATGTTGAAAAGCCTGAAAGAAATTGCCGAGTTTGAGGGTTATATGACCGAGGCAGCAGAGGAATTCAAGGCGCTGGAAAAGAAGCTCAACCATAACCTGGACCGCGACTTGGACTATTTGCCAAACCGATTAAGGAATATATCTCACAGGAAATCGTGACCCGCTATTTTTATCAGCGTGGTGCTGCGATGGAACGGTTGAAAGATGATACTGATTTGGAAGAAGCCATCAAGGTATTGCAGAATCCTGTCCGTTACCGGGAGATTCTTTCGGCACCGGTAAAGAAAGACGAACCTGTCAAGAAGGAGAAGGAAGAAACGAAGAAATAAGGCCTCAGAGAGGCTTCTGGAGGGCTTTTTGATAAGGTCCGGAAAACGCAAGTACGTTTTGTTTCAAACGCAAGTGCATTTGAAGTGAAACGTACTTGCGTTTTTAGTAAAATGTACTTGCGTTTTGGGGAAAACGCAAAGGCGTTTGATATGAAACACTTTGGTGTTTTGAAATTTATCACTATATTAGTGAAAAGAAATATTAAGGACTTAAAATGCAGCGATTTATGGCGAAGGCAAAGGTTATATGTATTTTGAGCCATAAGGGAGCTATGCAATAAGTTACTAAAGGGAAAAATAATGAATAATCATGGAAACTAAAATCAAGGATAAAATAGAATATACCGTGATTTGCATATCGGAGTTTGCTAAGAAACATCAGCTTACGCTACCGCAAGCGTTCAATTATCTCAAACGCTGGGAGGGCATAGATTTTCTTGATAAAGGATATGATGTAGAACATCTGTTTTCAATTGAAGATGCAGTCGATGACTTAACAGACTATTGTAAAAGACAGGGAGGGCAGTTGGCATGATACTCTATCACGGCTCGAATCAGGATATAAAGGAAATAGACCTGACAAAGACACGTCCTAACAAGGATTTCGGACAGGGCTTTTATCTGACAGCGGATAAGGAACAAGCTATGCAGATGGCTAAGCAGAAAGTGGTACAATCAGGTGGAACACCGACGGTAAACGTGTATGAGTTTGATGAGAACCACCTGTCTGACAACGAACTGAATATAAAGATATTTGAAGGCTATACTGAAGAGTGGGCAAGATTCATCTTAGCTAACCGAAACCGGGAAAGTAAGACAAAGATACATGACTTCGACATCGTGATAGGGGCTATCGCTGATGATAAAGTCGGGGTACAATTATTTAGATATATGAAGAAATATATCGATTTGCCTACCTTAGTGAAGAACTTGCAGTTTGTACGACTAACTACCCAGTATTATTTTGGAACGGAACGGGCAATCAAATTATTGAAGAAGCTATGACAGACGATGAACAATTTATGATAGAGTGCATTACCACCGAACTGACGGAGTATGTGATGCGTGATTACCATATTGGTATGAAAGAGGCTCTGGATATGGTTTATAATTCGGAAACCTATTCTAAGCTAATCGATATGAACAGTGGACTATATTATCAGAGTCCACTGCTGGTGTATGATGTCTTTAAGGAAGAGCAAACCACTAACAGAAAAGAGGGTTAAATGATGGCAAGTGAAGTAGCATGGCGCATGGATTAGACAACTGACTTGACAGTCTGATGAGCTCTAGTCGTTACTTACAATCATAAGCCAGAACAGCTTTAAATAAAGAAATAGTTATTCATTGTAATTTTGTGATAAACCAGAGTTTTCATGCGCACCTGCAAACGTTGGTAATCCGTAAAAGTATAACTGTGAAAGATGAATAATATCATTATAGAGATTGTAAAATGTAAAATTATGAAACTGATAAATCGGGAAACTATATTTTTATGTAGTTTTTTTATTGTATTATATCTTATAAGTTTCATGTGAACAGGTAAAGCCTTTAAAAAAATACAACTGACTGTGATAATATGAACTTAAAGAGTAATGTATGCTTAGTCATACAAGAAAATTTCGATGTGCAGGATGGTAAAGAAACAAACTCCAATACTATCATTCTAAAGTTTAATCATCTTAAAAATTTACTAAAGAAAAATCAAAGGGAAAGAAATTACTAGTTATTCATATGACGATTCAGGTAGGTTAATTGTAGAGAAACATTCTAAAGATATAATAACATTGTCTGGAGAAACTGATTTTATTAATCTCTCAGACTATAAAAAATACTATTATAAAGGTGATAATGTTTTCCCTTTTAAAATAGAAGAATATTATGGCAATGAAAATAATCTTAATGCAAACGACTTTTTATAGAAAGAGATAAATATAATTATAAGACTAAAACAATAAAAGTCGAATATAAAAGGGAACCTATTTCTAACGAAGCAATCAATGATACGACAATAATATCGTTCAAAAACAATGGAAATAATATATATACTGAAATTGAAATAAAACAAGGAAAAAGGATTTTTATTAGAAAAAATATCAAATCAATAAACATGGGCAGATTACATCTAAGCATATCAAAGATTTAAATGTAATAGTAGATACCATACCAACGTATATCTTAGAAGACATAAAAACATGGCAACAAAAGAAATCTTATAACTATGTAAAATACGATGATAATCTTTTGACGACTTATGAAAGGAATGAGAGCGGAGATATAGTTCATACGTTAGAGACAGATAGTACAGAAAATAAACAACATGAAACTTATGCTCAATATATATATGATGAAAGAGGGAATTGGATTAAAAGAAAAATATTCAATAGTTTACATGAACTTATCGCTATAGCTACAAGAAGAATTGAGTATTATCCTCAAAATGAAAACGGAGAAATTTGATTTTAGTTTTGAATATGAAACAACGCCTTTAGAGAAAGCATTTGAAAGAGAGCAAAAATTCAAGCAAAAAAAAGAACTTTATTTAAATGAATAACTTCGCAATAGTTCGTTAAAAATTCGCCAAGCCTAAGCGGCTCTGGCAGTAAATAAAATGAGTTCTTTGAAAAGTTTTGTCAAATAAACTTGCGGGTCTGGGCTAATCCCAAACACGCAAA
>ENA-OQAL01000196-OQAL01000196.1-human-gut-metagenome-genome-assembly--contig:-NODE-196-length-16039-cov-6.641277_pt1 | contig 16039 bp, 17 predicted proteins | sample MGYA00242491_ERZ504519 | MGnify/ENA primary metagenome ERZ504519 (study PRJEB26092, sample SAMD00036260) | human gut metagenome | host: Homo sapiens | study: EMG produced TPA metagenomics assembly of... | reverse complement strand
ATCAATCCAACGCCGCTTATGGCCGGTGAGTGCACCACCGGCCTGAAGCTGAAAGGATAACCACAGTGCTTATCGCACAGCGTCCGACACTTACCGAGGAATCTCTCAACCCTCAGCGTTCCCGCTTCACCATCGAGCCTCTTGAGCCTGGTTTCGGCTACACGCTTGGCAACTCGCTGCGCCGTACCCTCCTGAGCTCCATTCCGGGAGCGGCTGTGACTTCGGTGCGTATCTCCGGCGTCCCGCACGAGTTCACCACTCTGCCGGGTGTTGAAGAGGACGTTACCGAAATCCTGCTGAACATCAAGGGCATCGTGCTCACCAGCGAATACGATGAGCCGGTTGTCATGTATCTGCGCAAGAGCGGCAAGGGCGAGGCCACCGCGGGCGACATCACCCCGCCGGCCGGCGCACCATCGCCAACCCGGACATGCATATCGCTACCCTCGCCGAAGATGGCGAACTCGAGATCGAGTTCACCGTCGAGCGTGGCCGCGGCTATGTGCCCGCCCAGATGAACAAGCAGGATAACGCCGAGATCGGCCGCATTCCGGTCGACTCGATCTACTCCCCGGTGCTCAAGGTGAGCTATCGTGTGGAAGCCACCCGCGTTGAACAGCGCACTGACTTCGACAAGCTCATCCTGGACGTGGAGACCAAGCCGGCTATCTCCCCGCGCGATGCAGTCGCATCCGCAGGCTCCACCCTGGTGGAACTCTTCGGTCTGTGCCGTGAGCTCAACACCCAGGCTGAGGGCGTCGAGGTTGGCCCTGCTCCTGTGGCAGAGGAAACCAACCCGGAGATGAACATCCCGATCGAGGACCTGAACCTCACCCAGCGCAGCTACAACTGCCTGAAGCGCGAGGGCATCCACACGATCGGCGAGCTGGTCGCCCACACCGAGCAGGATTTGCTCGATATCCGCAATTTCGGTATGAAGTCCATCGATGAAGTCAAGGAGAAGCTCCAGTCTCTGGGACTCGCCCTCAAGGCTTCCCCGCTGGGTAACTTCGATACCAATAATCTCGAAGGTGGCACCTTCTTCTCGCCGGAAGACGAGTGATCCGCCACTTTTGACCTAACCGCTTCGTTGGATTCGGACGTTCGGGCAACTGCCCACCTGAATCCAACGGGGCTTTCAAGGAGAAACAATGCCTACACCAAAGAAGGGTCCGCGTCTGGCCTCCAGCCCGGCTCATGAGCGTCTTATGCTCGCGAACATGGCCACCAGCCTGTTCCAGAACGGCCGCATCACCACCACCCTGCCGAAGGCCAAGCGTCTTCGTCCGCTGGCCGAGCGCCTGATCACGCTCGCCAAGCGTGGTGATCTGCACAACCGTCGTCGCGTGATGCGCGTCATCCGCAACAAGTCCGTCGTGCACAAGCTGTTCACCGAGATCGCCGAGCAGATGGAGCAGCGCGAAGGCGGCTACACCCGCATCGTCAAGATCGCTCCGCGTCGCGGCGATGCCGCTCCGGCAGCCATCATCGAGCTCGTCACCGAGCCGGTGAGCCCGAAGCAGGCCGTGGTGAAGGAAGCCGAAGCCGCAACCAAGGTTGCCGCTGCCGAGGCTCCGGAAGCCGCCGCTGAAGAGGCTACCGCTGAGAACGCCGAGTGAATCGCTCTTAGCTGATTGAAGGCCGGGAATCGCAAGGTTCCCGGCCTTTGTCATATCTGCTGCCAAGACTGTCGCGCCACATGCCTCACTATGCCAGCCATTTGCTATGCTCAATGCCGTGAGACTACGCATCGATTTGGCATATGACGGTACCGGCTTCTACGGATGGGCGAAACAGCCCGAAATACGTACGGTACAGGGCGAAATCGAACGCGTGCTGCATACCATTCTTCGCGTACCGGAAGGAGACCCGACCGAACCGCTGCGCCTTACCGTGGCCGGACGAACCGACACCGGCGTGCACGCCTCGCATCAGGTATGCCATCTGGACGTCAACGAGGACGTGCTCAAACGCTGCGTCGGCCACATGGACGTGCCGCCCGTCATCGCGCTTACCCGCAGACTTCAGCGCATGCTGCCGGCCGATATCGCAATCCGCGGCATCGCACCCGCTCCGGACGGTTTCGACGCGCGTTTCTCCGCGTTGGAACGTACCTACGTGTACCGAATCGCCGATAGGTCAAGCGAGGTGGACCCCCGTACCAGAAACTTCGTATTGCATATCGACGATGAACTTGACCTCAAATCCATGAACGAAGCCGCTGCGATGACGATCGGCCTGCACGATTTCGGCTCGTTCGCCACCCCAAATCCGGGCGGCACCACCATACGCGAGGTGAAGACCGCGTATTGGCGTCGCGTGCCGCAGCGGACGCTTATCGACGACGGCATGACGATGGGGGAGCGGTACCGTACGCCGACCGTGGAATCGGGCCTCGTCTGCTTCGTGATCGTCGCCGACGCGTTTGCACGCAATATGGTGCGCTCCCTCGTCAACGGCTGCGTGCAGGTCGGTATCGGCAAACGTTCCCTCGACTGGTTTGCAGGAAAAATGGCGGCTCCGCTGCGCGAAGGCTCCACAGGACCGATCGCGCCGCAAGGACTGACGCTGGAGCATATCGAATATCCGGCCGACGACCAGCTGGCGGTCCGCGCCGAAGCCATTCGCGCCAAGCGCACACTGTAGCTTTATTGCGATTGTCACAGCCAGGTTACGGGCGCTTGTCATGTCCATTGCCGAGACATTGTCGTAACAGACCGTTTCGTTTCCCGGAAACGCTGTTTCGTTAGGTTTTTCTTCCATCAAGGCACGATGCCTCAGATTGGCATGCGTTCGCATGGGGTGGAAGGGAGCGTGGAACGATGATTGAATCCGCCGCACGAAGGTTGGCTTCGGAACTGGTCGATCGTCGGGAGTCGATCAACCGGGAGCTGAGCCGTAATGGCGTACGGTTCGGCATCTACAAGAACGGCGAGTACCATGACCGGCTGTTTCCGTACGATCCGATTCCGCGCATCATCGAATCGGACGAATTCGACAGAATGGAAGCCGGACTGAAACAGCGCGTCAACGCGTTGAACGCCTACCTGCGCGACATCTACTCCGACAAGCAGGCCATCAAGGACGGCATCGTGCCGGAAGAATACGTGTACACGTCCGCGGGATACTTTCCGCAAGTCAACGGCGTGACACCTCCGGGCGGCGTGTTCGCGCACATCGCCGGCGAGGACCTGGTGCAGGGGCAGGACGGGCAATGGTGGGTGCTGGAAGACAATCTGCGCATTCCATCCGGTGCCAGCTATCCGCTGTTCGCCCGCGATATCGAACGCAGAATCACGCCCAGCCTGTTCCGCAACGTACGTGTGCGCGACAATCGCGATTATCCACGACTGCTGCGCCAATCCATGGATTTCGTCTCCACCGACGGCATAGCAGTGGTGCTCACCCCCGGCAGGTACAATTCCGCGTTCTTCGAACATGCATACCTGGCCGAGAAAACCGGCGCGGCGCTCGCGTTCCCCGAAGACCTCGAAGTCGTGGACAACAAAGTGTACTTCCTCGACTATGCCGGCAGGAAACACCGCGTCGGCGTGGTCTACCGCCGTCTGTCCGACGAATATCTCGACCCGTTCGCGTTCAACCCGGATTCCGTGATCGGCGTGCCGGGAATCCTGTCCGCCTACAGGTCGGGCAATGTGGCGATCGTCAACGCTCCGGGCAACGGCGCGGCCGACGACAAGGCCATCTACTATTTCGTGCCGAACATGATCTGCTATTATCTCGCGAAGAGCCGATTCTGCACAATGCGCCGACCTACATGCCGATGTTCGACAAGGACCGCAAGGAGGTACTCGACCGGCTCGGCGAACTGGTCATCAAGGATGTGGCGGAAGCGGGCGGCTACGGCGTCGTGTTCGGCTCATCGCTCGACCGGTCGCAACGAGAGGAACTGGCCGAACGCATCAAGGCCGAACCGCGCCGGTTCATCGCGCAGGAGGTCATCCAATTCAAGGACATCGACGTGGTGGACCCCGAAACCGGACAGATGAGCCCACGTAAATGCGACCTGCGCGCCTTCGTGGTGACCGGCAAGAACACGCACGTATGGTATTCGGGACTGACACGCTACTCGTCCATACCGGGCCAGATGATCGTCAACTCATCACAGGGCGGCGGTTTCAAGGACACCTGGGTACTGGCCAAAGAGACCGGCGTGGAGCATGATTACGCACCCGGCTCGGAGGTCGTGCGCGTGCTGGAACAGTCCCGCAAGCACTCGCTGGCACTCGTCACCGCGTCGAAGGCCGACAACCTGTTCTGGCTCGGCCGCTACACGGAACGCGTATTCACCACGCTGAGCCAATTCTTCCCCTTCTACGACCGTGTGATGGACACGGATGTGGACGCGTTCCGACCGTTCGCCCGCGCGCTCGACCTGCCGGAGGATTTCGAGGATTTCGACGCGTTCATCCACAGCTTCCTGTACGACGAGAAGAATCCGGATTCCGTACGCAGCGCCATCGTCTACGCGTTCAACAACGCGGTGATTCTGCGCCCCGAACTTGGTTCTCGCTCGTTGCAGCAGGTGGAGTTGGCCATGAGCTCCATAGTGGAGGCATCCGAATACGGCGGCACGGACGCGGACATCTTCAAACACCGCGACATCGCGGACAACATGCTCGCTTTCTGGGGAGGTGTGGAGAATTCCCCCGTCGAACCGACTCTGAAATCGTTCATTTTCGTGGGCAAATATCTGGAACGTCTGGATCTGTACACACGATTCGGATATTCCGTGGAAGAGCTCAAGGCGCCGCTCGCCAAACTGGGCAGCTACATCCTGCCGTTGAACGGTCTGCCGGTACCGCAATGCTTCGCCGAAGGATTGCGCTGGCTGGTCGGCCAGCTGCCGCAGCGGGGATATGCGGAGCTTGCGGAAAAACTGGGGATGCTGCTGAAAGATTTCGATGGGCGCATCTCCACGAAGGATCTGAAGGATCTGGGCATGCTCAACACGATGGACATGGACGCCGCGCGACTGTGAAGAATACGTGCCACAGCCATCGCACGGTGCGTGTATAACGGCTAGAACAAGGCCCACGGCGTGGAAAACGCCGAAGGAACGACAATAATCGCTGAGGAGACGATGTGAAGAAACTGGTGTTTGACTATGAGATGAAGCTCTCATTCAGCTCGCCCGTGACCGACCATCGCTTCCAACTGCGCTGCATTCCAGCCACCGGCCCACGTCAGCAGGTGATCGACGTGGCAGTCAAAATCGAACCGGATGCGGAACTCGAAACCACCATCGATTCCTTCGATTCCGTGGTGATGACCGGATTCATTCCCGAACCGCACACCATGTTCAACTACTCGGTGACCGGCATCGCCTTCGTGGACAACGCGCATATCAAATCCGAAATCTACAAGCCGCTGTACCGCTTCAATTCGGCGTTGACAGTGCCGGGGCCGGCCATCGAAGCGTTGATCGGCATCTGCCGTGAACGCATCGCGTCCCTGCCTGCCGACTGCACGCCGATCGACCAAGCCCGTGAGGTGATGGACGAGGTGTTCAAAACGTTCGTCTACACGCCGGCCTCCACCACCATCCGCACCACCGCCGAGGAAGCGTTCGCTCAACGCAAGGGCGTATGCCAGGATTACGCGCACGTCATGCTGTCCGTGTGCCGGCACGTCGGACTCACTGCCCGATACATCGCGGGATTGCTCGGCGGCGAGGGCGCCACGCACGCATGGGTCGAAATCTACCATGATGGACGTTGGGTCGGTTTGGACCCCACACACAACCGTATGGTCGACGACAACTACATCACCATCGCCCATGGCCGCGATTACCGCGACTGCATGCTCGACATCGGCATCTTCTCCGGCTGCGACGTCAAGCAGGACCAGTGGGTCAACGCTTCCGTGCACGAGCAGGGATACTGATTCCCCGACGTTTTCTCGATGCCGGATTCCGTATTTCGGCAGATGCAAAGCAGATAAACAAAAAAGGCCGAAACGCCATTGTTTCAACCTTCATTGCATGCGGATAAGGCGAGATTCGAACTCGCGGAGGGGTTCGCCCTCACACGCTTTCGAGGCGTGCTCCTTAGACCGCTCGGACACTTATCCATTCGTCACCTGAAAACAAGCAACTTGATAATTGTGCCACAGCGGTGGCGATTGTCAAATCGGACTGGCTGCAACGGTGTGATTTCCGGCGTGTCTTGCTTTGCGCCCGACTGTGCGTCCTTAGGCGAACAGCGCTTCGTCGAAGGAAGGATAGCCCCAATCAAGCGCCAATTCGACACGGTCCGCAATCAGACCGGCAAGCACGCCCAGGGATTGCGCTCGCGAATCCGTCGACTGTTTTGCATTGGTGACGCGTGACTGGGAATGATCGTTCGCGGCATTGGAGCTTCCGGCGATTGCCGTTATCTCGCTTCGCGCGCAGTTCATTTCGATGGTGGCGTCGGTCGGTGCCGTAAGGCCGGTGGCGGAATCGAGCATCGTGTCGGGGTGGGCGAGCAAGGCGGTGGCCTCGTACGTTTTCCTACGATCGTCAATGGTGCCCGAGAAGGATGCGAACCGTTGCGATGTGGTCTTATGACGATCGCTGATATCCAGCGTCGCATGGCCGCTGTTGCGGGCCGCCAGCACTTCCATGGCGAATCCGGCACGGTCTTCGGCCTGCGCGGCGGTGGCAAGGGACTTGGAATCGACGTCAAGCGATTCGACATCGTCAAAACGCGACAGCGTGATCGGCGCGACGGCCACCGACAGTTGATCGCCCAGTGCGCGAGCCATATGACGTGCCTGCGCGCTGCGCAACGTGCCTTCGGCAAAACGCGCCGGACATTGCGCCGCGGTGTTCGTCCATGCGGAGACCGCCTGCTGCGCCGAGAAATAGCGGCGGATGATGTGCTGATGCTGGTCGTGTGCGATCTTGTTATCGGCGGTGGCATCGAAATAGGCCTTCTCGCACGGGCTTTGCCGTTGTTCGGCTTCAGCCCTGCCTGCGATCCTGGGCATGGAGCATGCCGTCAGCGCCGGCATGAGGATAGCGGTGCAAAGCAATGCGCAGACGCGTTTCGCGATAAAAGAAACCGAGCGGAAAGAAGGGGTACGTGTCTGCATGAATCATTAGACTAATATCTGACTGTGACCATTGGGCCATGCGCTCGGAATAACTTCATATAGGAGGTCTTGGAAATATGGAACTGGACCTGGCAGGAATGCACCAGCTCGCCGCTGGGCAGGGAATTGATCCCGAGACGCTGGATGCCGCACTCTCGGAAGCATTGCGACTGGCATATCTGAAAACCCCTCACGCTGCGAAGCACGCTCGCGTCGAGCTTGATCCGCGTGCGGGAAGCTTCACCGTATGGGCCCAGGACGAGATTCCTGGCGAGCCGACTGAAGACGATCCCCATCCCGCGCCGACTCTGGGCGAGGAATACGACGACACTCCGCACGATTTCGGCCGACTGGCCGCTGCGACCGCTCGTCAGGTGATCAGCCAGCTGTTCCGCAAGGCCGAGGATGACAAGGTGTTCGGCGCGTTCTCCGGTCAGAAGGGCAAGCTCATCACCGGCATCGTGCAGCAGGACGTCAAGGACACATCCAACGTGCACGTGGCCGTCGGCGACGTCGAAGCCCTGCTGCCGCGCCGCGAGCAGGTGCCCGGCGAACGCTACCGTCACGGCGAACGTATCCGCGTGTACGTGGTGAACGTGGCCCGTGGTCTGAAGGGCCCGGAAATCGTGGTGTCCCGTTCCCATCCGGAGCTGGTCCGCCGCCTGTTCGAACGTGAGGTTCCGGAACTGGTTTCGGGAGCCGTGTCGATTATGGCCATCGCCCGCGAGGCGGCGCCGCACCAAGATCGCCGTCCGTGCCAACACCGAAGGCGTCAACCCGAAGGGCGCGCTGATCGGCCCCGGCGGAGCCCGAGTGCGCGCCGTCATGGAGAACCTCGGTCCTGAGAAAATCGATATCGTCGACTGGTCCGCGGATCCGGCGAAATTCGTCGCCGCGGCGCTGTCTCCGGCCGTCGCCACCGGTGTGCAGGTGATCAGCGAGAAGAACAAGACGGCCATCGCCTTCATCCACGATGACCAGCTGTCCCTGGCTATCGGCAAGGAAGGCCAGAACGCACGTCTTGCGGCCAAGCTGACCGGCTGGAAGATCGGCATCGAATCCGCTGAGGCGCATGCCAAGAAGATGGCCGAATCGGCGGACCATTCCGATGGGGAAACCGAGGAATAAACAACACTTTCGGTAGACAACAAGCCCGTGGACGTACAATCCACGGGCTTGAGTATGCTGGACTCGACAATCCAAAGCGTGACGGCCATGCCATCATGCCCAGGGAAAAGACGAGGTATCACGAACATGGTTGCACGATGAGAAGGAACAAGCTCGCCGTGAATCAGTAGCGGTCGCGCCCGTATGCGCGCGGCCCAAGATAGGAGAATTGAGTGCCGAAAGCACGCGTATATGAACTTGCCAAGGAACTTGGCGTTGACAGCAAAACCGTTTTAAGCAAACTTGAGGCGATGGGCGAATTCGTGAAGTCCGCATCGTCTACCGTTGAACCTCCCGTTGCACGCAAGCTGAGGAACGCATTCGCGTCCAGCGGACAGGGCAACGCATCTGATTCCAAGAAGCCGGGCCACACGGCCAAGAAGCCTGCCGAACCGGCATCTCATTCCATGCCAAAGCCGGCCGCTCCGTCAGCACCGAAGCCGGCTGCCCCCGCAGCGCCGAAGCCGCGTCATGCCGCTTCCAAGTCCGATGCCCCGAAGCCGGGCCATCGCGCGCCGCGTCCAGGCGAATCCCGCCAGCATGGCAATCGTCCTAACGGCAACGCCCCGCGTCCGCAGGGTGGAGACCGCCGCCAGTCCGGTCGCCCGACGGCCGTTCCGGGAGCTCGCCCCCAGCATGGCACGCCCCGCAGGGCGGCAACAACGCCAACGCGCGAAGCCGCACACCCCGGGACCGCGCCCGGGCAACAATCCGTTCAGCCGCAAGCAGGGCATGCACACCCCGACTCCGGGTGATATTCCGCGTCCGCATCCGATGAACCGTCCGAGCGTCAACAATGGCGAAGGACGTCGTGGCGGCCGTCCGGGTCAGGGCGGCGGCCAGCGTGGCGGCTTCCGTGGTCGTCCGGGTCAGGGCGGCGCGAAGCCGGGCCAGTGGGGCCAGCATCGTCCGGGTCAGGGCGGCGGCCAGCGTCCCGCCGGCGGCGGCAATCGTTTCGGCGGCAATGGCGGCGGTTTCCAGGGCGGCAACAGCGCTCCGAGCAATGGTCCGGCACGTGGTGGCCGCGGCCGCGGCGGCGCTGCAGGCGCGTTCGGACGTCAGGGAGGCAAGTCCTCGAAGGCGCGTAAGAACCGTCTGGCGAAGCGTCAGGAATTCCAGGAGATGAAGGCTCCGGTCATCGGCGGCGTGCGCATTCCGACCGGCAACGGACAGGAAGTCCGTCTGCGTCAGGGCGCGTCCCTCGCCGATCTGGCCGAGAAGATCAACGTCAATCCGGCGGCGCTGGTCACCGTGCTGTTCCACCTTGGTGAAATGGCCACGGCCACCCAGTCCCTGGATGAGGCCACGTTCCAGATCCTCGGCGAGGAAATCGGCTGGAACATCAAGATCGTGTCCGCCGAAGAGGAAGACAAGGAGCTGCTGCAGCAGTTCGACATCAACCTGGACGAAGAGGAACTGCAGGAGGACGGGGATCTGAAGCCGCGTCCGCCGGTCGTCACCGTCATGGGCCATGTCGACCACGGTAAGACCCGACTGCTCGACACCATCCGCCGCACCAACGTCATCGAAGGCGAAGCCGGCGGCATCACCCAGCGCATCGGCGCATACCAGGTGACCGTCAACCTTGAGGGCGAGCCGCGCAAGATCACGTTCCTCGATACCCCGGGCCACGAAGCCTTCACCGCAATGCGTGCCCGTGGCGCCGAACTCACCGACGTCGCGATCCTCGTGGTCGCCGCCGACGACGGCGTCATGCCGCAGACCGTGGAAGCCATCAACCACGCCCAGGCCGCGCATGTGCCGATCGTGGTGGCCGTCAACAAGATCGATAAGCCGGGCGCAACCCGGACAAGGTCCGCGGTCAGCTTACCGAATACGGTCTGGTTCCGGAAGAATACGGCGGCAACACCATGTTCGTCGACATCTCCGCGAAGCAGGGCACCAACGTCGACAAGCTGCTCGAAGCGGTGCTGCTCACCGCCGACGCCGAGCTCGACCTGCGCGCCAACCCGGATATGGACGCCCGTGGCGCCACCGTCGAAGCCCGACTTGACAAGGGCCGTGGCGCCGTGGCTACCGTGCTGGTGCAGTCCGGTACCCTCCACATCGGCGATGCCATCGTTGCCGGCACCTCCTACGGTCGTGTCCGCGCCATGCTCGACGAGAACGGCAACCACATGCAGGAAGCCGGTCCGTCCACCCCGGTGCAGGTGCTGGGTCTGACCTCCGTGCCGACCGCAGGCGACCTGTTCCTGGTGGCCTCCGACGACCGTACCGCACGTCAGATCGCCGAGAAGCGTCAGGCCACCGAGCGTGCGGCCCAGCTGGCCAAGCGCCGCAAGGTCGTTTCCCTCGAAAGCCTCAAGGAGCAGTTCGCCAAGTCCGAGGTGGATATGCTCAACATCGTCATCAAGGGCGATTCCTCCGGTTCCGTCGAGGCTCTGGAAGATTCCTTGATGAAGATCGAGGTGTCCGACGAGGTCGGCATCCAGGTGATCCACCGCGCGTCGGCGCCATCACCCAGAACGACGTCAACCTGGCCACCGTCGACAAGGCCGTCATCATCGGCTTCAACGTCCGTCCGAACCGCCAGGTGGCGGATCTGGCCGAACGCGAAGGTGTGGAGATCAAGTACTACTCGATCATCTACAAGGCCATCGAGGACATCGAAGCATCCCTCAAGGGCATGCTCAAGCCGGAATACGAAGAGGTCGTCACCTCCCACTCCGAGATCCGCGAGATCTTCCGCTCCTCCAAGTTCGGCAACATCGCCGGCGTCATGGTTCAGGACGGCGAAGTCAAGCGTGGTACGAAGTGCCGTATCCTGCGCAACGGCATCGCCACCGTCAACGACCTCGAGATCTCCTCGCTGCGTCGTTTCAAGGACGACGTCAACTCCGTCAAGGAAGGCTACGAGGCTGGCATCAACCTCGGCACCTTCAACGACATCGAGATCGGCGATATCATCGAGACCTTCGAAATGCAGGAAATCGAGCGTAAGTAGCTGAGTGCTTCGAGCTTCGTATCGATAACCAGGTAAGGAACGCCCACAGCCGGTTCACGACTGCGGGCGTCCGTGATACAACAAGAACTTTTCACCAAAAGGACAGCAATGGCAGGAACCAATCCCCGCGCCGCGCGCATCGCGGCGTTGATTCAGCGTGTGATCGCATCGTCCATGGAGGCGCAGCTGCACGACAAGCGACTGGCCAACGTGACCATCACCGAAGTGCGCGTCACCAACGATCTGCAGATCGCGAAGTCTACTGGACCCAGCTCGGCCATGAAGGACACGAGCAGGGCGAACGCCGCCGCGCGCAGCAGGCCCTGAACCAGGCCAAAGGACGCCTGCGTTCCCTGGTAGGCACCAAGGCCGGACTGCGACTCACCCCGCAACTGGAATTCATCTTCGACGAAGTGCCGGGCGAGGCCCATGAGATCGAGGACATCCTCGCGCTCGCACACAAGCGCGACGAAGAACTCGCCAAGTCCCGCGCCAACGCGCAATACGCCGGCGACGCCGATCCGTACAAGCACGACGAGCCCGATGATGACGACTTCGACGATGATGACGATGTCGAGGTCGAGGATTGGGACGATGACGACGAAGCCTGACAACTCCGGTCTGCTGGTCATCGACAAGCCGCAGGGCGTCACCAGCCACGATGTGGTCGCGGCGGTGCGTGGCGCCCTGCACATGAAACGCGTCGGCCATGCCGGCACGCTCGACCCGATGGCCACCGGCGTGCTGGTGGTCGGCTTCGGCAACGCCACACGTCTGCTCAACTACATCGTCGACCACGACAAAACCTACCTGGCCACCATCAGACTCGGCCAGCGCACCACCACGGACGACGCCGACGGCGAACTGCTGCCGGGGGAGGGAACTATCGCCGAATTCCCTTCACGACAGACCGTTGAAGACGTCATCGCCCATCATTTCACCGGGCGCATCGAGCAGGTGCCGAACTCCTATTCAGCCATCAAAATCAACGGCCAGCGCGCCTATGATCTGGCCCGAGAAGGCAAGGACGTGGAACTCAAAGCCCGTCCGGTCAACATCTCGGAATTCAGCGTTTCCGCGGTGCGCTACGGCTATGCCTCATCCGTGCGCGCGGGTTCGCCGCTCGTCAATGCCGCAGAAGTCGCTCCGGATTCGGCATGGCATGCCAACACGTTAGAACCGGACATGCAGCCGGTCATGGAACTCGATGTGAAAGTGACCTGTTCCGCCGGTACCTACATCCGCGCGCTCGGCCGAGATCTGGGCGACGAGCTTGGTCTCGGCGGTCATCTGACCATGTTGCGTCGCATCCGTGTCGGCCGTTTCTCGGTGGACATGCCGAACGTCATGACCGCGCATACGGAAGCCAAGACCTTCACCAATCGCGAAGGCGTCGAAGTGACGCGCAACCGTGCGGTGCTCGACGATGCCGACCATGCGGCCGACCATGCGCTCGACCTGGTAGCCAGCGCCGCCGCTTCCATGGACATGCTGCGAATCAGCGAGCAGGAGGCCACGGACCTGCGGTTCGGCCGTAGAATCGCCCACGACATCCATACGACCATGGCCGCGTACGTTCCCGAAACCAACGATCTGGTGGCGATCGTGGAACGCGCCAAACGTGGCGAGACCAAGCCGGTCGCGGTCTTCAACTGAAACAATCAAGACCGGCCGGCACGCAATACGAACACGACAAACACACGGACAATACGCAAAGAAGGACACATGAAGACGATCACGCTTACCCCCGATGCCAGCGGCATGGTGGATTGGCCGACCCTGAGCAACGACAAGAAGTCCGTGGTGACCATCGGCTCATTCGACGGCATGCATCAGGGACATCAGGCGGTCATCCGCCGTGTGGTCGAACTCGCCGAACAGGAGCAGGCGTTCTCCGTGGTGGTGCTGTTCGACCCGCGTCCCGCGCTGGTGCACGCTTACGCCGCCAAACATGACGGTCAGGAACCGCCCGCAGGCACGCCTGACACGCAGGCGCTGACCAGTGTGGACGAACGGCTGCGCGCCATCGACGCCATCGGCGTGGACTACACGCTCATCGTGCGCTACACCATGGCATTCTCCGCGAAATCATACCGCTTCTTCCTTGGCCAGATGGTCGGCAAACTCGGCATGCGCACGCTGGTGCTCGGCTCCGACGCCGCCATGGGTGCGAACCGCGCCGGAAACGTGAAGGCCATTGAGAATCTGGCGCTCGCCACCGGCGTGTTCCAGCTGGAGGTCGTGGACGATTTCGGTCCGGGGCTGACCCGAGTGCCGGTCAATGCGAAGCCGGTGATGCCGTCCGAACCCGGCGAGCCTTCCGACCCTCTGGAGGGGGCTTCCAAGGCCGAACGACGCGCATGGAGCAAGAAGCATCAGGCCAAGGAAGTGCGCACGTGGAGCTCCACCAATGTGCGCTATCTGCTGAGCCAAGGCCGTATCAAGGACGCAGACGCGATACTCGGCCACGCGCATGCCGTGGAAGGCACCGTGGTGCATGGCGAGGAACGCGGCCGCACCATCGGATTCCCGACCGCCAATCTGAGCGAGAACGTCGCCGGATACCTGCCGGTGGACGGCGTGTACGCCGGCTGGCTGGTCGATTTGGGGGAGAAGTCCGCCGACGGTGGCGAAGAAGCCGGGGAGAAGCCGGCCGACGGCGTATCGCAGCAGTATGATGCTTCGTCCGTCAACGCGCGCGTGGCCATGCAGTCGCCACACCGCTGGCCGGCGGCCATCTCCATCGGCACCAAGCGACGTTCAACGAGGACGGTGACGCCGAACGCGTGGTGGAAGCCTACGCCATCACCGATGACTGGTTGGACCTGTACGGCCATCAGCGCGCGTGGAATTCGCTGGATTCCTGCGCCCGCAGATCAAATTCGATTCGGCCGACGATCTGGTGGTCGAGCTGAAACGCACGTCGAGGAGACGAAGCGCCTCACCGCTTGAGACGGATCGGTTCGATTGATTTGATTGGTTCGATTGACGCGAATCATTGACGCCATCTGTTGTTTTGTTACCCAAACGGGCTTTCCCGGGTTGCAAAATGCGGATGGCGATGCCGTTTGGGCATCGGCGACCTATCGCAGAATCGCGGCCAACGCGTCCTGCAACGTATCCGCCTGCACCACGCCCATTCCCGGCACGGCGACGTTCTTGCGCAGCGTCGGCACAACGGCGGTGGTGAAACCAAGACGCGCCGCCTCACGAAGCCGATATTCCAGTCTCGGCACCGGACGCACCTGTCCGGTCAACGAAATCTCGCCGATCGCGCACGTCGTGCGGGGAATCGGTTTCGATTTCGCAGCGCTCGCCAACGCGGCCACAATCGCCAGATCGCAACCCGGCTCACGCGCCTGACCGCCGGCGATTGTGGAAATGTACAGGTCGTTGGCCAGCAGATTGATGCCACCGTGACGATATAACACCGCCACCAGCATGGCGATACGGTTGGAGTCCACACCGTTCGCCGCACGACGTGGCGTCGGCAGCACCGACCTGGTGACCAGCGCCTGCACTTCAATCGGCAGACTGCGATGCCCATCCAACGTGAACGTCACGCACGTGCCATCCACCTGCGTCGCCGCAGAACCATTGCCGGTTGATAGGAACAGGCCGGACGGATCGGTCACCTCCTCAATGCCCTCGCCGCTCATATCGAAACAGCCGACCTCATCGGTCGGTCCGAAACGGTTCTTCACTGCACGCAGCATACGCAACGCGGTTTCGGCATCGCCTTCGAACTGACAGACCACATCCACCAGATGCTCCAACGTACGCGGACCTGCGATCGAACCATCCTTGGTGACATGACCCACCAAAAGCACTGGAATATCAAGGGTTTTGGCGGTGTCAATCAGCGCGCTCGCCACTTCGCGCACCTGCGTGGATCCGCCGGAGATGCCATCGACGTCCTGCGAGACGATGGTCTGCGCCGAATCGACGATGGCCAACGCCGGCTTGAACTGTTCGATAAGCCCCAACACCGTGGACAGATCCGTGGTGGAGGCGAGTAGTAGATTCGGCTCCATGGCGCGATGCGCGACGCGCGCATGCGGACCTGCGCCTGCGATCCTCGCCGGAAATATACAGTACGGTATTGCGCTCGGTGGCGAACGCCGTCAGCCTCGCCACATTGCCGGCGGTTTCCAGCAGCAATGTCGATTTGCCGATGCCCGGCTCTCCTGCGATCAGCGTGACCGATCCCGGCACGATGCCACCGCCGAGCACGCGGTCGAATTCCGAAAATCCTGTGGCGATTCTGGAGATGTTCTCCGTGCCTATGTCGGTGATCGGCCTCGCCGCGGACGATGCGACCGGATGCGATTGCGTGCGCGAGGTCCGTCCCGGAGCCGCGGTACGCGAGCCTGTCGCGGGACGGGCTTCATGGAATTCCTCAATGGTGCCCCATTGACCGCATTCGGGGCAGCGGCCGAGCCACTTCGGGCCGCTCCAGCCGCATTCGGAACAGAGGAATTGCGAGGACGTCTTTGCCATATCGCCGACAATACGGAGGTTTTGGGACAAGACGTTCGCGGGTGGCGTACTCGTTGCACAGACATTGCGCTGAAAACCGTTTCGGGAACTGGATTCCATGACTTTGAGGGGATGGTTGCGCGTCTTATGGCTGTGAAAGAATGACAAGCATGTCTGATACGCAGAATTCCTCTTCGCATGGCAAATTGATTGCCGCCGTCGTAGCAGCCGCGCTTGTGGTTGTGCTTGCTCTGATTTCCGCATTTGTGTGGCCTGGTTGGGCCTTGAACAAGAACGGACAGGCCGGACAGGCCGGTCAGACGAGCCAGC
>ENA-OQAL01000195-OQAL01000195.1-human-gut-metagenome-genome-assembly--contig:-NODE-195-length-16054-cov-1.643247_pt1 | contig 16054 bp, 24 predicted proteins | sample MGYA00242491_ERZ504519 | MGnify/ENA primary metagenome ERZ504519 (study PRJEB26092, sample SAMD00036260) | human gut metagenome | host: Homo sapiens | study: EMG produced TPA metagenomics assembly of... | reverse complement strand
AAAATGATTTTTGGCCGTATCATCCAGCCCTGTGCAGTTCTCAAAATGGGTATCTTGCAGCCCCAATTCCTTGGCACGGGCATTCATACACTGCACAAAGGCGCCGTCCCGACCCGGCTACGAACTCTGCCAGCGCCGTACAGGCGTCATTGGCGGACGCGATCACCACCGCCTTCAGCAGTTCCTCCACGGTCATCTGCTCCCCCACTTCCAGCCAGATTTGGGAGCCGCCCTTGGAGGCTGCATTGGCACTGCCGGTGACAGTATCCGTCAGTTTTAATCTTGCCCGGTGTCCAAGGCTTCCGCCACCAGCAGCATGGTCATCAGCTTAGTGACCGACGCCGGGGAGCGCCTGTCGTGGGCATTCTTCTCAAAGAGCACAGCCCCTGTATCTGCGCTCACCAGCACGGCGCTGGGTGCCTCTACCGTCTTTTCATCCACAGCGGCAAAGCAGGGCGCAGGCACCGCCAACGCCAGCATCAAAGCCAGCAAAAATGTTCCGATTTTTTTCATCAAACCACCTCATTGTTTGCGCTAAAAAATCTTGCTCCCCCACCGGCTTTATGCTATAATGTCGTGGATTGGAGCGTAATAGATATGAAAGCTGCTTTTTACACCCTTGGCTGCAAGGTCAACCAGTATGAAAGTGAATATATGGCCGAGCTGCTGCGCAGCGCCGGTTTTGAAATTGTGTCCCCGGATCAGGAAGCGGACTACTACATCGTCAACTCTTGTACGGTAACCGCCACCGCGGACCAAAAAGACCCGCCAAAGCGTGCGCCGCTTAAGCGCCGTCACCCGGGCGCAACGGTGATCCTCACCGGCTGTATGCCCCAGGCGTTCCCGGAGGAGGCCAAAGCCCAGCTGGACGCAGACATTGTGTTTTCTAACAAGAGCGACGGTGATATTTTTCCATCATCAACCGGTATCATACAGAAAAAAGCCGCATTGTGGACATTAACGCCCACCAAACCGGCGACCCCTTTGCCCCCTGTGCCATCAGCGGCTTTGGGCAGCGCGTGCGCGCCTTTGTAAAATTGAGGACGGCTGTGACCGGTTTTGCTCCTACTGCATTATCCCCAAATCCAGGGGACGTGTGCGCTCCAAGATGCCGGCGGACCTGGAAAAGGAAGTGCAGGACCTGGCTGCCCACGGCATCAAAGAGATCGTGCTGGTGGGCATCAACCTGTCCGCCTACGGCAAGGGGCAGGACTTTGACCTGCTGGACGCGGTTGCCATTGCGACCGCACCCCCGGCATTGCGCGGGTGCGTCTGGGCTCTCTGGAGCCGGATCACATCACCGATCGAATCATTGCCGGGCTGGCCAAGATGAACAAATTCTGCCCCCAGTTCCACATCTCTCTGCAAAGCGGCTGCACCAAGACCTTAAAGTCCATGAACCGCCACTACACGGCGGAAGAATATGCAGACCTGTGCCGCAAGCTGCGTGCCGCATTTCCGGACGCCACTTTGACCACGGATATGATGACCGGATTTCATGAAGAAACAGAAGCCGATTTTGAGGAAAGTCTGACCTTTGCAAAGAAGATCGGGGTTTGAAAAGGTACATGTATTTCCCTACTCTCAACGAGAGGGCACAGCCGCCTCTAAACGGGGGGCGACAGCGTACCTCGCAGGAGAAGGAACGCCGGGGCAAAAAATTGATTGCAGAGACGGACAAGCTGCGAGAAGTCTATTTTGACGGACTTGTAGGCAAAAAGTAGAGGTACTGGTGGAGCAACAACAAACCGGACGGCACTTACACCGGCTACACCCGCAATTATGTACCGGTGACCATCCACCGTCGGGATCTGCACATCGGCGATCTGGTGGAAGTGACCATTACCGGAGTAGAAAACGCCGATCACTGCATAGCAGAATAAAGGCCGCTGACCTCCTCCCCTACGCTGTCGTCGGATAGATAGCCGTAGGAGAACACATAAAAGCCCTTTACCGCCGGAATTTGGCGGATAAACTGAATTTGGCGAAAGATCATATTCTTATTTTCCCGGAACTCGCCTTTGCCCCGCCCGGCGTAGGCGTCTGCCTTGCCGCATTTATACAGCGGCAGGCCGATATAAAGATCGCAGGCGGTAACCAGATCCCGCCAGTCTTTAACCGTTTTCATAAAGGGCAGGGTATCGTTAAGAAAGCCGAAGTACACCTGGGGACACAGATAATCGCAGTAACCCTTTTGGGTTGCCCAGGCTCCACATCGGCGTACAAACTGTCCCGATCATTGGCAATGCCCGCCGCCGGGCTGATGCCAAAGGTACAGCATTGATTTTCTTCTTTCACTGCTTTATAAACAGCACGGATCAGGTCATTCACCCGGCTGCGCCGCCCAGTCGCCTAAAGACAGGTTGCCGCCGTCTGCGCAGTAGACAGCATACTGCTTAGCGTCAATTTTCTTATCGGTATCCGGGTAAAAGTAATCATCAAAATGGATGCCGTCTACCGGGTAGTTTTTCACAATTTCCCGCACGCCGGCCACAATGCGTTTTACACCGCTTTGGACGCCGGGTTGAAGTAGATTTTTTTTATTTACGATCACCACATTGCCGTTTTTCTCCTTATACCACTTTTTTAGCCATGTTATCGTCGCTGAGTTTTTCAATCTTATCCTGCTGGCTCACCCGGTAAGGGTTGAACCAGGCTTCAATTTTTCAGTTGATTTTTCGTGCGCCGCCTTGCACAGCAGTTCCAGTGGGTCGTATTTCAGTTCCCCGCCCGCTTTGCCAAAGCAGTAGACGCTAACCGGAAAGTATTTGGACCGATAAAAGGCGTCTGCGCAGGGGTGCACCTGCACGGTGACCGCCGTAAAGCCCCGCCTTTGCAATTGAGCAAAAGCCTTTGATACGGCGCTGTAAAAGTCGCCGCCGGTATCGTATTTGCCGGTAAAGGCCTGGAGCTCGTAGTAAGTGATCCACACGCTTCGCACGGTCAGTTCTCCGGCAGCGGCCGTGACCGGCGCCGTTGTGGTCTCGGTTTGCGCCGGTTTGTTCACCGTGCACTCCGCACAGCAGTACCAGGCAGAAAAGAGAGAGGAATACTTTCTTCATACTTGACACTTTCTAAAAATATTGTAAAATAAGCATAGGTGATGTTATGGAATACAGATTAGGTACAGATAATCGCATTAAAGCCCGCGGCGAGACGGTGGAGCTCACCTGTCCCCAGTGCGGCAAAAAAGGGCATTTTGGCGTGTTTTCCAACTTTGAGCGCCGCATTGCCGTAAAGCTGCCGCTGCCCCTGGAATGCCAAACGGTGTACTTTTTTGGTGTGTCCCAACTGCGCCGCCGTCTTTGGTGTAGACGAGAAAAAGGGCGATGATTTCAAAAAGGGTTCTCCCCTGTCCATCGGCAACTTTGACCTAAAGGACTTAAAGCCCTTTAAGCCGGAAAAGCAAGCGTGAGCCTGTACCGGTTCGCCCTGCTTTGGTTGGTGGGCACCAACCTGCTGGCCATCATACTGACCGTCAGCGACAAGGTCCGCGCCAAAAAAAGGCAAATGGCGCGTGCCGGAGGATACGCTGCTGTTCGTGGCGCTTTTAGGCGGCGCTGTGGGTGAGTACATTACCATGCGCCTGATCCGTCACAAGACCCAGCATAAGAAATTCATGATCACCCTGCCGGTATTCATTCTGCTGCAAGCAGCGCTGGCCTTGGTGCTGGAAGCCAAATTTTATTTTTATTGATGGTAAAACGGAGCCAAACGGCTCCGTTTTTTTGTTTTTCTTTGTTAAAGAATAATACAGATCAGCCCGCTGCACCCCTCGTTAATCACCCGCTCGATGGTCTCTCTGAACTTGTTGCGGGCGTCCTCCGGCATACGGTAAAGCTTGTTATTCAGCCCCTCGTTCACCAGATCCAACAGCGGCTTGCCAAACAAATTGGTGTTCCAAATAGCTGCCGGGTCCTGTTCAAACTCTTTGAGCAGGTACATGACCAACTCCTGAGACTGGCTTTCGCTGCCCACAATGGGTGCCACTTCTGTGTACGTATTGCAGCGGATCATATGAATGGAAGCGCCTGCGCCCGGAGCTTTACACCGTAGCGGCCACCCTGTTTCATAATTTCCCGGCTCATCCAGATGCATCTCATCCATGGCAGGCATTACAATACCGTATCCGCTATTCTCCACATCCGCCAGCGCCTGCTCAAACCGTGCAAACCGCTGCTTGACGGTTACCAGCTGCAAGATCTGTTCCATCAACTGGCGTTCGTTGGCGATGGTCAAGCCGCATTTCTCAGACAATACCTGATAAAAGTAACTGTGATCCACCTGCACATCCAGCTGCACATCGCCGGTAGACAGATCCAGTCGCCGCACCTGTACATTTTCAATCCGCGAGACCTTTGCCAAGGCTGCAATAAACGACTTCACACTGTCAATGGTGGACAAACTGTGACAGTCCTGTTGTACCGCAGCGAACAACTCCGTTTTCCAAGGATCCTGATCGTCCAGGCACTTGATCCACCCGGGCATCAGCAGTTGCACGGAGCTGATGGGAAATTCATATAGCACCTTTTGCAGCACCGCATGGAATGCCTCGGCGTCCATTTCCATGCAGTTCTCCGCCAACACCGGCACGCCGTATTTCTCCGTTAGTTCTGCTGCCAAAGCGACCGTTCCCGCGGCTGTGGGCGTCTCCGAATTGAGCAGCACCACAAAGGGCTTACCGTAGGATTTCAGCTCCTCGATCACCCGCTCCTCTGCCTCTTCATACTCCGCTCTGGGAATAGAAGTAATGGTGCCGTCCGTTGTAACCACCAAACCAATCGTGGAGTGCTCGGTAATCACTTTTTTTCGTGCCGATCTCCGCCGCCATGTTAAAAGGTATTTCTTCCTCATACCAGGGCGTGCGCACCATCCGGGGCTGCTCCTCCTCAATATAGCCCACGGCACTGGGCACAATGTAGCCTACGCAATCCACAAGTCGCACACGGAAGGTAGTGTGATCCGTCAAATGCAGGGTCACCGCTTCCTCCGGCACGAATTTTGGCTCCGTGGTCATAATGGTACGCCCGGCAGCGGACTGGGGTAATTCGTCCGTGGCCCTTTCCCGCTGGTACTCTCCGTCAATATTGGGGATCACCATGGTGTCCATAAACCGCTTGATAAAAGTGGATTTGCCTGTGCGTACCGGCCCCACCACGCCGATATAAATATCACCCTGCGTTCGGAGAGCGATATCGCTGTAAATCTGTTGATTCATATGCTCACACTCCCGGAATCAAAAGAATGGTTTGTTGGCGAAGTACATCTTCTGTCAGTTGATTTTCCTGCTGAATCAGCTCGGTGCGGGAGCGGAATTTTTTTGGCAATGTCCCACAGGCTCTCATCCTTGGCGGCAAAGTACAGTGTCAGCACCGGTGACTCACCGGCAGTGCAGGGTTGCAGCTCCACATCGGTCACCGTCTGCATCTCCGCCTGGGTGTACAGGCAAGCACTGTACTCTATATTCACCCGCAGTTCAATACGGTTGGCCGACTGTAAGATATAATCAAAGGATTGCAGCCCGGCGCCAACAAATCCGGCGCACTTGTCATCTGTCAACGCCAGTTGCAGCCGGGTCACGCCGTCTTTACAGCATAGATTGCCGCTCACATCATAGTAGGCCACACCGTAGCCCACCTCCACCAGCAGCAGGCCGTTTTGCACCCGCGCCTCCTGCATAGCAAGGGATAAATCCAGGATTTCGGCGATCTCCGTATCCTCAAAGCTCAGGTCGGCGGACAATGTCTTGCGTCATAGAAGAATTGTGGATCCCGCAGCAGCGGAACCCGTGCCGGTCTGTACCCGGGCGTCATAGGCAATGGCATGGGCATCTGTCACCAGTTGGGTATCGCTGACCAGCGGCCGTGTAGGACACACAAAAGGCTCCGGCGATCTCCAATCGGCGCAAGTCGTTATTTTTCGTCCGGTACCGGCTTTACAAAACAGAGAACCGATCTTCACTTGTGCAAAGGCATGGCTGTCCTCGGTCATACCGGCCACGTCCACGATTTTACTGCTGTGCACGGTAAAGCAGCATTTCTCCGTGTTATGTTCTGTGTTTTCATATACCACGCACAACTCAGCCCGGCACTTCACCAGCATTTTGCCGGCAATAGTGCGCACCTCGTCAATTACCGCAAAGGCACCGGTGTGGATCAACACAGAGATATTGGTGTTGTGCTGGCCGATGGCGAACTTCTCGTCAAAGTCGCAGGAGAACAGTCCGGCGTCCAGCACCTCCAGGCACTGGGCGTCTGCTTGGCGCAAAATGGCACCACAACAGTCAGTCAGCTGGCTCTGTTCCATATAGGCAAAGACCTCTGTGTGGACTTGCAGCCCGGAACGCACCTCTAACTTGCGCTGATTGATCAGCCGATAGTTTGTAAAGTCCGTACAAGTGTGCACCTGGGCAAAAGGCAAAAGTGTCCGTCACCGGTGCGTCAATATTTTTAGTGAACCGCTCCTCAAACGCGGCGGACAAACAGCACCCGGAAGTGGAGATATACACCAATGAAATGCGGCTGCGTCCTGTCACCCTTAAGCTGCCGGAGGCATACTCATAGTCCGTCACCGCATGGCTGCACACGCACCGTACCACCCGCTCCACATCTTCACAGTATTGGGGCAGACTCTCCTGGTATTCCACTTCAAACTTTGCTTCTCCCGTGCCCAAACAAACCTTGCGCTTGCTGTCGGCAAAGGTCTTTTCCGTTTCCATTGCAACATCTCCTTACAGTTACTGGTAATATCTATGCCGCCCGCACCCCCGTCTATGCACACCAAAGAAAAATGTTACCCAATAGAAAAAGACTTCGTTACCGTGTGATAACGAAGTCTTTTTTCTATGTTAGATTTAAGTTTCCGGCTTTACTTTTTTGATCTTAAAAACGACGCGCAGCAGCGGCGCCAGCACCTTTGGGCGATCCAGTACGATCACTTGCATAATGGCCCTCCTTTTAGCGTTTACAGCAGATAATGCCCAGGACGATGACGGCGATGGCCAAATGCGGGTCGACCCAATGGTGGGACAGCAGCAGGCAATCACCAACCCTGCACCGAATGCGATCCACAAAAAGTCACGCCTGCACATCTTTTTCACGCCAAACACCCCGCAAATGCTGTATTTACACTATACTATGCGCGCAGTTGCAGATCGTTACTGAGCACCGTCAGCAGTCGGCCCTCCCGGAAAGAAATGGAACATTCCCCGCCCCGCACCTCATTACTTTGGCACATGGAGGTGGCCGGGTGCAGGTCATAGTCCGTCCAGTTCCCACTCGGCGCCCCGAATGGTCAGTCCTCGGCACACACCGCCAAAGGCAAACAGGGAGAAATAACCGTAGCCCGCCCCGCTAAAGGAAAAAAGGGCCGTCAGAGATAAAAAGCTTTTCATTCGGGGTAATAATCTCCGCCTGCACACCGCAGTCCAGGCAATAGGCCAAGTTCGCCACATTGGAGAAAGAATGGTCAAAGCGGTTGCCGATGGCGCCCACCAGAATCAGGTGGGTATAGCCGCGCTCCATGGCGATCTTTATGGCCGCCAGCGTGTCCGTATCATCCTTATGCGCGGGCATCACGATCAGTTCCTTGGTGTGCTCCGGCACCGGTGAAGAATCAAAATCCCCAACCACAATATCCGGCTCTGCACCCATGCGACGCACTTTTGATAGCCGCTATCCGCTGCTACCACAAAAGCGCCGGGCAACAACGGCTTTATGTAGGCAATATCCGCCTCCGGCGCGCCGCTGACAATCAGGCAGCGCTTTATTTCCGTTCCCATTTTTAATATCCTTTACCTGATTATAAAATTCAACATAACTGTTGTGACGACTTTCGCTGATCTCGCCACGCTCCACGGCGGCGCACACGGCACAGCCTTTATCTGCCACATGCGTGCAGCTATTAAAGCGGCAATCCCCCAAATAAGGGCGAAAGTCCGGAAAGCAACCGGGCAATTCGTCCTTGTCAATCTCCGCGTCCCGCTCCAGTTCCAGTGCAGAAAAGCCGGGGGTATCTGCTACCCAGCCACCGGCCACCGGGTACAGCTCGCAGTGCCGGGTGGTGTGGCGACCGCGCCCCAACTTCTTGCTGGTTTCGCCGGTTTCCAGCGCCAAGTCCGGGCACAGACGGTTCAGCAGCGTGGACTTGCCCACGCCACTGTTGCCGGTAAACGCGCACAACTTGCCGGAGATCAGCACCGGCAATTCGTCTGCCCCTGCGCCGGAGCGGGCATTACACAACACCACCGGGTAACCGGCTGTTTTGTAAATGTCGGCATACTGCTGCCCGTTCTCTGCCAAATCCGCCTTAGTGAGCACGATCACACAATCAATGCCCTTTTGCGCTGCCAGCACCGTCAGCTTGTCGATCTGCACGGTACGAATCTCCGGATCTACCAAAGACGACACAATAAAGAGCCGATCTAAATTCGCCAGCGGCGGCCGGCGCAATTCATTTTGCGGGGCAAAATAGTGTCAATGGTATTCTCCCCTTGCGCGTTCACGGTAATCTCTACCCGATCCCCAACCAATGGGGTAATCCGCTGCTTGCGAAAGGCGCCCGCGCCTTGCACTCATATAATCCATCGGCGGTTTCTACATAATAGAACGCCGATCCCTTTGTGAATTCTGCCTGTTACTGCCATATCAGTCCGTCCCGTCGGGTACTGTGGTGTCCGTCTTGTCGTTAAAGTTCATACGCACCGTTTTGGCCTTGTCTGCCTTTACAGTCTGGCGCTGAGACACCTCGCCCAGTTCCACCTCGATCTCCACCCGGGCACCGTAAGACACTTGCAGGTTAAAGGTACGCTGGCCGCCGTCCAGGCTCTCGCTCTTGGTAAATTGCAGTTCCCCGTCCACATAGATGTTCAGGTGCTGTGCTTACCGGTATCCGGCACCGTTACCTGCAACTTCACCGTCTGTGCCGCCGGATCGGTAGACACTACGCCGGTGGACACCACCAGCTTGATGGTAGCGGACGGCTCCGCCGCCTCACCCTGACCGGGGGTCTGGCTGATCACCGTATCCTTGGGCAGATTGCTGTCTTCGGTAGAAATCTGCACATTTTCAAACCCGCTCTTCTCCATAAAGTTGCGAGCATCGCTTTGGCTCAGTCCACGCACATCCGGCACAGTCAGCAGCACCTTTTGGGTCGTGCTGGGGCCGGAGCTGATATAAATGGTCACCGTTTGGTCCGCAGCCACCAAATCCCCTGCCTTGGGGCTGGTATATACGCACTGACCCTCTTTTACCGTCTCGCTGGAGATGGTCGTTACGGTGTAGTTGTTCAGTCCCTCGGAGGCTAACTCTTTCTTGGCCATATCCTCACCAAGGCCGTAGCAGTTGGGCACCTGAATGCCACCGGGCGTCTGGGCCACCACAAGGGTCACTGTGCTGCCCTTCATCACCCGCTCACCGGCTGCCGGTTTTGCTCCAGCACCGTGCCCGGGTCCGCATCCTCGCTCTCCTTGCTCTCCTGTACAAAAACATAATCGTACTGGTTGGAGCTGACGATGGTGTCATAGGACTGACCCACAAAGTTCTCCAACTTCATAGACTTGGTGTTCAGCGAACCGGTAAGACCCATCACCAACAGTACAATGGCTGCTGCAAGCACCAGCATACCGGCGATCACAGCGCCGACGATCTTGCCCTTGCGCTTGGGGTCTTCCTCCACCACCGGCTGTTCCGGCTCGGATCGCAGATCCGGCTGGGGCTTCTCCGTGTGATCCACCGTCTTGATCACATATTTAGTGGGCTCCTCGTCCACAAAATAGGAATAGTCAAATGTGGTGGCCGGGTTCTTAATGACCTCCTCCACATCAAAGAGCATTTCCGTTGCGGCTGGTAGCGATTGGCCGGGTTCTTCTCCATAGCGTGGGCACAGATCTGCTCCACTCCCCGGGGAATATCCGGGTTAATGTCAATGAGCCGCTTGGCGTCCGCTTGCACCTGCATTAGGGCCACAGACACGGCACTGTCTGCATCAAAAGGCACAGACCGGCCAGCATCTCATAGAGCACCACGCCAAGAGAATAAATATCCGCCCGCTCGTCAGTAAACTCGCCCTTAGCCTGCTCCGGACTGATATAATGCACAGAGCCAATGGCATTTTCCGTTAAAGTTTTGGTCTCGCTGCGGGAGAAGCGGGCAATACCAAAGTCTGTCACCTTAATATGACCGTCAGCCAGCAGCATAATATTTTGAGGCTTAATGTCCCGGTGCACAATACCCTTGTCATGGGCGTGCTGCAACGCACGCAAGATCTGCGTGGTAAAGTACAGGGCGTCGTTCCAGGTGATGGCCCCCTGCTTTTGTATATATTCCTTTAAGGTAATGCCGTCCACATACTCCATCACAATGTACTGGAGCCTCTCACCAAAGCTCACGTCGTACACCTTTACAATATTGGGGTGGGACATAACGGCAATGGCTTTGGACTCGTTCTTGAACCGGCGCACAAAATCGTCGTTCTGCAAAAACTCGTCCTTCAGGATCTTCACCGCCACAATGCGGTCATCCACATTGTCATAGGCTTTATAAACAACGGACATACCGCCTACGCCGATGATCTCCTGCACTTCATATCTGCCGTCTAAGCGTTTTCCTACATAATTATCCATTATATTTGTTCACTCCGCTTAATTGCTGATGGCAACAACGGTAATATTATCACCGCCGCCGTTTTTGTTGGCCTGCTGCACCAGTCGATCCGCATAGGCATAATACTGACCGTCACTGATGGCGCTGACCATCTCGTCATTGTCCACATAGTTGGAAAGACCGTCCGTACACAGTAGCAGCACCTGGCCGTCGCTAAAATCGATCTGGTCAAAGTCAATCTTAACGGCACTGTCTACCCCGATGGCACGGGTGATGATATTCTTATTGGGGTGGTGCTTTGCCTCGTCCGGGGTGATCTTGCCGCTCTCCACCAGATCCTGCACCATACTGTGATCCGTAGTCACCTGCTGCAAGCCATCGGCAGAAAAGAGATACGCACGGCTGTCCCCGGCGTGGGCGATAAACGCCTGGCCGCCACGAATGACGGCACACACCACCGTGGTGCCCATACCCCGAAGATCCGCCTTTTCCTGTGCCAGATCATACACTTCCACATTGGCGGCAGACAGCGCCGACTCCAGCATATTACAAATGGAGCTGTCCCGCATATTGGGGTGGTAAGACGCATTGATCTTGCTGCTGATCACCTGCACCGCCAGTGAGCTGGCAATATTGCCGCCGGCTGCGCCGCCCATACCGTCGCACACCACGCAAAAGCCGTGCCATCCGGCATTTCACCCACAAAATAGGCGTCCTGGTTGGACTCACGGATCCGCCCCCGGTCGGTTTTAGCAACCATGTTCAATCTGATCACCTCGTTTCTTCAATCTGCGAAGCTGCCCGCAAGAGGCATTGATATCATGACCTAAAGTTCTTCTTATTGTAGCATTTATTCCCTGTTTTTCAATATGCTTGAAAGTTTTGAATGTCTTTTGACTGGATCGCACATTGCCCGCTCCGCCACATCGTTCACCGGAATCAGGTTCACATGGCAAAGCATTCCCCGCAGCCGCGCCGCCAATTCCATGGCATGGGCCGGTCGGTCGTTTACATTGTGGATCAAAGTATATTCAAAGACACCCGGCGCGAGGTTTTCTCCGCATAAGCTGCCATAGCCCGCAAGGTAGCGTCCACGCCCCACCGGCGTTCACCGGCATGGTGCGGGAGCGGATTTCATCATTGGGCGCGTGCAGGGAAAGCGTCAGCGTCACCGGTAAATCCTCTTGCATCAAAATCATAAAATACGGTCCACCAACCCGCAAGTAGATATGGTGATATTCCGAAGGCTGATATTCAGCCCCCCGAGGGTCGTTGACCGTATGTAAAAAAGCGATGGTATTGTCGTAATTGTCCAGCGGCTCGCCAATACCCATCATCACAATATGGGATATGCGGCAGCCCAGGTCCTGCTGGGCAGCGTGCACCTGACTCTCAATCTCCGCCGGCAGCAAATTCCGCTGAAAACCGGCCAAAGTGGACGCACAGAAGGTGCAGCCCATTTTGCACCCCACCTGGCTGGACACGCAAATGGTGTAGCCGTAGTTGTAGTGCATCACCACGGACTCCACATACTCGCCATCGTTCAAACGAAACAGATATTTCACCGTATCGTCCACGGCAGAAACATATTTTTCTTCGATTCGGCAGGCGGGAATGGTAAACTGTTCGTCCAGTTTGCTCCGAAGATCCTTGGACAGATTGGTCATCTCCTCAAAGTCCTGCACCCCCACCTTGTGTAGCCAAGCGTACACCTGATCGGCACGAAAGCGCTTCAGCCCAAGGTTCTCAAACCGCTGGCAAAGTGCCGGATAAGTTAAAGTTTTGATGTCCTCTTTCATGCCTGTCTCTCCAAAGCGGCGTAATAGAAGCCGTCGCTGCCCTGTTCACACGGAAAGCGCGTACATTCCGCCGCCAGAAAAAAGGCGCTGTGCCGGTCCAGAAATGCCGACACAACCTTTTCGTTCTCTTTTTTATGGAGGGTGCAGGTGGAATACACCAGTCGCCCGCCGGGGTTTAAGTAAGTAGCTGCCGTCTGCAAAATGGGAAAGCTGCAAGGCAGGCAGATCCTTGATACTGTCTAAATCTTTATAGCGGATTTCCGGGCTTACGGCGGAGAATGCCAAAACCGGAGCAGGGCACATCGCAAAGAATGGCGTCTGCTACCGGAATGTCCCCGGCTATGCAAACGTAGCGTCCTGCACGCAGGATTCTACACAGTCCCAGGTGTAACCGCCGGGCACCGCTGCGGATCAACTCCACCCCGGTGGGGGTGCAGATCACAGGCGATCAAGCGGCCGGTATTGTTCATCTGTTCCGCCAAGTAAGGATTTACCCCCGGTGCGGCACACACATCCAGCACCGTCAGACCCGGTCGCACCTGCAAGGCAGCGCAGGCCAGGTAGCAGGACAAATCCTGCACATGGAAATAACCTTTTTGAAAAGCGGCTGAGTGTTCCACATCAAAGCCGTCGTCCACTGTCAGTACTTTCTCCGGCAGTAGACGGGCCTGCACGCCTTCATTTGCCAACATCTCCTGCAATTGACCGGGCGTCACAATAAAGAATTGGGCACCAAAAATAATGGCGCACGACCGTTGATATAAGGCAGGAACGCCGCCGTAGCATCCGCTCCATAGGTCTTTTGCCACATAGCCAGCAGGGGCTGCGGCACGGAATAGCGGAGCGTGGGCGTATCCGGCAAATCCGGATCCGCTGCGATCTGCCGCAGTACCGCATTGATCATACGGCCGTAATAACCTTGGCCCACCGTCTTTGCCAGTTCCACCGTTTCATTTACCGCAGCAGGCACAGGCACCTTGTCCATATACAGCGCCTGATAGGCGCCCATACGCAACAACACCCGCACCTTGGGCTTCAAGCGCCCGGTGGTGAATTTATCCACCAACGCGTCCAAAGTGATTTGCCGTTCCAATACGCCCCGCACCAAAGCAGTGGCAAAAGCCCGTTCCTGCCCGTTGGCCACAGGTAAATGGTCGAGAGAAAGAATTGGAATAGGCGCTCTCCTGTTGAATTTTATATAGGGCTTCAAACGCGGCTAAGCGCGGAGATTTAACGGTCATTGCTTCGTCCTGCCAGGAGCAGCAGCCGCAGCAAAGTAGCCAGCGCAGAGGCCAGCGCCGCCACATAGGTAAGGGCAGCAGCCGTCAGCACTTTCTTCGCGCCCCGGTACTCCTGTTCGGTTAAAAATTGATTGCTTTCAATGGTCTGCAAGGCCCGGCGAGAAGCGTTAAACTCCACCGGCAAAGTCAGCAGCTGGAACAGCGCCACTAGGGCATACAACACAATACCCACCATAATCAGCGGTCGCCAGGTAAATACCATGCCCAGCAGCACCAGCGGAATACCCAAAGAGGAACCGATGCGGGTGGCAGGAATGGCAGCGTTACGAATCTTTAGCGGTGCATAGCCCTGTGCGTGCTGGCAAGCGTGGCCCGCCTCATGACAGGCAACGCCGATGGCCGCCACAGAGGTGGCGTATACACATCGCCGGACAGACAAATTTCTTTATTCTTCGGGTCGTAATAATCGGTAAGGGTGCCGCCGATCTGGCGAATTTGCACATCGGTAATGCCGTTTAGTTGCAACAGTCGAGCCGCCGCCTGGGCGCCGGTCATGCCGCACATGGCGTGCACGCTGCTGTACCGACGGAAAGCCCGCTTCACCTTGATTTGACAATAAAAAGAAAACAGCAGGACCGGGGATCATAATGACCCCGGTTGCGTAATAAAGCATATAGGCGTTCATAAAATCACGCTCCTAAAACAGTACCTACCGCCACCGGGTGCCCAGCCAAAAAGGCCTTGGCATCCATGGCTTTCTTCCCCTGAGGCTGCACGGTCAGCAGTTCCAAACCGCCGCCGTCGCCGCAGGCAACTACCAACTTTCCCTTGCTCTCGATCACAGCGCCGGGGGTGCTCCCCTTTTGTTCGCTTAAGCGAGCAGACAGCACCTTCACCGTCTTGCCGCCAAAGGTGGTGGTGGCGCAGGGCCAGGAATAAAGCCCCCGCACCTGATCGTGCAGCTGCGCTGCCGAGCGGTCCAATCCAAGGGGCTCATAGACTTGGAGATCATTTTGGCATAACCAAAATCCCCTGCCGGTTGGGGCACCGGGTGCAGATCGTCCAGCTTGGGTAAAATCTCTGCCAGCGCCTGTGCACCTAAAGCCGACAGCCGGTCAAACAGCATTTCCGCCGTTTCCTCCGGGTCAATGAGTGTTTTCTTGACCAGCAGCATATCGCCGGTGTCCAGTCCTGCGTCCATTTGCATAATGTCACGCCGGTCTCTGTTTCGCCGTCTAAGATGGCCCACTGAATGGGCGCCGCGCCTCGATATTTAGGCAGCAGCGAGGCGTGCACATTGATACAGCCATACCTGGGCAATTCCAATACCGCCCGGGGCAAAATGCGCCCGTAGGCCACCACCACGATCAAATCCGGCGCCAAAATCTTTAACTGCTCCAAAGTTGCCGGGTCTTTCATCTTCTCCGGCTGAAAAACCGGCACGCCGTTCTCCGCAGCCAGCACTTTCACCGGTGGCGGAGTCAGCACCATTTTGCGCCCCTGTGGCTTATCCGGCTGGGTAAACACGCCCACCACGCTGTGGGGGCTGTCCAGCAGGGTTTGCAGGCACGGCACGGCAAAATCCGGCGTGCCCATAAATACGATACGCAGCGTTTGCATCTTAGTCCTTCTTTACTGTTTTATCCATACGGTCGATAAAAAGCACACCGTCCAGGTGGTCGATCTCATGGCAGAATGCCCGGGCCTTTAAGTCCTCGCCGGTATAGACATGCCATTTTCCCTCTCGGTCCTGGCCTTTCACCTGCACCTTTTGGGGGCGGCGCACCGTCTCGTACCGACCGGGTAGGGACAGGCAGCCCTCCTGACCGCACTGCTCACCCTCGGTCTTTACGATTTCCGGGTTAATCAGTTCCACCGGGCCGTCACCGCAATCAATGACCACAATACGCTTGAGAATGCCCACCTGCACCGCAGCCAGACCCACGCCGTTGTCCTTATACATGGTCTCAAACATATCCTCCACCAAGGTGGCGATACGCCGGTCAAACACTTCCACCGTGCGACTCTTTTTTCTTAAAATCGGATCGCCGTATTTTACTACATTCCGTAATGCCATTTTTCTCCTAACCCAAGTCAATGGGGTTCAAATCTATGGAAATCTGCACCTTTCGCAGTTCTTTCATTTTAACAGTGGCTTTTAACACCTGCATGAGCAAATTGCGAACAGATTTTGAATTTTTACACTTAATTGCCAGCCGATACCGGTAGGTATTGCTGATTTTGATATTCTTGCCGGTGAGGGACCGAGTACAATCAGCTTTTGCTGCTGTTCTTTATTCTCCAGCACCAGCGTGTCAAAAAAGGCCTGGCCGCCAGCGCCGCCGCGTCTCGTCTTCGCTGACAAAGAACACGCCGTAAATAATCGCAAAACGGCGGATAGGTCAAAATACGC
>ENA-OQAL01000194-OQAL01000194.1-human-gut-metagenome-genome-assembly--contig:-NODE-194-length-16089-cov-3.440045_pt1 | contig 16089 bp, 16 predicted proteins | sample MGYA00242491_ERZ504519 | MGnify/ENA primary metagenome ERZ504519 (study PRJEB26092, sample SAMD00036260) | human gut metagenome | host: Homo sapiens | study: EMG produced TPA metagenomics assembly of... | reverse complement strand
CCAACAAGCCTCCCAGCATCCCAAAACCTCCAGTCACTGGAGAAACTAAGACGCAACCAAGCACCTCACAGTCCAGATTCCTCCAGTCACTGGAACAAATGACCCGCTGAGGTGCCTTCCAGAGTCCGTATTATTCCAGCGCATGGAAGAATCACCCCGCTGAAAGACCATTGCAAAAGGCCGTCTCAGACGGGACTTGCGTCACCGCTTAAAACGGCCTTGGATTATTGATTATTACGATGCTTGCGATACTTACGATCGCTTGCGATGACTACCGCACTACGACTGCACCGGCAACAGTGTCGGAATCGTTCGGCACGTTCTGTGTATTCCGTGCATTCTGCTTGGCAAGTTCGTCGCGGATTTGCTGCAACAGCAGGATCGTCTGCTCTTCGGTGGAGATTTCCGGCTCTTTGGCAGCTTCCTCTCGGCTTTGCTCCGTTCTTCCGCAAGTTTGGTTTTGGCGAGCAACGCCTCGGTCACGTCACGGAATTTGTTGATCGGCACGAGAATGCAGAAATACACGGCCGCCGCGATAATCAGGAAATTCAATATCGCGCCAAGTACCGCGCCGAACGAAACCGTCGCATTATTGAATGTGATTGCCAGCAGACCATCCATATTCGGTTTGCCGAAAATCATGGCGATGAACGGATTAATCACATTGTTGACAATAGAGTTAACCACTGTGGTGACGGCACCGCCCATGACGACACCGACCGCCATGTCGATCATGTTGCCGCGTGCAATGAATTTCTTAAATCCTTCAATCATGATGATTCTCCCATTATGTGAGATCGTGAGATGCTGTTGCGGACGTACTCTCTCCCACGCTTTCCGCATTTCCATCCTATAGGCAACACAAGGCACGGCAATCCCGTAAAAGAAGCAGGTTCAGAACCAGCACCCGCAAAAAGCGTCTCCAAATCCTGAACAAGGTCTTGTGCCGTCCATATTCGTGCACATAGAATGAGACCGTCTATTGGTAACCCAACTATCCCGAAGGGGAAGAATATGCTCACTGACGAGTACGTCAAGCGCGTGTACGCGCAGGTGGAAAAGCGCGACGGCGACCAGCCGGAGTTCCTGCAGGCCGTTCGCGAGGTTTCGTAAAGCCTCGAGCCGGTGGTTGCGAAGCATCCGGAATATGAGAAGGCGGGCGTGCTTGAGCGCATCGTCGAGCCGGAGCGCGTGGTGAAGTTCCGCGTCGCATGGACCGACGATGAGGGCAAGGTGCAGGTCAACCGCGGTTACCGCATCCAGTTCAACTCCGCGATCGGCCCGTACAAGGGCGGTCTGCGCTTCCACCCGAGCGTGAACGAGGGCGTCATCAAGTTCCTCGGCTTTGAGCAGATCCTGAAGAATTCCCTGACCAGCCTGCCGATGGGCGGCGGCAAGGGCGGATCCGACTTCGACCCGAAGGGCAAGTCCGACGCCGAAGTCATGCGTTTCTGCCAGGCCTTCATGACGGAACTGTGCCGTCACATCGGCCAGTTCACCGACGTCCCGGCCGGTGATATCAACGTGGGCGGCCGCGAGATCGGCTACCTGTTCGGCCAGTACAAGCGCATCCGCGACGAGTATTCCGGCGTGCTGACCGGCAAGGGCCTCGAATTCGGCGGCTCCCTGGCTCGTACCGAAGCCACCGGTTACGGCCTGTGCTATTACACCGCCGAGGCAATGCGCGTGCTGCGCAACGATTCCTTCGAAGGCAAGACCGTGGTCATCTCCGGCTCCGGCAACGTGGCCATCTTCGCCACCGAGAAGGCTCAGGCCCTCGGCGCGAAGGTTGTGACCGCCTCCGATTCCAACGGCTACATCTACGATCCGAACGGCATTCAGCTCGACGTGGTCAAGGACATCAAGCTGGGCCACCGCGGCCGCATCAAGGAATACGCCGAGCGTGTGCCGGGCTCCGAATATCACGAGGGCTGCAAGGGCGTGTGGACCGTTCCGTGCGATATCGCCCTGCCGTGCGCCACCCAGAACGAGATCGACGAGGAATCCGCCAAGCTCTCGTCGCCAACGGCTGCACTGTGGTGTGCGAAGGCGCCAACATGCCTTCCACTCCGGAGGCAATCGCCGTCTACCAGGTCAACAACGTGCTCTATCGGCCCCGCCAAGGCCGCGAACGCGGGTGGCGTGGCGGTTTCCGGCCTTGAGATGAGCCAGAACTCCTACCGCCTTTCTTGGACTTTTGAAGAGGTTGACGGCAAGCTCAAGTCCATCATGGAGAACATCGTCGCCAACTCTCTGGAAGCCGCCAAGGAATACGGCCACGAGGGTGATCTGATGCTCGGCGCCAACGCTGCCGGCTTCGTGAAGGTCGCCAACGCCATGGTCGCCCAGGGCGTGCTCTGATCCAGCCGTTTTAGCCAATCTAGCCAATACGGCTAGCTCATCGAAATACATTGAGGGTCTGTCTGATTTCATTCCAGACAGACCCTCTTTTCGTATTTCAACACGTACTTCAGCGCACCCAATCTAGTTGCAGTTACATTTGAAACAATCACTCAAAATCACGATAGTTCCGGTTATAACTGAAACTATCTCTAAAATCGCAATAGTTTCAGCTATAACCGCAACTTCCTCTCGCGCAGCTCCGCTATCTCGCTTATATATGGCAGATTTGAGAGTTCGTACGGTGATATCTCGCTTATATATGGCAGCCTTGGTAGGAAAAATGACCCAAAACATACCCCGACTGGCTTTTCGCAAGTTGACCTGCCATATATAAGCGAGATGGTACAGGTCGGAAGGCAAAATCTGCCATATATAGGGCAGATATGGGCAGATTGCAGGCAGGGGAGAGGCAGATAGGGTTTGGCGTACGGTAAGAGACAGACTGGTCTAGAAAATACGAAGACGGTCTGTGTCGTGATGGGAATCACGACACAGACCGTCTTGTTGCGTTTGAGTTTGCTATCGCTGCTACTGACGGCGCACTGCGCTATTTCAGCATTACATGCGACGCTCGCGGACGTTATCGCCGCTCGCTGCCATTAATAGCGCACTGCGCTATTAATCATCTCCAAGCGTGACGTGGATGCCACCGACGAGGGTGCTCACCACGTTGTACAGCAGCGTGAAAATCACCACGAGCACGGTGATCAGCACCACTTCCACAATGGAGAAGATGGTGACGGCGCTCAGCACAGTGCCCAACGAGAACACGTTGGTCAGGTCGAATCCGCCAGCGTCCAAGCCAGTGGAAGACACAATCTGCGTAACTTGGTCGAACACGCCGACCACGTTCAGCATGCCCCACAGCAAAGCCACCGCGACAATCTGAATGATGCCTCCCGCGATGGAAAGCATGAACGCCACCTTGGCGGCCGACCATGCATCGATACGCGTCAGAGACAGGCTCATACGGCGTGCACGCGGAGCGCCGCCGCGACGCTTCTCACGGACCTTCACACCGCCGGAAGCGAGAGGCACCCTCGTGCGCCTGAACCTGATCCGCACCAATCAGCGGCTGGCTGGAAGCGGAACGTGCCACGCGCGGTGCCTGCCCAACCTCCGGCATTTGCTGTCCTTCGATGTTCTCGCTCATCGTTGCTCCTTGCAAGATTGTGCCCAGTTCTTAGCTGAGGCTACCAGTTTTCGCAGACGATTGCCTGTCTTGTCTTCATGCCTCTACATTCTCGCCATCGCCGTTGCCAGCGTTGGCTTCAGTAGCGGCTTCAGACGATGCCGAAGCACCCTCGTTCACGGTTGCGTTCGTCCCAGATTCCGCGGATTCCGTTTTTTCCGCAGATTCGCCAGATTCCGCGGATTCGTCATCCTTCTCCTCGTTACGTGCGATGGAGATGATCTCGTCGTTCTTGTCCGGCTTGGCGAACGTCACACCTTGGGTGGTGCGGCCGGTGCGCTTGACCTCGTCGACGTTGGAACGGATGACCTTGCCGGACTTCATGATGGCCATGATCTGGTCATCTTCCTCAACGATCACCGCGCCCACGAGGGAGCCACGGCCTTCGGCGAGCTGCACGGCCTTGACGCCAAAGCCGTTACGGCCTTGCAAACGGTATTCGCTGATGGCGGTGCGCTTGGCGAAGCCCTCGTTGGTGACCACGAACAGATCCTTGTCGGAATCGCCCCAGACCACGTCCATGGCCAGCAGCTCGTCGCCTTCGCGGAACTTCATGCCCTGCACGCCTGCGGTCTGACGGCCCATCGGGCGCAGCTGCTCGTCGTTGGCCTGGAACTTCAGGCTCATGCCCAGCTTCGACACAAGAATGATGTCATCCTCGGCGTTGCACAGTGCGGCACCGATCAGCTCGTCGGCGTTCTCGCCGTTCTCGCCGGCCATAAGGCGCACTGCGATCAGGCCGCCCTGACGCGGGGAATCGTATTCGGCGAGCGCGGTCTTCTTGACCTTGCCGGAACGGGTGGCGAGCACCAGATACTTGGCCACTTCGTAGTTCGGAATCGACAGCACGGTCTGGATCGTCTCGTCCGGCCCGAACTGCAGCAGATTGGCCACATGCTGTCCCTTGGAATCGCGCGATCCCTCCGGCAGCTCGTACGCCTTCAGGCGGTACACGCGTCCCTTGTTGGTGAAGAACAGCAGCCAGTTGTGCGTGCTGGTGAGGAAGAAGTGGTCCACCACGTCGTCCTCGCGCAGCTTGGCGCCCTTGATGCCCTTGCCGCCGCGATGCTGCGCACGGTATTCGTCGGCCTTGGTGCGCTTGATGAAACCGGAGTGTGTAACGGTTACGACCACGTTTTCTTCCGCGATCAGATCTTCGACGTTCATTTCGCCGGAGTACGGCAGGATCTTGGTTCGACGTTCGTCGCCATACTTGGACACGATTTCGTCAAGCTCGTCGCCCACGATCTTGCGCTGGCGCTCTGGCTTGGCGAGAATGTCGTTGTAGTCGGCGATGCGACGCATCAGTTCGTTGTGCTCGTCGAGGATCTTCTGACGTTCCAATGCGGCCAGTCGGCGCAGCTGCATGGCCAGAATGGCGTCGGCCTGCACTTCATCCACGTCCAGCAGGTCCATAAGGCCCGTGCGCGCGGTTTCCGCGGATTCGGAAGCACGAATGAGCGCGATGACCTCGTCGATCATGTCGAGGGCCTCAGATAGCCCTGCAGAATGTGGTCGCGTTCCTCCGCCTCACGCTTGAGGTATGCGGTACGGCGTGCGATGACTTCCAGCTGGTGGCCCACCCAATGGCGGATGAAGGCATCCAAAGACAGCGTGCGCGGCACACCGTCGACCAGCGCCAGCATGTTGGCGCGAAGGTCTGCTGCAGCTGGGAGTGCTTGTACAGGTTGTTGAGCACGACCTTCGGCACGGCGTCGCGCTTGAGCACGAGCACGAGACGCTGGCCGGTACGACCGGAGGTTTCGTCGCGCATGTCGGCGATGCCCTGGATCTTGCCGTCGCGCACCGCTTCGCGGATGGAGAGACCAGTCGGTCAGGGTTCACCTGGTACGGCAGCTCGGTGATCACGAGGCACATGCGGCCCTTGATCTCTTCGGTGTTCACCACCGCGCGCATGGTGATCAGACCACGGCCGGTACGGTAGGCCTGTTCGATGCCCTTATGTCCGAGAATCGTTGCGCCAGTAGGGAAGTCCGGTCCCTTGATGATGCGGATCAGGTTTTCGAGCAGCTCTTCGCGGCTTGCGTCCGGGTGGTCGAGCGCCCAATGCACGCCTTCGGCCACCTCGCGCATGTTGTGCGGAGGAATGTTGGTGGCCATACCGACGGCGATACCGGACGAACCGTTGCACAACAGGTTCGGGAATCGTGCCGGAAGCACGGTCGGCTCCTGTGTCTTGCCATCGTAGTTCGGCAGGAAATCGACGGTGTCTTTGTCGATGTCACGAACCATTTCCATGGCGAGCGGAGCCATACGGCATTCGGTGTAACGCATTGCCGCGGCCGGATCGTCGCCGGGGGAGCCGAAGTTGCCCTGGCCGTCGACCAGCGTGTAGCGCATAGACCACGACTGTGCCATACGCACCAACGTGTCGTAGATCGCGGAATCGCCGTGCGGATGGTACTTACCCATCACTTCGCCGACCACGCGGGCGCACTTGGAGTAGCCGCGGTCGGGGCGGTAGCCGCCGTCGTACATCGCGTAGATCACACGGCGATGCACCGGCTTCATGCCGTCGCGCACGTCCGGGAGCGCACGGTCCACGATCACGGACATGGCGTACGCCAGGTAGGAATCGCGCATTCCTGCTGCAGATCCTTCTTCTGGATGCGTCGCCCACCATCAGGCCGTAATCGGTGTTGTCGGCCTCCTGCGGGCTCAACGGCTCCATGGAGCCGTCAGGCACGAACTGGCCGTCTTCGTTGCTGTTGTTTTCGTCTGCCAACTTCTAAGTCCTTCTAAATCCTTATGAAACCTTGCCTGAAGTCCTTGAAATCCCTACGCGTCGATCCAGCTGACGTTGCGGGCGTTGCGCTGGATGAACAGACGGCGAGGTTCGACTTCGTCTCCCATGAGCATGGAGAAGGTTTCGTCGGCTGCGGCCGCGTCTTCGATCTGCACCTGCTTCAGAATGCGGTGGTCAGGATCCATGGTGGTTTCCCACAGTTCCTGGTAGCTCATTTCACCCAGACCCTTGTAACGCTGGATGCCTTCGCCCTTTGGCAGCTGACGGCCGGCGGACTTGCCTTCGGCGAGCACGCGGTCGCGTTCGGCGTCGGTGTACACGAAGTCGTGCGCGCCTTTGGTCCACTTGAGTCGGTACAGCGGCGGCATGGCCACATACACGTAACCAGCGGTGATCATCGGGCGCATGTAGCGGAAGAACAGCGTCAGATTCAGGGTTGCGATATGCGCGCCGTCCACATCGGCATCGGCCATGATGATGACCTTGTGGTAGCGGACTTTGTTCAGGTCGAAATCTCGCCATAGCCGCCGCCGACCGCGGTGATCAGCGATTCGATGGTTTCGGACTTCATCATGCGGTCGAGGCTTGCACGCTCGGTGTTAAGGATTTTGCCTCGCAACGGCAGGATGGCCTGCGTGATCGGGTTGCGTCCCTGAATTGCGGAGCCGCCTGCGGAGTCGCCCTCCACGATGAACAGTTCGCATTCTTCAGGATTGTTGGACTGGCAATCCTTCAGTTTGTCTGGCATGCCCGCAGATTCGAAGATTGACTTACGGCGGGTATTCTCACGTGCCTTCTTGGCTGCAAGACGCGCACGGGAGGCTTCAATGGCCTTCTGGATGATGTTCTTGGCCTCGCTAGGATGCGAATCGAACCAGTCGCCGAGCTTGTCGGTCATCACACGCTGTACGAAGGTTTTCGCTTCGGAATTGCCGAGCTTGGTCTTGGTCTGGCCTTCGAACTGCGGGGTGGTGAGTTTCACCGACACCACTGCGGTCAGGCCTTCGCGCACGTCGTCGCCGGAGAGGTTCTCATCCTTGTCTTTGAGGATGTTCTTTTCACGTGCGTAACGGTTGACGAGCGAGGTCAGCGCGGCGCGGAAGCCTTCTTCGTGGGTACCGCCTTCGGTGGTGGAGATGGTGTTGGCGAAGGTGTGCACCGCTTCGGAGTATGCGGTGGTCCATTGCATGGCGATTTCCGCGGAATGCCGATTCAGGTCTTCCGCTTCGAAATCGATCACGTCCGGTTCGACGGGGGTTGCCTTGCGGGACTTCACCAAGTAATCGACATAATCCTTGATGCCGTCGTTGTATTGGTAGGTGACCGTCTGATGCTTCGGTTCGGCATTGTCGTCGCTTTCGCCCGCGACTTCGTCTCCGGCCTGATCCGGTTCGCGCAAATCGGTCAGGGACAGTTTCAGCCCCTTGTTGAGGAACGCCATCTGCTGGAAGCGGTTGCGCAGGATCTCGAAATCGTAGGTGGTGGTTTCGAAGATCGCGCCGTCTGCCCAGAAGGTCACGGAAGTGCCGGTGGACTCGTCTTCGCCCATCGGCTCGCCCTTGGCAAGACGTGCGGTCGGCTTCTGGTCGATGTAGGTCTGGGTCCAGTGGAAGCCCTGTCGGCGCACTTCGATGTCGACGCGGGTCGACAGCGCGTTCACCACGGAGATGCCCACGCCGTGCAGACCGCCGGAAACCGCATAGCCGCCGCCACCGAACTTGCCGCCGGCATGCAGCTTGGTCATCACGGTTTCCACGCCGGAAACGCCTTCGCCCGGCACTTCGTCGACCGGAATGCCTCGGCCGTCATCCACCACGCGCACGCCGCCGTCCGGCAGAATCGTCACTTCGATGTGCGAAGCGTAGCCTGCCAGCGCCTCATCGACGGAGTTGTCGACGATCTCGTACACCAGGTGGTGCAAGCCTCGGGGGCCGGTGGAGCCGATGTACATGCCCGGGCGGATTCGCACCGCCTCAAGGCCTTCCAGAACCCTCAGATCGGAAGCGTCGTAATGCTCCGGAGCCAAGGTGTCATCGAGCTGCGCATCTTCGAGCTGATCGTTCTGGATCTGATCTTCCTGCGTGTTTTCAGCTGATTCGTTCAGCGAATCCGCATCAAGGTCTGCCACAGAGATTCCTTCCTGCATTTTTCCCGCCAATGAGGGTCATTCACGCAGGTGATACCACCTAGAACGCAAATAAAGGCCCCTTCTAGGCGTTTACATACACTGCTTGATATTCTACTCATGGAGGGGGACAGAGCGCCAGAGGCATTTATCCTTGAAATCCAGCCGTTTACCCCTGTTTTTTCGCTTTCGGAAAACAACATTCGACCGTTGCGAACGGCCCGCTTAGAAGCGTCGCAGGGGGGAATTCTTCGACGAAGCGCCGTAAACGAACGTCTGATAGCACGTGGTGTCGCGCTAATATCGCGGCCTTCGTGTCATTCGTCCTCGGCTGAATCCCTGTTGTTGCGGGCCGGTGACGCGCACCTCGTTGATGGTCAGCCCCTCGAGCCTACGGCGAATGGTGTCGGTCAGCAGCGGAATCATGTACGTCAAGGTGGTGGTCCATGCGGGGCTGTCGCATCGGATCGTCAGAATACCGTCGCGCAGGTCGACGGGGTAGGAGTGGCGCGCGTTTTCGACGCCGACCACCTGATCCCAATGATTCTGCATCTGCGCGATTTTCAGATGCGGCGTCCAAGAACCTTGCGTTGCGATCACGTTGAAAATATTGCCGACCGTCTGCGGGTCGCGTCCGGGTTTGCCGAAATTCTCCCACGCCTGCCGCGCACGTTCCTCACGTTCCTTATATCGGCCGGCACGTCGGCTGATACGTTCGAATACTTCGGCGGGCAACTTGCGTTGGTCGAGATGCAATGTTTCGCAGATTGGAGGATTCGGCATCAGCGCTGCTCCTGTCGATTCACCGACTGTTGCGCTGCAGACGATTGCGTTGCAGATTCCCGTCCCGCGACAAGTTGCACCATCATCGCCGTCAAATCGTCATGCTGTCCATCTTGCGATTGCCTGCGCAACGCGGCCACGTCGATCACATGCGCGTCCGCGTGAAAGCGCCCAGCATCCATGCGCGGAATATCGCTTGCCGCGGCGACGGTGATCAGCACCTGGTCCTGCCGCATCGCAAAATCGAGGATCTGCCCACGACGGGCCTCGTCAAGCTGTGCGAACACATCATCGAGAATCACGATTGGCTTGCTTTCAAAATGTGCGGAAACCGCCTCATATAGCGCCATTTTCAACGCCAAAGCCATGGTCCACATCTCACCGTTGGACGCGAATTCGCGTGCGTTCATATCGTTGAGCAGCAAAGTCAGGTCGTCGCGATGCGGACCGATCAGATTCTGCCCGCGCGCCACTTCGCCGGGGTAGATGCGTTGGAAATGGCGGCTGATCTCCGCGGCCGGATCGTCGAACAGCATCACTTCGTCGAAGGACGGCTCGTAGGCGAGCGCCGCCCGTTCGTCATCTCCCGCCAAAGACGCGTAGATCCGCGCAAAAGGCTCTTCCAAGCGTGAGATCACGTTGTTGCGGTTCCGCGTCAGCTGCATGCCGAGGTCGATGAATTGCCCCGTCCAGATTTCCAGCCCGCTTAAGACCGCCTGCTGGCCGTATTGCGGGTCGAGATTCGTGCCGTCGCCGAGTTGTTTGAGCAGTGCCGTGCGCTGTTTCGCCACGTGCGTGAACTGTTGCAGGGTCTGCGCAGTAGTGGGGGAGCAGCAGAGAGCGCGGCCTGGTTGATGAGTTGCGTCGGGTTGCGGGATCCCCTGCTACCAGACGTTGATCTTCGGGGGTAAAGGAGACGGAGGGCGTGCGCCCGATGAGATCCCTCATATATTGAGATTTTCCGCCGTCAATGCGCGCTCGGTTAGCACCCCGTGCCACGATGGTCGCCTCGTAGGTGTGCTGCGTTTCACCGTCTTCCACGTTGGCTCGGATGGTGGCCGACGTGCACCCTTTTTCGATTAATGGCAGTGATGATGACGCGCGATGGCTGGATCCTGTGGAAAGCACTTCGATGGCTTCCACGATATTGGTTTTGCCGAGTCCGTTGGCACCTTGCAGAATGTTGATTCCCGGTTTGAAATCGAGCACGCAATGTTCCCACGATCGGTAGTGGTCGAGTGCCAGTCGGGAAATATACATGCAAGATCCTTGAGATAGTGCGAATTTCTTACGTAAATAATCGCAATTAATCATGCAAATGGGCTGAACTGGCAATAACAGCCATGTTCAGCCCTATTTTTTGCGATGTATCCGCGTTTTCGTGTAGGTCAGCTTAGTTCAGCTGTTGAAGCGCATCGGCACGAGCAGGTAGCGGTAGTCCATGGATTCTTCGGAATTCGATTCCTGCTGGCCGTTGAATTCCACCGGCTTGACCGCGGTGGTCATCTTCATGCGTACGAACGGCTCGCTGATGGCGCTCAGGCCTTCGATCAGGTAGGCGGGATTGAAGGCCACGGTGATGTCTTCGCCATCCATGTCGATGTCGAGGATCTCCTTGGCTTGGGCTTCATCCACCGAGCCTGCGGTCAGCGTGAGTTCCTGGCTGGTGAAGGCCATGCGGATCGGAGCGTTGCGTTCGGCCACGAGGGACACGCGCTTGATGGCGCTGATGAGATCCTGCTTGTTGATGACCGCATGAATCGGGTATTCGTCAGCGTACAGGCGGTCCACCGCGGGGAATTCGCCGTCGATCAGCTGCGAGGTGGATACGCGTCCGGCGTTCTCAAAGCCCAGCAGCGACGGATTCTCCGGATCGAAATCCACGACGATGTTTTGATGCTCGTCCAAGGAACGGGCCACATCGCGCAACAGTGCGCCGCGCACGAGTGCGGTGGTGTTGATGTCCGGGTTTCCCGCGCAGGTGAAGCTCGAACGCGACAAGCGGAATCGGTCGGTGGAGCTCATGATCACCTTGTTGCCTTGGAACTGCACACGAATGCCGGTCAGTACCGGACGGTTCTCCTCGCGGGAAACGGCGACGGACGCCTGAGCGACGGCCTGTGCGAAGGTTTGGGCGTCCACCTGCCCCAGTTTGGCGGGAACCACCGGCAGATCCGGATATTCGTTATCCGGCATGAGCTGCATGGTGAAGGTGGACTTGCCCGACGTGATGGTCAGTGTGGATCCGTCAGTGGACAGGTAGGTTTTCGCGGCGGGAAGCGACTTGGTGATATCTGCCAGCAGCTTGCCGAGCACCAGAATGGATCCGCTTTCATCAACGCCTGCTTCGATATGGTGGCGTGCGGAAATGGCGTAATTGAAGGCGGAAAGCTGGAGGGTGCCGTCGATGGCCTCCAAGCGAATGCCTGCCAAAATGGGGGATGCAGGACGAGCGTCGATCACGCGAGTGGTCCAGGCTACTGCGTCTGCCAGCGCTTGGGAATTGACTTCAACTTTCATGGCTAGTTTCCTCGTTTCGTTCGGTCCATAAGTCATTCTAGCGAGACTGTCGGCGTTGACGAAGCGTGGGGAATTCCCCACTTATGACGACGATGATGAATTTCTTATAACACCTACATTCGTCATAATAAGGCCTGTGGATAATGTGGGTAAGTGCTCAGACCCCACGTTTTGCAATGGCTCGCAACATCTCATTGCTTGTGGATAACTTTTGGACGAAGTGTGGACAAATCATCGGGTTATCCACAGCCTCGTCGCTTTGAAAAAGTTATCCACAAAACCATGTGGATAGTCCACAATTCATCCACCGGCGATTCTGGCGTTTCCAACGGGTTTTCCACCGAGAAATCATTGATTTGTGTATAACCATGTGGATAACTTCAATAAAAATCTTCCACAGGCCGGCGTGTCAGGATGGTCGGTAAAACAGCTGATAAAGAATTTACTGATACTCATACTTGGCTTGTGAAAATCGCCTGAGAAAGGCAGAAAACGCCTAAAATCGTTTTTGAGACGCACGAAAACACATGCAAACGCGCAAAGTCGCATAGAAAACGTTATTTTTCGCCGGAACGCTGCTTGAGCTGCAGGGTCAGTTCCGTCACGTAGTTGTAGATCTCCTGCTTTTCCTGCATCTCGTCGCTGATGCGGGTGTATGCATGCATCACCGTGGTGTGGTCCTTGCCGCCAAACACCTGGCCGATGTCGTTCAGGCTCATGCTGGTGAGCTCACGCACCAAATACATGGCGATCTGACGCGCCAGCGCGATCTTCTTCGTACGTGAACGTCCGACAATGTCATCGAACGTAATGTAGAAGTACTTGGCCACCTGGGTGATGATGTCGGTGGGCTTGATCTCCACATCGGTCGAGAAAAAGTCCTGCAACGTCTGTTCCGCCAACGCGCGGGTCACCGGCTGGCCGCTCAGCGATGCCATGGCGGTCACGCGGTTCAGCGCGCCTTCCAGCTCGCGAATATTCTCGGTGAACCGCTCCGCGATGAGGTTGAGCACATCGTCCTGAACGTTGGTGCCGTGGGCGATCATGCGCAGAATGGCGATGCGCGTCTCCAGATCCGGCGGCTTGACGTCAACGGTCAGGCCGGATTCGAAACGGGAGATCAGACGTTCGTTGAATCCCTGCAGATCCTTCGGAGGCACATCGGATGCGATCACAATGCGCTTGTTCGCCTGATGCAGGGTATTGAATGTATGGAAGAACTGTTCAAGCGTCGCGTCCTTGCCGCTCAGAAATTGAATATCGTCGATGAGCAGCACGTCGACTTCGCGGTAGCGACGGTTGAATTCCTTGATTTGACCGGAATTCTGGTTGGTGTCACCCAACGCTTCGATGAATTCGTTGGTGAATTCCTCACTGGTCACATAACGGACTTTCAGCGTGGGATCCTTGACCAGTGCGTAATTGCCGATGGCGTTCAGCAAGTGGGTTTTACCCAATCCTGATCCGCCGTAAATACAAAGCGGGTTGAAATCGTGACCGGAACCTTCCGCGACGGCCAACGCGACGGTACGTGCGAAACGATTGGAATCGCCAGGAACGAAGGTGTCGAACGTGGCGTTCTTATTCAAATGGGTCTTAGGATCCAGCAGAGGCCTGTTTTGGCCGCGTTGGAAGTTGTTGTGGCGCTCCGGCGGCATGACAACCGGAATCGGCAGCTGCCCCTGCGTGGTTTCCTCCGCATGTGGCGCGGGGGAGAAGTGGGGGTATTCCTCGACGGCAGGTTGGGCCGGTTCCTTCTTTTCCACAATCTTGAATGCGGGGAAAATATCCTGTTCGGCGGCTTCCCGCAAGGCTTCCAGCAGGGGCTGGTTCAATTCGTTCTGCAACGTCTGCTGTGCGGCCGCGCTTGGCACGCATAAGACAATGGTAGGACCCCACATGCCTTCGGGAAAAAAAAACGTTTTCCAGCCAGCTTTTATCTCGGATGGACAGCGCCGGATTCTGGTGCAACAACGCCAGCGCGTCGGACCAGACTCCCCGAGCCTGCTCGAGAGGGTCAGTTGTCGTGTCGGCCACGGATTCCCCTTTCTCGACAGACTTTTTCCAAGTGTGCAACTGTTTATTTGTACTCTCTTTTCCCCAAGTTATCCACCGGTAAGCGTGTTGAAAGACTGAATTGTGAATAACATCATTGTAGTTTGTGGATAACTTTTGTGGGGAGTTTGGCGACATATCAACGTTTCTGTGGATTGTTTTGTGGGGAGAATCCCCATGAAAATGTGAAGGATTTGATATGCGTATTCATCTCTGTTCAGGGGTCAGAGTAACTTGGTAGAGCTTGACTCATGAGGAGCCGTGCCTTGGCATGGCAAAAAACACCGGGAGCATTAATTATGAAGAGGACATTCCAGCCGAACAACCGTCGTCGTCACATGAAGCACGGTTTCCGTCAGCGCATGCGCACCCGCGCAGGCCGCGCTCTGATCAACCGTCGCCGCGCCAAGGGCCGCAAGTCCCTCGCTGCCTGATTTAACGGCATAGAGCGGTGGAACGGCTGAAAAGCCATCGCGATTTCGTCGCGGTGCTCAAACGCCGTCGTAGGGTATCGCGAGAAGACATCGTCGTGCATTATTTGGTGCACGACGATGCCATTATCGACGATTCTGCGGCGATGCGGGGCCGACGTGTCGGTTTGGCCGTTTCCAAGGCTGTCGGCAACGCTGTGACGCGTAATGCCGTCAAGCGTCGTTTCCGCGTGCTTGCACGAAAGTACGAATCTGCCTTACCTGAATCCTGCGATATCGTGTTGCGTGCCAAGCCAAGTGCTGCGCATGCCGATTTTCTATCGTTGGAGCAGCAGATCGCAGCATGTTTTGAAGCGGTGAATCGTAAGGCCGTGCGTCGGTAATGAACGCCGGTCGTAACGGAAATTGGATGATTCGTGCCATTCGCTGGTACCAACGTCATATTTCCGCGAATACCGCGCCTTGCTGCAGATATTATCCAAGTTGTTCCAATTACGCGATTCAGGCGATTGAACGATTTGGCCGCCTTAAGGGTGGCCTTCTTGCGTTATTGCGCCTTCTTCGCTGCAATCAGTGGAACCGTGGGGGAATTGACGACGTTCCGCAGCTTTATTCCTGTTTTACAGATGTTCGTGGTCGAAGGCACACGAGGAACCTCGCTCACGCCTCTGAACGTAGAAAAACCTAATAGGCGATAAGGAGACTGGCCTGTAATGAATCAAAATCAATTCCTCCTCGACAGCGGTTTCTGGGGCTGGCTGTATAAGCTCCTGTATCCCGTCGAGTGGCTCATGACGCAGATCATGGCCGTATTCCATAAGTTCCTGGTGATGCTGGGCATGAACGAGATCGGTTTCTCGTGGGTCATGTCCATCGTATTCCTAGTACTTGTGGTCCAGGCATGCGTTTTTCCGCTGTTCTACAAGTCCATGAAGGGTATGCGCAAGATGCAGGCCCAGATGACCGTCCTGCAGCCAAAGATGCAGCGTATCCAAAACAAATACAAGGGCAAGAACGATCCCGCCAGCAAGGAAGCCATGCAGCGCGAGATGATGAAGCTCTACCAGGACAATGATGCGAACCCGATGGGTGGCTGCACTTCCATGCTCCCTATGTTCGTGCAGGGTCCCGTATTCATGTGCATGTTCTATACGCTGTCAGCCATTCCGTACATCGCACGCGGCAAATTCAGGGACGGACAGGGTCTTGGCGCTTTCGACATCGCCACAGCCAAGCAGTTCACGTCCACCACAGTGTTCGGTGTGAACGTGGCTGATAACTTCACGACCGCCGCCGTGCATGGCAAAGTAGTTATCGCCATCTTCGTTGCATTGATGTGCTTCTGCCTGTGGTTCATGCAGTACAACAGCATGAAGCGTAACATGGCTCAGTCTGCGGCAAACAAGCAGACCGAAATGATGCAGAAGATGATGTTGTGGATGTTCCCGATCATGTACATTTTCTCCGGTATTGCCATGCCGTTCGCTGTGCTGGTGTACTGGCTCACCAACAACATCTGCAATCTGTTGCGTTCCATCTGGCAGATCCACGTCTTCCCGACTCCGGGATCTCCGGCCGCCGAAGCGAAGGAAAAGCGTGATCATGTTCATGAGACGCCCGCCGAGCCAAGGCCGGTCTGCCATCCCTCGAGGAAGAGGCGCTGCAGAAGGCCAAGGAAGCCGCCGAAGTGAAGGAAAAGAGCGGCTACCAGCGTCAGCAGCCGAGCCGTAAAAGAAAAAGAAGTGAGTAAAGTGTGTCCCGTGTTTCACGTGACGCGGGACACACCACTTTTATCAGCGTTTTATTGTCGACG
>ENA-OQAL01000193-OQAL01000193.1-human-gut-metagenome-genome-assembly--contig:-NODE-193-length-16091-cov-4.179153_pt1 | contig 16091 bp, 16 predicted proteins | sample MGYA00242491_ERZ504519 | MGnify/ENA primary metagenome ERZ504519 (study PRJEB26092, sample SAMD00036260) | human gut metagenome | host: Homo sapiens | study: EMG produced TPA metagenomics assembly of... | reverse complement strand
TGATTGACCAACCAAAATGTGTTTATATCTGTTCAAAATGGGAAAATAGAAGATGCGATTAAGCAAATTTTAGCAGGGCAAGACGGAATAACTTATCAGATTCAGAATAAGAAGATTATTTTAAAGAAAGGGACAAGTACAGCTACAGCTGTCACTTCTAAGGTAAAAGGACGGGTTGTTGATGCGAATGGAGAGCCGATTATAGGTGCAACTGTTAAAGAGAAAGGGACATCAAACGGTACAATCACAGATTTAGATGGAAATTTTGTTTTGGAAACAGGTAAAGGAGCTTTACTGGATATTTCTTATATAGGTTATCGTTCGGTAGAGATTGCATCTTCAGTAAAACCTCTTTCTGTGGTATTGAAAGAGGATACTCAGAATCTAGATGAAGTTGTTATTTTGGCTTATGGAACGCAAACAAAACGAAATGTAACGGGTTCAATGGAAACGGTGAAATTTGATGAGCTTGGCGATATTCCGGCAGCACAATTTGCGCAAAAACTTCAAGGTCAGATTACTGGAGTTCAGATTAATCAAGGGACTGGTGCTCCAGGACAGGGAATGAATATTAGAATTCGTGGTGCTGCATCTTTATCCACAGATTCAAGCCCATTGTATGTGGTAGATGGTTTTCCGATTGTGGGTGATATTAATAATTTGAACCCTAATGAGATAGAGTCAATGACCGTATTGAAAGATGCTGCTGCAACAGCCTTATATGGTTCGCGGGCTGCATTTGGAGTTGTATTGATTACGACAAAGGGAGCAAAACAGGTAAAACAAACGTAAGTTTTAATGGATATTGGGGAGTTCAGGTTGTTCCTGAAAAAGGTAGGCCAGATATGATGAATGGAACAGAATGGGCACAATTCCGAAAAGAACATTATGAAGATTTAGGACAGCCTGTTCCAGAAGCTTTTCAAAATCCATCTCAATACGGAGAAGGATATAATTGGTATGATACAATGTTGAGGAATGCCTTAATACAAGATTATAATGTTTCTATTCAGTCTGGTTCTGAAAAACTTCAGAATTCAACTGTCTTAGGATATTTTAATCAGGATGGAGTGGTCTTAAACTCAGATTATAGACGTATTTCTTTGCGTTCTAATACATTGTATAAAATAAATCCCAAGATGAAGGTAGCCTTTAATATCGCACCTACTTATACTTTTGAGAATCGCCCATTAAGTGATGGAGCATTTTTTGGAGGTGGCGGCTTATTGGCTAATGCAAATTTAACTCCTCCCATTCTTCCATATCAAGATGAGGACGGAAATATGCCTGTATCTGTAACAACGGAGGGGGTTACTATGAATCCTACTCCTAACTGGGTACGCTCTATTCAGGATACAGAGAATGCATATAAAAACATTGCGTATATTGGCTAATGCTTATTTTGAATATGAACCTGTTAAGAATTTAATTTTAAAAACTAGCATTAGTACAGATTTAGGGTATGAAGACAGACATTATTTTCAGCCTTCTACTGCTGGAAGGGCTTTTAATTCAGAACCAAGCGCTCTTAATGCTAATTTGAGGGAAGAAGATAATGATTATTATTCTTATCTTTCGGAAACGACAGCTAACTATTCAAAAAATTTTGGTGACCATCATATTGATGCCTTACTTGGATTTACTGTTCAAAAGTATCATGCTCAATATGGAGTTGTGTCTGGGTATAATTTTGCTGATGACCGTATTCAGACAATAAATGCTGCTTTAATAAAGAATAATCCAACAATGGATGTTCAAGAATGGAGTTATGATGTCTTATTTGGGTAGATTTAATTATGATTTTAAAGGACGTTATTTGTTGGGATTTAGTATACGTAGGGATGGTTCTTCACGTTTTGGAATGAATAACCGCTGGGGTAATTTCCCTGCTATATCTGCGGGATGGTTAGTTAGTGATGAAGCCTTTATGAAGAAGCTTTCATGGGTTTCATTGTTGAAATTACGTGGTAGTTATGGAGTAATAGGTAATAATAATATAGGGAATTATACCCAATATAACACAATCAATATTACAAAAGGGGGAGTATTTGGGAGTACGGTTGTGAACGGAAGTCAGGTAACTAATTTGGGAAACTCAAATTTAGGATGGGAAAAACAAAACAATTAGATTTAGGTATAGATTTTTCTTTCCTGAATAATCGTATTACTCTTACTTATGACTATTACAAAAAATTACGGATAATTTGCTTTATTCCTTGTCTGTCCCAAGAGAATCGGGTTTTTCTACAATTACAGGAAATGTGGGTAAAATAAAATTCTGGGGTCATGAAATTAGTATTAACTCACATAACCTCGTGGGAGCTTTCAAATGGGATACTAATTTCAATATCGCTTTTAGTGATAATAGGGTGCTGGCTTTATCAGGTATGAGTGATTATATGCTGGCGTCTACAGGAATTGTGCAAACTATCACCAAGGTAGGAGGCAGAATAGGTCAATTTTATGGTATGGTACAAGAAGGGGTATATGTGGATCAGGCAGATTATGATAGCTCTCCGAAGGCTGTAGACTCTGAAGTTGGTACTATTAAGTTTAAAGATGTAAATGGAGATGGAAGTATAACTTATGATGACATGGGAGGAGACAAGACTGAATTAGGAAATCCATATCCTAAGTTTACTTTTGGGTTTACAAATAATTTTTCTTATAAGAATTTTGATTTATCTATTATTTGCTCAGGTTCTTATGGAAATAAGATTGTGGCTGTGAGTGAACAAGGAACAACCAATTTGATGGTAACTTTAATGTATTGAAAGAAGTAAAAGACAGATGGCGTTCTCCCGAAAATCCAGGTGCAGGGAAATACGGAAAGAGTACTAGTGGTACAGGTCGTGAAAGAGATATTTTACATTCTAGGTTTATTTGTGACGGAAGTCATTTGACTGTTAAAAATATTACTTTCGGGTATACATTCCCTACTCATATTCTTAAGTATGTAAAGAGTTTACGTTTGTATGCAAGTGTACAACAACCGTTTGTTTTTACTAAATATAAATATGCAAATCCGGAAGTTGGGGTTGATTTTGACGGAAATGCTCCTAATGCGTTGTTGCAAGGTATAGATTTCTCTACTTATCCTATACCGCGGACATTTTACTGTTGGACTAAATGTTTCATTTTAAAAGAAAAGAGTTATGAAAATTAGAGTATCTTTATATACAATATTATTTGCTTCATTATTAGGAAGCTGTGATAATTTCCTAGATATACCGTCTGAGACATCACTAAGTTCTGAAGTTTATTATAAATCACAAAGTGATTTTGAACAGGGAATAAATGGTGCGTATGCTTTGTTACGAGATTTATATAGTGGAAGTAATGGAGCATGGGCAATGGGGTGAATTAAGGTCTGATAATACAACTTATGTGTATAATCCAACAGACAGAGGAACAATCTCAGCTGAATTTGTAAAAGATTTTTTGGATGATGCGAATAACAGTGTTCCTTATCATAAATATGTGACAAATTATAGTATTATCTCTAATGTCAATTATCTTTTGGAACCAATAGATGGAGTTGATTTTGATGAATCTGTAAAGAATAATATTAAAAGGGCAAGCATATTTTCTACGGGCTTTGGCTTATTTTGATTTGGTTCAATATTTTGGTTCTGTGCCTTTACATTTGACTCCAGTAAAGACCATGGAAGAAACAGCTTTGCCTTTATCAGAAGTAGATGCTGTTTATGAACAGATTATTAAAGATGCAAAACTAGCTATTGAGTTGTTGCCTGATAAAAGTAAACAAGAACTTGGACGGGCTACTTCTGGGGCAGCGAGAACTCTTTTAGGAAATGTATATATTGCTCGAAAAAATTGGAGTGAAGCTGAAAAAGTATTGAAAGAAGTAACCGGATATGATTTATGGAATAATTATGAGGATGCCTTTGAACCAGCCAATAAGAATGGAATAGAATCTATTTTTGAAGTTCAGTTTAAAGAAGGTAATGAAGGCTATGCAAGTAATTTCTTTTATGTATTTTTGCCACAACCTATTACTGCAGAAGAAGTTTCGGCTATCACTGGAATAAAAGAGAATTCTTACATTGTAGAAGGATATAATATTCCAACTCCAGATATTATTGCTGCTTATGAGCAAGGTGATGAAAGAAAGGATGCTTCTATAGGTTGGCTTACAGCATCAGGGAATCCATATCCTTATATAAAGAAGTATTGCCATGCACATGCTCTAACGAATAATACGAATGATAATTGGCCGGTTTATCGTTATTCAGAGGTATTACTATTTTTAGCAGAAGCGTTAAATGAACAAGATAAAACAGATGAAGCTTTACCTTATTTGAATAAGGTTAGAAATAGAGTTGGATTGGATGATAGTCAGGCGACAGGGAAAGAAGCTGTAAGGAAGGCTATTTACAAGAACGTCGGGTTGAGCTTGCTTTGAAAATAAAAGGTGGTTGGATTTAACTCGTTCAGGAGAAGTCGAAACGGTGATGAAAGCGTATGGAGAGAGAGTGAAGTCTAATCCTTCTGCTTATTATTTCCCGGCAGGATATTCGGTTGCACCTAATTCTTATACGGATATTCGTATCTTGTTCCCGTTACCAGCTTCGGAGGCAGCGTTGAGTCCTTATTTTTAATTTTTAACCTATGAAACTTATGAAGTACCGATCTCTTTTTTGCTTATATTTTTTTATGTAGCATGTTAATTTCTCCTGCACTCTCAATGGAGTTACAGAAACTGGAGGTAGAATATCATCAGTATCCACTTGCTTTGGATGTGCCATCTCCTAGGTTCGGCTGGCAACTTGTAAGCAATCCACACGAAAAGAGGCATATATCAGACAGCTTATCAATTAGAGGTAAAGGATGAGGCTGGAAAGGTAGTCTGGAATTCCGGAAAAGTGCTAACAGATGTGTCCCAGCATGTGACTTATCAGGGAAAGGCATTGAAGCCGGCTACCCGTTATATCTGGAAGTAAAAATCTGGAACAATAAGGGAGAAATTGCGGAAAAAGATGCTTGGTTTGAGACAAGCTGATGACGTCTGATGATAAAGAAGGCTGGAACGGAGCACGTTGGATTGGAGGCAGTGACGAGGATATGGTGCTTTATTCACATTATTTGCCAGTATTCAGACTGGATTGTTCATTTCAGATGAAAAAACAGGCTACGTCGCGCAAGATATCATTTGTGTATGGTGCCAACGATGAACGTCTGATGAATGCGAATAAGAACATCTATCACATTGCCAGCGGGAAGGATGAATCATACATAAAAGTGGAGTTTGATTTGTCTCTTTTGAAAGACGGACGAAATGCCTGGATACATATTTATCGTGCCGGTTATCAGCCGGATGATAAACCTTCTGTTCCTTTGAAATCTTTTATGCTACCCGTTGATGTGCTGAATGCGAAGAATCAATATCAGCTGCATACGTTCTCTTTGTATTCCAATTTGGGTTTTACCACACTGAAAAAAGGAGAGGTGCAGATTGGAGAAGTGAATCTGAATCCCTTGGGGCAGGGAGGCGATTTCGTGGCGTTTCCGGTAGTCGGTGATGTGGGGTATTCATTGGAGCACGTAACTGATTTTTCAGGAGTCAGAACGGATATTCGCAATTTTCGAAGTCCGGAGAACAAGTTAGCTTCTGTCACCTTGGATGCTACACAGTTGAATGGCGTAAAGAAGTGCTATGTACAGAATCCCAGTCGTAACGCTATGCCGATGCTGCGTACGGAGTTTGAGACTTCTTCCAATAAGGTTCGGAAGGCTCGTTTGTATGTTACCTCTCGTGGTATTTATGAAATGTATCTCAATGGACAGCGCGTGGGAGAGGACTATTTTTAATCCGGGCGTGACACAGTATAATAAAACGCATCTGTATCAGGTGTACGATGTGACGAAGTTGATTGCGAAAGGAAGAATGCCGTTGGAGCCATTTTGGCCGAAGGATGGTGGAGTGGAGGAGCAACTTATGCCGGAGAAAACTGGAATTTCTTTGGCGACCGTCAGTCATTGCTGGCACAGTTGGTTGTGACTTATGAGGATGGAAAGGTACAGACGATTGTAACTTCTCCGGATACGTGGAAGTATTTTAATCAGGGGCCTGTGGTGTATGGTAGTTTCTTTCAGGGAGAGGTATATGATGCCTTGAGAGAAAAAGCGATTGAAGGATGGACGAAAGCGGGATATGATGATTCGGCCTGGAAGAAAGCGGTAGAAGTTTCGCTGGGAGGTCATGTCAGTCGGTTAGGTGGAGGAACAATGCCTAAAGTCGATGATTATTCCAATTTCCACTTGGTGGCTCAATACGGTCAGACGGTAAAGGCCATTCAGAAGCTGACGGCACAATCGGTAGAAGAGGTTCGTCCGGGCATCTTTGTGTACGATATGGGCAGAATATGGTAGGAGTGCCAGAAATCACGCTCAAGGGAATCAAGGCAGGACAGGAAATCAATCTGCGTTATGCCGAGGTGAAATATCCCGACCTGCCGCGTTATGCCGGAAACGAGGGAATGATTATGCTGGAAAATATTCGTGCAGCCATGGCGCAGGATAAATATATCACGAAAGGAGGAAATGAAACGATTGCCCCGCGATTTACCTATCATGGATACCGCTTCATTGAGATTACGGGCATAGACAAAGCTTTGCCGCTGGAGGATGTGAAAGGAGTGGTGTTGAGTTCGATTGACGGACTGGCATCCAAGTATGAAACATCTAATGAGAAGGTTAATCAGTTGTGGCACAATATTGTGTGGTCTACTTATGCCAATTTCTTCTCTATCCCGACCGATTGTCCGCAGCGTAACGAGCGTTTTGGGATGGGCGGGTGATATATCGGTGTTCTCCCGTACGGCCACTTATCTGGCAGATGTTCCGCAGTTCTTGCGTCGTTATTTGTGTGCCATGAGGGATGTACAGCGTGAGGATGGCCGTTTCCCGGATGTGGCTCCTTTAGGTGGTGGATTTGGCGGTCTGCTGTGGGGAAGTGCAGGTATTACGGTGCCGTGGGAAGTGTATCAGCAATATGGTGACAAGAGTTTGCTGGCAGAGCACTATGAGGCGATGTGCCGTTATGTGGATTATGTACGGACTAGGAATATCAACCCGGAGACGGGCATATTGGAACAGGAGAAGGTCTGGGGAAACTTGGGCGACTGGCTGGGACCGGAGGATAACAAGAATGACAAACATTGATGTGGGAAGCATACTTCCTTTATGATTTGGACATCATGAAAAAAGTGGCTCAGATTTTGGGTAAAGTGGAGGATGCAGAAAAATTTGCTAAATTATACGAGGAACGTAAAGTGTTCTTTAACCGTACATATATCGACCCACAGACGGCGAAAACGATTTCTTCGGGAGCAAACGGTCCGGAAAAGGGGAAACTGGTGGATATACAGACCTCGTACGTGCTTCCTTTGTCTTTCGGCATTGTGAATCCGGAATGGAAAGAGCAGTTTGCAGCTAATCTGGCGCATACGGTGCAGCGGGAGAATGTGGCGGACGATGGAAAAACTTATCCGGCTTATTCGCTGATGACGGGATTTATCGGTACGGCATGGATTAGCAAGGCGCTTTCGGATAATGGATATGATGAGGTAGCCTACAACTTGCTGCAACAGACGACTTATCCTTCGTGGTTGTATTCTGTGGAGCAGGGAGCTACGACCATTTGGGAACGCCTGAACTCGTATACGCATGTCGATGGATTTGGCGAGAACAACCGGATGAATTCGTTTAACCATTATTCTTTTGGAGCCGTCGGGGCTTGGATGTATGCCTACTCGCTGGGAATTATGCGGGATGAGCATCATCCGGGATTCAAGCATTTTGTGCTTTGTCCGAAGGTAGACCCTACAGGAAAGATGACTTTTGCCAGAGGATATTATGATTCGCTGTACGGACGTATAGAAAGCGCATGGGAAGTGAAGGATGGAGAAGTGAGGTATTCATTCACGGTTCCGGCGAATACCAGTGCGACACTTTATTTGACTGCTGCTTCAATGGATAGCGTAACTGAAAATGGTCGCGCGTTACAAGCTGGAAAAGAGGGTATAAAAGAAGTGACGTATCAGGGTGGAATGTGTAAGGCGGAATTGTTGTCGGGAACTTACCATTTTGTAGTGAAATAATTCTCGGCTATACATCGGCATAAAACAAAGCAACCTCCTTCTGCTTGCTGTGAGTGATTCTTCAGCGCAGAAGGAGGTTGTATTTTTATTCTCTTCCGAATTTTTTTCGATAGGATTGCGGGGTGTATCCTGTATATTTCTTGAAAACTTTGGTAAAGTAAGGTATATCGTCAAAGGTCAGGTAATAGGCTATTTCTTTGGTGCTTCGCTGAGTGGTGGCCAGCAAGTCTTTGGCCTGCTGGATTTTCAGTTCCTGAATGTAGTGCGCCGGAGAAAGTCCGGTATACTCTTTGAACAGTTTGCGGAACCAGGAATAGCTCATGTGCAGGGAGTCGGCGACTTCTTCCGGGCCTATACCTTTTAGCAGGTTCTCGCGGATGAATACCTTGGCTTTGCTAATCTGCTCGGTGGCTTTGTTGTCGAACTCGTAGTTCTGCGAGTAGTACATGGTCATGCCTAAGATAAGATTAGCAATGCCAGCCAGATATTGTTGACAGGCCGCTTTTTCTTCCATGGCCACCTGGATGGCTTGTTCGTAAAGTTTTACGATACTGTCCTGCACACCGATGTGATAAACAATCTGGTCTTTTGCAAAAAAGTTGTTTTGGAAACGGCTGTCCATGTTGATTCCCTGAAATCCGATCCAGTATTCCTGCCAGCCGGTTTTTTTATCGGGGAAATAGCTGTGCCATACGTGAGGCTGGAGAATCAAGATGTCTCCTTCCTTGATTTCGATAAATGTGTCGGGAGAGGTATAGAAATAGCCTTTTCCGTGAGTGATGTATAATAGCTGGTAGCTGTCCAGCACACGGCCGCGTGAGGGAGTGAAATAAAAGGCATCCGGATGTCCGGTACGAGGTGGGTACACCGGATAGTTGGGTGGAATGGGTTCCGAACCTACGGTATCCACGGTAATTCCCCAGTCTATATCGCGCGGACTTCGTACCAGATATTTATAGTTTACGCTGTTCTTTTCCATTTTTTGTCCCTTTCTTCGCAAAGATAAAAAATCCCTGATAAACTCCTGAATTTTCGTTAGCAGGAAAAATCAAAAACTTATATTTTAAAGTCATTTCTTCCGCAAGAAGGGAATTTTTTCTTTTCTACTTTTGCCACAGTAGTTAACCAAATAAACTTTTAGCATGGATTCCAAATATTTTATTGCATTTGATTTAGGAGCAACTAGCGGAAGAACCATATTGGGGACGCTGACTGGTGATAAATTGACGCTGGAAGAGGTTACCCGCTTCCCGAACCAGATGCTGCAACTCAACGGACATTTTTACTGGAATATTTTTCCTTGTATGAGAATTTGAAGAAAGGTCTGGCTGCTGTGGCACAGAAAAAAAGTATCTGTCACTTCTATCGGTATTGATACATGGGGGAGTGGATTTTGCTTTTGTGAATGAGGAAGGAGCACTGATAGGCCTCCCGTATGCGTATCGTGACCCGCAGACTATCGGTAAGAAGGAAGAGTTCTTTGAAAAGGTAATGCCGGCAGATGAGTTGTATGGAAAGACGGGAATCCAGCACATGGATTTCAACAGTATTTTCCAGTTGTATACCCTAAAACAACGGAAGGATTTCGGACTGACGCACGCCAGTCGCCTGCTCTTCATGCCGGATGCGCTTTCTTACTTGTTGACAGGAAAGATGGTGACAGAATATACCATTGCATCGACTTCTCAGTTGCTGAACCCGGAAACACGCAAATTAGATGAGAATTTGCTGGAAGTGCTGGGTGTCAGCAAATCCTTGTTTGCGGATATGGTGGAACCGGGAGCTAAGATCGGTATGCTGACCGAGGATTTGTGTGAAGAACTTCAGATAGAATCTGTTCCGGTAATTGCCGTAGCCGGACACGATACTGCTTCTGCCGTAGCGGCTGTACCGGCTGCCAACAAGAACTTTGCTTACCTGAGTTCGGGTACATGGTCGTTGATGGGAATTGAAACAGATGGTCCGGTTGTGAATGAAAAGACAACTCACTATAATATTACGAACGAAGGAGGAGTAGACGGTACCATTCGCTTGCTGAAGAATATCACAGGTATGTGGATTGTAGAACAATGTCTGAAGAAATGGCATAAGGAAGGAACGGATTATACGTATCCGCAGATGGTGGAACTGGCTCAGGCTGCTCGCCCGTTTGCTTGCTTCATCAATCCGGATGATCCGGGATTTACCAATCCACAGGATATGCCTAAAGCCATTTGTGAGTACTGTGCACGTACCGGACAGAACGCACCGCAGACACATGGTGAGTTTATCCGTGTCATCTTTGAGAGTCTGGCATTGAAATACCGTGAGGTACTCGATGTATTCCGTGAACTTTCCGTAAATCCGATTGAAAAGTTGCATATCATTGGAGGAGGTTCACGCAACAAACTGCTGAATCAGTTTACTTCAAATGCCATCGGCTTGCCGGTTGTGGCCGGACCGAGCGAGGCATCTTCAATTGGAAATATCATGCTTCAGGCTAAAGCTGCCGGAGTAGTAAGTACGTTGCAGGAAATGCGTAACGTGATTTCCGTCAATGTGGAACCGGATTATTTCTCACCGGCGGATGCGGAAGTGTGGAATGAAGCTTATCAGAAATATATATCAATCATTAAAAAATAATTTGCCATGAAAGAACAACAGATTATCAATGCGTATGAAATAGCTAAAGAACGCTATGCCAAATTGGGTATCGATACAGATGCCGTAATGGAAACTTTACAGTCTGTACCTATGTCTATGCACTGCTGGCAGGCAGACGATGTGACCGGATTCGAATCACAGGGTTCACTGACCGGAGGTATTCAGGCTACCGGGAATTATCCGGGAAAGGCTCGTAATATTGAGGAATTGCGTGCAGATATCCTGAAGGCTGCTTCTTACGTACCGGGAAACATCGTTTAAACTTGCATGAAATCTATGGTGAATTCGGTGGACAGTTTGTAGACCGTGACCAGGTGGAAGTAAAACATTTTGAAGGCTGGATGCAGTGGTCAAAAGAAAATGACATGAAGCTGGATTTCAACTCTACTTCTTTCTCTCACCCGAAGTCTGGAAACCTGTCTTTGTCAAATCCTGACAAGGCTATCCGTGATTTCTGGATTGAACATACTAAGCGTTGCCGTGCCATTGCTGAAGAAATGGGTAAGCGTCAGGGCGATCCTTGTATCATGAACTTGTGGGTACACGATGGTAGCAAGGATATTACCGTAAACCGTATGAAGTACCGTGCATTGCTGAAAGATTCTTTGGACCAGATTTTTGCACAGAAATACGATCACATGAAGGACTGTATCGAATCAAAAGTATTCGGTATTGGTCTGGAAAGCTATACAGTGGGTTCTAACGACTTCTATATTGGTTATGGTGTACAGAACCAGAAACTGATTACACTCGATACCGGTCACTTCCATCCGACAGAAAGCGTGGCTGATAAGGTTTCTTCTCTGTTGCTCTATGTACCGGAACTGATGTTGCATGTAAGCCGTCCGGTTCGTTGGGACTCAGACCATGTAACTATCATGAACGACGATACACTCGATTTGTGCAAGGAAATCGTACGTTGCAATGCGTTGAACCGTGTTCACATCGGTTTGGATTACTTCGATGCATCTATCAACCGTATCGGTGCGTATGTAATCGGTATGCGTGCTACACAGAAGTGCCTGTTGCAGGCATTGCTCGAACCGCTGAACACGCTGCGTGACTATGAAGAAACTGACCGTGGCTTCCAGCGTTTGGCATTGCTCGAAGAATGCAAGTCATTGCCTTGGGGAGCTGTATGGGATATGTTCTGCTTGAAGAACAATGTACCTGTAGGCGAAGAATACATTGCTGAAGTAGAAAAATACGAAGCGGAAGTAACCTCTAAGAGAAATTAATCTTACAGCCGGATGGCGGGAAAAGCTTGTCTTGCCCGTTGTCCGGCTGGCTTAATTTATAGGCTATGGAAATCATTATCGGATTGTTGATTATTGCAGTGGGAGCATTCTGCCAGTCGAGCTGCTATGTACCCATCAATAAAATAAAGAACTGGAGCTGGGAATCTTACTGGATTGTGCAGGGAGTTTTTGCCTGGCTTGTTTTTCCTTTCTTGGGCGCGTTGCTGGCTGTTCCGGACGGACACAGCCTTTTTGAGGTTTATGCGGCTCATCCAGCCGATACGCTTTGGGCGATGTTCTTCGGTGTACTCTGGGGAGTGGGTGGTCTGACATTTGGTTTGAGTATGCGCTACCTTGGAGTAGCATTGGGACAGTCTATCTCGCTGGGTACCTGTGCCGGACTGGGAACAATCTTGACGCCCATATTTACTGGTCACATGGAGGAACTGACCATGCCGGTTATTGTGGGAGTGATTGTGACTTTGCTAGGTATCGGTATCATCGGTTATGCAGGAAATATGAAGTCTGCCAGTCTGAGTGAGGAAGAAAAGAAAAAAGCTGTGAAAGATTTCAATTTTACTAAAGGAATTTTCGTAGCTTTATTGGCTGGTTTCATGAGCGCCTGTTTCAGTATCGGATTAGGATTCGGACAGAGTTTGTGTTTCCCGGAAAGTGCAGAAGTGTATAAAACTTTGCCGGCTACTCTTATGGTGACTGCCGGAGGTTTCCTTACCAACATGGTGTACTGTTTTTATCAGAATGCAAAGAACAAGACATGGGGTGATTATGGAAAGACCTCGCTGTATGTGAACAACATTCTGTTCTGTGCGTTGGCCGGTGTGTTATGGTATAGCCAGTTCTTTGGCTTGAGTCTGGGAAAAGGTTTCCTGGTAGCTTCACCGGTACTGCTTACGTTCTCCTGGTGTATCCTGATGTCGCTGAACGTGACATTCTCGAATGTGTGGGGAATTATTTTGAAGGAATGGAAAGGATGTTCTTCCAAGACCATCTGGGTACTGGTATTGGGGCTGATTGTCCTGATTGTATCTTCTTTCCTTCCGCAGCTGTTGAAATAAAAAAATCAAATTTAAATACATAATATAATGAAATCAATTCTTGAAGGACGTCCGGATTTGGCCCGTGAAATCAATAAAGTGGCCGAAGTGGCCGGATATTTGTGGCAAAAAGGATGGGCTGAACGCAACGGTGGAAATATCACCATCAATGTAACAGAGTTTGTAGACGATGAAATCCGTCAGATGCCGGCTATCAGTGAACCGAAACAGATTGGAGCGGTATTACCGCATCTGAAAGGCTGTTACTTCTTCTGCAAAGGTACACAGAAACGTATGCGCGACCTGGCTCGCTGGCCGATGGAAAACGGTTCTGTGATTCGTATCTGCGACGATTGTGCCAGCTATGTCATTATCGCTGACCAGCCGGTGATGCCGACTTCGGAAGTGGCTTCTCACCTGACTGTTCACAATACGCTGATTGCGGAAGGTGCCCAGAAAAAGGCTACCGTACATACACACCCCATCGAACTGGTGGCAATGAGCCATACTCCGAAGTTCCTGGAAAAGGATGTGCTGACTTATCTGTTGTGGAGCATGATTCCAGAAACAAAGGCATTCTGTCCGCGTGGATTGGGTATCGTGCCTTATAAGATGCCGAGCTCAGTAGAACTGGCAGATGCTACACTGAAGGAACTGGACGATTATGATGTGGTAATGTGGGAAAAACACGGTGTATTTGCCGTAGGTACCGACGTAATGGATGCATTCGACCAGATTGACGTGCTGACCAAGGCTGCCCAGATTTACATCAATGCCCGTTGCATGGGATTTGAGCCGGACGGTATGACGAAAGAACAAATGCAGGAACTGACGGACGTGTTCCATCTTCCGAAATAAATAAAAATCTAACCTTTTAAACCATGAAATTATGTACAGAATGATTTTGAACGAAACCTCTTACTTTGGTGCCGGATGTCGCGAAGCTATCGCTACAGAAGCAGGCCGTAGAGGTTTCAAGAAAGCTTTTTTTGTAACTTGACAAGGACCTGATTCGTTTTCACGTAGCAGACAAGGTGGTGGAAGTGTTCGAAAAGGCAGGTATTCCTTACGAAATATACAGTGATGTAAAAGCCAATCCTACCATTGCCAATGTGCAGAACGGTGTGGCAGCTTTCAAGGCTTCCGGTGCCGATTTTATCGTAGCATTGGGTGGCGGTTCTTCTATTGATACGGCGAAAGGTATCGGTATCGTAGTAAACAATCCGGAATTTGCCGATGTGCGTTCATTGGAAGGGGTAGCAAATACGCATCATAAAGCAGTGCCGACTTTTGCTCTGCCTACTACTGCGGGAACTGCAGCTGAGGTAACCATCAACTATGTGATTATTGATGAGGCTGCTACCAAGAAAATGGTGTGTGTAGACCCGAACGATATTCCGTCAGTAGCTATCGTAGACCCTGAACTGATGTATTCTATGCCGAAGGGCCTGACTGCCGCTACAGGTATGGATGCCCTGACGCATGCCATTGAAAGCTACATTACTCCGGGAGCTTGGGTGATGTCGGATATGTTTGAATTGAAGGCCATTGAGATGATTGCCAAGAACCTGAAGGCTGCCGTAGACAATGGCAGTGATCCGGTAGCTCGTGAAGCCATGTCGCAGGCACAGTATATTGCCGGAATGGGATTCAGCAATGTAGGTCTGGGAATCGTTCACTCTATGGCTCATCCTCTCGGTGCGCACTATGACACTCCGCACGGCGTAGCCAATGCACTGCTGTTGCCTTACGTCATGGAATACAATGCAGAATCTCCTGCTGCACCGAAATACCTGAATATTGCCAAGGCGATGGGAGTAGATACTACTGGTATGAGCGAAGCAGAAGGTATAAAAGCTGCGGTAGAAGCTGTTCGCCAGCTTTCTTTGAGCATCGGTATTCCGCAGAAGTTGCATGAAATCGGTGTGAAGGAAGAAGATTTGCATCAGTTGGCTATCGATGCATTCAATGATGTCTGCACCGGAGGTAATCCGCGTCCGACTTCAGTAGAAGACATTGAAGCACTCTACCATAAGGCTTTCTAAGTATTCTTATTATTTTATATACAAAAACGTCCGCAGTTTCCGGTGAGTTTTCCGGGATTGCGGACGTATTTTTTGAAGACTCCTTCCTGGGAAAAAAAACGCCTTTACGTTTGGATTGAAACGCAAGGGCGTTTCAGATGAAATGTACTTGCGTTTGGTTTCAAACGTCCTTGCGTTTTGGAGTAAACGTAAGTGCGTTTTTATCAGGACTTATTTGTCTCATTTTTAAGCTGTTTTATATATTGCGTTGGGGTCATATTGTATTTTTTCTTGAACGAAGCTGTAAAATACGATTGATTTAAAAATCCTACCTTACTAGCAATTTCTGCCATTGAATGATTACCTTCACACATTATTTGTATAGCTTTAGTCAATCTAATTTCTCTTACTAATTCAATAATAGAGACATTGAAAATGTTTTTGTTTTCAGATAAAGTCCACTTCTGCTAATTCCCATTAGGTTGCTGATTTGATTTGCATCTAATTCAGGATTTGAAATATTCTTATTGATAATAGATATAATTTTTTGAGCTAATTCAGTTTCTTCAGATGTTAACCGATTATAAATTGCCATTTGAGGATAGTTATGTGAAATCTTTTGTTGGATTTTTTTGATCGCATTAACTGGTTTTGCAAAGTGTCTTGTAGAACATTTATACTTGTTGGTTTTCGTAAAAAAAACATCAGCACCACATTTCATGCTTTCCTCTTGTGCCTGGAGTGTATCTTTTCCTGTCAATAGGATGAATGGTATGTCACTGAATTGTGGATTAGCTTTGATGGTAGCACACAATTGATTCCCGTTCATAACAGGCATCATTAAGTCACTTAATATAATATCTGGGGATATGTTTTTCAATATCTCTATGGCATCTTGTCCGTGATTGGCTGTTATGATGTTATATTGCTGTGATAAACTGTTTCTAAGAAAAGTTTTGTATTTCAGGATTATCTTCTACGATGAGTAAGATAGGTAGTTTTGTGTTG
>ENA-OQAL01000192-OQAL01000192.1-human-gut-metagenome-genome-assembly--contig:-NODE-192-length-16107-cov-5.874531_pt1 | contig 16107 bp, 17 predicted proteins | sample MGYA00242491_ERZ504519 | MGnify/ENA primary metagenome ERZ504519 (study PRJEB26092, sample SAMD00036260) | human gut metagenome | host: Homo sapiens | study: EMG produced TPA metagenomics assembly of... | reverse complement strand
GAAAGGCAAGCGCAAATATTCATTTCCAGGTTATATGACTACCTGACTACCCCTTCTTTTAACGGAATTACGTTGTTCTGCGGTGAATGGTTGCAATATCCCAAGTTTATATATTCTTTTTTCGCAGCCCTTAAAGTCGGTGCAACTACATTGAACAAGCCGACAAGTTCGGCTTCGTCCATACGAATCTTATCAGGATGGACAGCAGGAATAACAATCCTACCGTCCTCCATTATATGGATAATGTCTCTTTTCATAAGCTACATGCAATTTGAAAGTACATCCCTTACATTATTCATATCTTTCAGAATGGAACTGTCGAGTACCCTTGCATAGTGCTGCGTCATCTTGATATTGGAGTGACCGAGCATTTTGGCTACATTCTCAATGCTTACCCCATTGGCCAAACAGACAGATGTGGCGTACGAGTGGCGGGCAGTGTAAGTAATATTTAGAAATGCAATAAAAAACAGAATGACGAGAATTAAACGTAAAAACGTTTATAATTAAGCATTTTGCAAGAATTGCAGAACAGACATACCTGCAAAAGAAAACAAAATATTGCGACGTTTCAGTTACCAGACTGTTAGCCGCCTGTTTCGGAAACAACGGCAGGTAACCGAATTTTTACCGATAGGAACAAAGCGGATTTGTATTCACTGTTTATCAATGTTTTGCATGCCAAAGGACGCTTTTCAAAGGAGTATTTTTACAACCTAAAAAAGAGCGTTATGAAAGTGGAAAAATTCAAGGTGCTGCTCTACCTGAAAAAGAGCGAGCCGGACAAGACCGGCAAGGCCCCGATCATGGGACGGATCACCCTCAACCGCACGATGGTGCAGTTCAGCTGCAAGCTCTCCTGTACCCCCGGGCTATGGAACGCGCGTGAGAGCCGATTGAATGGCAAGAGCCGGGAAGCGGTGGAGACCAATGAAAAGATAGAGAGGCTGCTGCTTGCCGTACACTCGGCCTTCAATTCCCTCATGGAAAGGAAAAAGGATTTCGATGCCGCCGCGGTCAGGGACATGTTCCAGGGTAACGCGGGCATGCAGATGACCCTGCTCAAACTTCTCGACCGGCACAACGAGGAGATGAAGACCCGTGTCGGCGTGGACCGTGCGCCGACGACAATGTCGACCTACGTGTACACCCGGCGCACTCTTGCCGAATTCATCAAAACGGAATTCAAGGTCTCGGACCTCGCCTTCGGACAGCTCAACGAGCAGTTCATCCGTGACTATCAGGATTTCTGCCTGGAAAAGAAGAGACTGGCGATGGAGACGGTGCGCCATTACCTGTCCATCCTGAAAAAGATCTGCCGCATCGCCTACAAGGAGGGGCACTCGGAGAAATACCATTTCTGCCACTTCAAGCTGCCCAAGCAGAAGGAGACAACACCGAAAGCACTCAGCCGTGAGAATTTCGAGAAGCTGCGTGATCTGGAGATACCGGAAAAACGCAGGTCACATGTCATCACCCGGGACCTCTTCCTTTTCGCCTGTTACACCGGCACCGCCTATGCTGATGCGGTAAGCATCACCCGGGAGAACCTCTTCCGGGATGACGAGGGCAGCCTCTGGCTGAAATACCGGCGAAAGAAGACTGACTACCTCGGACTCGTCAAGCTGCTGCCGGAAGCACTCGCGTTGATCGAGAAGTACCGTGACGATACCCGCACTACCCTCTTCCCGCCGCAGGACTACCACACGCTCAGGGCAAACATGAAATCCCTGCGCCTGATGGCGGGGCTGAGCCAGGACCTTGTCTACCACATGGGAAGGCATTCTTTCGCCTCATTGGTCACGCTCGAGGAAGGGGTGCCGATCGAGACCATCAGCAAGATGCTGGGACACTCCAACATAAAGACCACCCAGATATACGCGCGTGTAACCCCGAAGCGACTGTTCGAGGACATGGACAGGTTCGTCGAGGCAACCCGCGATTTGAAACTTATTCTTTAATCCTTAAACAATTATTATCATGCGCAGTACATTCAAGCTTTTATTCTACATCAACCGTAACAAGGTAAAATCGGACGGCACGACCGCCGTCCTCTGCCGGATCAGCATCGACGGAAAGAAATCGGCTGTCACGACAGGCATCTATTGCAAACCCGGAGACTGGGACAGCAAGAAGTGTGAAATCAAAACAGCCAGGGAGAACAACCGCCTTGCCGCCTTCCGAAGCCGGCTGGAAGAGGCGTACGGGAACCTGCTGAGGAACCAGGGAGTGGTCACGGCCGAGCTGCTCAAGACCACCGTATCCGGTGCCAATTCCGTGCCGGAATACCTCCTGCAGGCCGGAGAGGTGGAACGCGAACGGCTTAGGGTCCGCTCCAAGGAGATCAATTCCACCTCCACCTACCGCCAGTCGAAGACCACGCAGCTTAACCTCAGGCAGTTCATCGAATCCCGTGGGATGAAGGACATCGCCTTTTCGGACATCACCGAAGAGTTCGCCGAATCGTTCAAGGTCTTTCTCAAGAAGGAGCTGGGACACAGGAACGGACACGTGAACCACTGCCTGTGCTGGCTCAACCGGCTCATCTACATCGCCGTGGACCGGGAAGTATTGCGTGCCAACCCGATAGAGGACGTGGCATACGAGAGGAAAGAAGCACCTAAACTAAGGCATATCAGCCGCAGTGAACTGAAGCGGATGATGGAAACCCCGCTGCCCGACCCGATGATGGAGCTGGCGCGCAGGACGTTCATCTTCTCCTCGCTGACCGGTCTGGCTTACGCGGATACGAGGGCTCTCCATCCCCGTCACATCGGAACGACCTCGGAAGGAAGAAGGTATATCCGCATCCGCCGCGCCAAAACGGACGTGGAGGCGTTCATCCCGCTGCATCCCATAGCCGGACAGATACTGGATCTTTACAACACCACGGATGACGACAGGCCGGTATTCCCGCTGCCGGTCCGCGATGTCCTCTGGTACGAGGTACATGGAATGGGCGTGGCATTAGGCATGAAAGAGAACCTGTCCTACCACATGGCCCGGCATTCGTTCGGGACCCTGACACTGACCGCGGGCATTCCGATAGAGAGCATCGCCAGGATAATGGGCCATACGAATATCGACAGCACGCAGGTCTACGCCCAGGTCACCGACCGGAAGATATCCTCGGACATGGACCGGCTGATGGAAAGAAGAAAGCCTGCGGCCGGCAAGGGAACCCGCAGGCTAAATAAAAATGCCGCCGGAATTGTATTTACGATTCCGGCGGCAATCCTTAAACTTGAATACGATATTATACCAATGCTGCGTGATAGTTCTCCTCCAACAGCTTCTCGATGTCCGACTGCCTGTACAGGATCTTCCCGCCAAGCTGGATATAGGGAATCCGCCCTTGGTCCCTGTAATCCTGCAGGCACCTGCGGCTGATCCTCAACGTTCCGGAAAGCTCTCTGTCAGTCAGGAACCGTTCCCCGTTGAAGGGAGGACGGTTGTCACGGGCAAGATGCTCCACTTTTTTCTCCATGTTGTCCAGCAGGGCAAAGAACCTGCGGACACGTTCGTTCTCCTTGTCGATAATGCCTTCCATCTCTTCCGCTCTTTAAAGGTTTCCGTTCTTCCTTCCTTCTCTCATTGCCTTCTCCTTGCGTCTGATGCCGACGTAGGCCATCAGCTTCTCCACATCCTCTGGCTTGTAATAGAACTTGCGCTGGAGGCGGGTGAACGCCAGCCGTCCGGTATCGCGGAGTGTCTGCAGGGTACGTGGCGAGATGTCAAGGCGCAGGCAGACATCCTGGCCGTCCAGTCACTCTCCGGGTTCCTTACAGCGGTTTCTCTCATACAGTCTGTCCACATGTGCGGACAGGTTCTCGGCGCGTGCCAGCATCCTCTCAAGGACACCGGCCTCGATGTAGCATATTTCCATATTTTTCAACTTGTTTAAATGTCAGTGCGAATATAAGGGAAGAAACCATGAGAGGCAAGTGCGACCGGTACACTGGCAGGAATAGTCATGGATAGTCGGTTTTGTCATATGGGAAGGAAAAATACTCCGTAGCCGGTCGGTTTTCACGACCCCCTTTGGAAAACCTGAAGGACGGGTGCGTCACGGCGATGGAAAAAGAAAAATCCCCACCGGAAGTGAAGCGACCCCAAACCGGCAGGGAGTGTAATAATAAAGGAACGGACTGTTCAGCCCTTGATGTAACCGTACTTTTTCAGGTCGTCCATGAAATGCTCCGGCGTGTCGGTCCTCACCGTCACCCCGTGCAGTTCCCTGTACCGCCCGGAGAAATTCACCATGTACTCCCCGTCGGTGCACCCGCTGTCAAACCAGCTGCCCTCACGCAGGACGCGTACAAACTCGGAAGGGCCGGAGGCGGCAATCCTGCCGCCATCCGCCAAAATACCTGATCTCGTTTTTTTTATTATCGGTATTTCAAATGTCTCAAAAGCCTCTTTGACAGGTTACCATCCAGGATGATCGCCTGAATTCGCATGTACCGGATTTTCTATTTACCAGATTTCATAATGGTTCCTGCCATCCGTTTTTTCTCTGCGGCTGTCGCTTTTTTCCTCGTGGCATCATGGTCTGTTACCGGATAGGAAAAGCCATCTCCATCACAACCATGAATTATAGTGTAGCCATATTTGTATATAGCCGTATGATACGCTATCCGGATAATGCTATCACAGAATTGCGATATAGCCGGATATCAAATAGGGATAGCCGGGAGCGAAGGGAGCACGCATCCTTCCGGATATAGATATCTCAAAATCTCCATTTGCAGAAGTGTATAAATATCAATCCATTAATGGAGACGATGAAGAAAAACAATAAGGCGTATACGGCTACCTGTTATTCTCCATTTACAGATGTGTAGAAGTTTCAATCCATTAATGGAGACGATGAAAAACAATAAGGCGTATACGGCTACCTGTTATTCTCCATTTGCAGAAGTGTAGAAGTAGCAATCCGTTAATGGAGACGATGAAGAAAAACAATAAGGCGTATACGGCTACCTGTTATTCTCCATTTGCAGAAGTGTAGAAGTAGCAATCCATTAATGGACAATAGGGCATGTAAAGGGCAGATTTTCCGTATATTCGCCTCCTTATCCCCGAATTATGGGCGTAAGTCACATGGTCATGGAGATATATCTATCCTTTAATGGGGAGAACAGCCGGCAAATATCTGATGGAAAAGCCCCACAAACCACAGGAAAATAGCCACACAATGGTCTGATACACAATAATTATTGGAGAAACATGGTCCGCTCCTGCGGACAGCAAGTTGTGTTTTCGTTTAACGAAAACAGGACGGTTTAACGGAGAATACACCGATAAACCGTTACTTATTTCAAGCTCCAGCGTCGCTTTTTACATATCTAATTATAATTCATTTGAAATCACAAAACAGATTGAACCGAATGTGGTTAGTTTGTCTGTTTATTTCATGTCCGAATCATTAGTATGCTATGTTGCAAAGTTCGTATTCATTATGAAAAAATCCGCTTACGAGAACAAGATATTCAGGTAATTTGCCATCCTTTCCCCAAAGAAGTTCGATGTTAAAAAGTTCAGAAAGCGTTTTGGCTATGTCAAATCCGAAGGCTTCGAGTGACGGACGCACTTTTTCCGGGTGTCGGCATGGTGTGCCGCAGTTACGCGTACACTCGTTATCTGAGCAGTGAAGACATTTACCTATATAGGCAAATGAACGCCCTCCATATTTCCGTTCCATATCCAATAATTCGCTCTCGATTCGTATCCGTTCCGGTAAAATGAGTTTTTGTGTATATTCAATCGGAATATCTTTGTCTTCAGGGATTATCTTCGTTGCCATAAGATGTGCATACTTGTATTGTCGGAGAAACGATTCCGTATCAAAATCAAATGGAGGACACCCCCAACTTTTACCGTAATTGGTACATTGTTTGCAAAGTTCAAGAAAATGTGGTTCGTCACGGAATTCGGCGATGTATCCTTCAACAGTGATGTCTGAAGTAAAATTTTCTACAGTGTATATACTCATTGTTTCAAAATCATTGTACCGCATAAGGAGTCGAAACGGATGTTTTCATTTTGGAAAAGTCTGTCAATGTATCCGCTTTTCTGCATTTCAGACGCGGTCAAGCAACTTAAAATTCGGGGTATCTAACAATGCTATCGAATCGCACATGGACAACGCGATGTCAAGTTCATGTGTCGAGAACATGATACATTTTTTCTCGTCGTGGACAAGCCTACGAAGCAACGCCACAAGTTCGTAGCGATTAGGCATGTCAAGAAAGGAAGTCGGTTCATCAAGGAGAATGATAGGAGTATCCTGTGCCAATGCACGAGCAATCATCACACGCTGGCATTCGCCATCCGACATTTTATCCATCGTGCGGTTTGCATAAGCCTCCATTCCCACCGAAATGAGCGATTGCATGACTATCTCCTTATCTGTTTCTTGCATCCTACCTATCCAGTTGGTATAAGGAGCACGGCCTATGGCTACGACATCCTTGCACCGCAGGTTGGCGATGCGCGTGCGCTCGGTCGTGACGACAGCCAGCGTTTTTGCCATATCTTCGGTTTTCATGCAGGCGATGTCGTGCCCGTCGAGAATGATTTTTCCGGAATAACACCGGTTCAGACCGGCTATGGCGCGGAGCAACGTCGATTTTCCTGTCCCGTTTCTTCCGATAAGGGCTGTCAGTTGACCTTTTTTTATCGTGGCATTTACCTCGTGGAGCAACGAGTTTTCTTTGTAACCTATGGAAAAATGCTGTAATTCTATCATGCGGTGATGGATTTGTTGCGTAAAACCACCCATACGACGATTGGGATTCCCAATAGAGCTGTAATGGCGTTGATCGGCAAGGTGAATATTTTAGAAATGATGTCGCAAAGAAGCAATATCGATGCTCCCGAAAGAATTGTTCCGGGCAGAAGGACATGATGATCGCTATTTTGGAAAAGCATTCTTGTGACATGAGGCATAGCGAGACCTATGAAACCTATCGGACCGCAAAAAGCGGTTATCGTTCCGGCGAGCAGCGTTGTCGAGAGAAACAACAGGCTGCGTGAACGCCGAATATTCAGTCCCATTGTTACGGCATATTCCTCTCCGAACAGCAGGAGGTTAAGCGGTTTGATGGTCAGTACAGCCAACAGCAGTCCGGCAAACACCGATGGAACAAGAATCAGAAGTTGTCCGGAGGTGACGTCACCCAAAGCCCCCATCGTCCAAATGACAAAGGCTTTCAGCGATTCCTCTTTGCTGAGGTACTGCAATATCTGCACGACAGCACCTACGCCCGATGAGAACATCATGCCCAGAATCAGGATTACCATGATGTCTTTTATTCGCTGTCCGACGGCAGTTATCACGAGCAACACGACAGCCGCACCCACCCACGCTGCTCCGGCAATGCCTATTGATGAACCGATCCCGGCAAGTACCACAAGTGCCACACCGAGACTTGCACCGGAACTGATGCCAAGGACATAGGACCGGCAAGAGGATTACGGAAGAGGGTCTGCATCTGAAGACCGCTGACCGATAAGGCAGCCCCGGCCAACAGTGCCACTATAGCTTTTATGAGGCGTATGTTGAGTACGATTTTTTCCGTGGCACGGGAACAATTTCCCCCCGGTCAGTGCTGCCCATACATCGCGGATCGGAATGTTGACAGCTCCCACGGCCAAGTCCAGTAAAAAAAGACCGACCGTGAGCGTAATCAATATGGAGAATAATATAGTCGAACGGGAACGCATCTATTTCAGTTGCTTGTAATACACACACTCTTCCTGCACCAGTTCAGGATGGAATATCTTCACGAGGTCGCGGAGCACGATGTCAGGATTCACGACGGCAGACTCGTAATAGTCGTTACCCCCGGCTGTGTTGGTACGGGCGTTGTTGTTATACACCTCTCCATTTTTGAAACATCGGGTATCGGTGAATTTCGGACATGATGCCTTCAAGTCGTCAAGGGAGTTCGCCATTCCCACGTTCAACCACATGTCCGCATCCGACGCGAGCAGATATGCTTCTTCTAAGTCAATGGGGATAGAAGCGTTTCCCGTGTTCTTCTGGTAGATATAGCGGCCTCCCGCATCAGTAATCAAGCGGGCTACATAACTTTGGGTTGAAGGCATGAACCACGAGTCGCCATAGGGAACATTAAGCATAACCGAAGGAGTGCCGAGGGTACTGTCGGCCACTTTCTTTTTCAAGGCGTTGTATCTGACCGGGATTGCGGCAAAGGCTTTTTCACCCTTCTCACGTTTTCCTGTGACTTCTGAAAGCACTACCATCCATTCGGCCTTGCCGAGAGGCGACTCTTCAAGATAATCGCCGACATACATGAACGGTATGTCGAGTTCTTCGAGTTTGCTTTCCATTGCGCTTGCGCCGTTCACCCCATAGAGCAGAACGAGGTCGGGATCGAGCGAGAGCAGCAACTCGTAGTTGATGTTCCCTTCATAGCCGACATCGCCAATACTGTCGCGGCGGGCTTGGATGTCTGGGTTGGAAATGTAGTCGATTCCCGAAACGCCGGTTATACACCGGACTTCACCGATTGCGTCAAGCATGGCGATATGAGTGGAAGACATCGCCACGATACGTTTGGCGTCTCCTTTGAGTACCTGTCCTGCAAACCCTTCGGGAACCTCTTCACCGTTGCGGACGATAAACAGCCATGTGGTTACACTGTCCGCTCCCTGCCAGGGATTCCTGACGGTTATCAGTACGCTTTCCTTCCCGCCCGCCCCTTTGATGTCGAAGCCGGAGGCATATTCGGGAGCATAAAGCAACAGGTTGAAATCATTGATTTTTGAGCTTTTGTTGTGGCAGCCTGTAAATGCCAGAGAAAGCAACAAAATCAGGCTTAAATTCTTTAATGCGTTCATATTGATGCAGATTATCGTTTACTATTTTTGTTTTTCCGAACTTGGGTGTTATGCCGATGAATATCTCGAAATTGATGCCCGGCATGGGACGGGACAATACGGAAAGGTATTCTTCATCGAACAGGTTGTTGATGCTGCCCTTTAGCGACAGATCGGCCCATCGGAAAGAGAGCTGTTTTTCCAGTGTCACGTTATTCATGAAGTAAGGGGGCAGATAGCCCGTCAGGGTATAGTCATTACTCGACATGGTATAACGCTGGCTGTAATAACACCATTTGTAAAGCAGGCTCCATGTCCGCCATGACAGACGTCCGGTCACCGTTGCGGAAAACTCCGGCACGTATGGCAACTGTTTGCCGACGGATTGGTCTGCCGGACTCATCGGTTCGCTCTCGTTGATCGAGGGAGTCCACGAGAAAGTTCCGTTCATATCCAGTTTCCAGTCCTTTCCGAGCATTATATCAAGGTGGGCGTTGGTCTCTGCCCCGTAAGCATGTACCTTTTTGAGGTTTCTGGGGGAGAAGAATCCCTTGGTTGTGGGTAGCCAGATGATCCAGTCGTCGATGTGCGAATCGAACCAGTTGATACCACCGCTCAAAGCATATACATTTTCTTTCCCCACCGAGAACGACAACCCCACGTCGTATGTGAAGCCGTGCTCGCTTTTCAGGTCGGGATTACCGCCCGGCAGAAAATAGAGGTCGTTCAGCGTGGGAAAACGGTAGTTCCGGGAGATGGATGCTTTCGCCACGATATTGCCTTTTTTCGACAGTACCCCGTCGATGAAGAAAGCCGGGATAACCGGGGCCCATTCCGTACCGAACATATCCTCGCGAAGGACAAGCGAGGCGGCAAAACGATCGACAGGCCGCCATTTCGCAGAAACGGAACCGGAAAACTCGACACGTCCCTTGTCATACCCGACAACAGCCTTGTTACCTTCCTGCGAGATGATATTTTTGTCCGCGCTTTCCACCAAATGCTGGTGTACGGAAACACCGGCCGTGAACAGCCATTTCTCTGAAGGAGCATAATCCCCGTCCGCACTTCCGTAGAACGTGTTAATCTTACTGCGTGAGCGGGTCATCGAAGCCATTTCGCCGTTTCCCTTGTCCCGCTTGTAATCATAGGCCATCCATGTGTGTATATAGCCGCCTTTTACACCGACCTTCCATTTCTCCCGCACGCGATCCCACGAGAGGACGCCGCGAAACGTCTGCTCCCTTTGGCGGTTCTCGAAGTCCATGTCGTTCCCGTAATCCGTGCTGAGCATCGCCAGTTCCCGGTTGGAATTGATATACCAGGCGTTTAGCCCGAACTTGTCGCCTTCGCCCGTGTTATAATAAATTTCCTGCAAGACGTGCAGATCCTTATAAGCCCCGCTGCGGTTGCGTTCCGTCGGGTAATAGGAACCGATGATGTTCTTGTCCTCGTCATAGATGTTTTCCTTCTTGTCCCGGTTTCGGTATTTGTAGTCGTTGGGGGAAGAGGAATACACCACACGGGTGGAGGACTGCCAGTGTTTGTCACCGTAGGTCAGGCGGAGAAACTCGTCGAACGTGCTGAACGACCCCACTCCCTGCACGTACTGCAACCCGAACCCTTCATGGTTGGCCGGAGAAGTGGAGAGCCTGACCAGACCACCCAAGCCGCCGCCCGTTTCGTTTACCGATGACGTTCCGTGCAGCAGCGAGGCATCATCGATAAAGTAAGAAGGGATGGTGGAAAAATCCGTCATGCCCAGCATCGGGTTGTTAATGCGCATACCATTCCACGTCACTTGGGTATGCGAGGGAGAGGTACCCCGGAAAGCCACGGTGGATAACGTGGCGCGTCCGTAGTTCTTGACAAAACGGATGAGTTGAATGTCAGCACATCGGCCATAGACAAGGCGATGTTCTCTTTCATGGCGATGGAATCGAAACGGGTTCGTTGCACGCCTATATCCTTCATAGGTCGTTTGCCCACCACCGTAACCTCCGGAATACGTAGTACCCTTTTGGTAATGCTGACGGAATTTTTCTGCTGGGCGGCAAGCAGAAAGGGCAGGCTTACCCCCACGAACAATAGAATAAGATGTCTTTTCATTTTTGTCCTCCTTCCTCGTTATTTCCAGCAGAAAGCTCCCGGAATGATTCCCACGTAAAATTCATCGATCAGCTTGCCTTGCGGCGAATAGCGATACACGATACCTTGTTGCTGGTAATCAATAGCGTCGGCCACATATACCTCCCCGTTGTTGGGATTGACCGTAAGGCCGTAGTATTTGGTGTCCCGAAACTCCAGAAAAGGCCGGACGGGAACACGGTCGGCTTCCACCGGCATTCGCCAAATATCGTTGTTGATCCAGTAAAGTGTATCCCGTGTACCGTTGAGCTGGACTTCCGAAGGCCAGTCGCCCAGCTTAAACTTGAACTGTTTCTCTACGGTGAAAGTCTCGGCGTCTATACGATAGAGAGACGGTGCCTCGTAACCGTATGGGCTGCCCTCGTAACCGCCATCCGTGATGGTCCACATCTTGTTGTATTTGTCCATGACCAGCGAAGTAGGTTGTATGCCGATGGTCAGTTCGTCCACGACCTTGTCCGTCTCCGTGTCGATTTTCAGGATGCGGTTCTGGTACGACCAGCAGTTCACATAGACGTACTTGCCGTATTGTACCATTTGTTCGGTGGAACCCGATTCCATGTCCATGTCTGGACATTCGATATAGCCGGTAATCTCGTATGTCTTGGGGTTGATGATGAAGATACGGTAGTCCCATATCTGCGTCACATAGGCTTTCTCATCCGACAGAAAATGGATATACCGGGGTGAGGTGAAACCTGTGATACGGCCCACTTCCTTGAAAGTATTGATGTCGATGGCGAAAATCACATGCGAGTTGTTCACCACGATCCAGCCTATACCGTCCCGGATAACCATAGACTGGGCCACATCGCCCAACTTGAACCCGTTGGCACGGTAAAACACTTCATTCTCCACTTCGCACGTGGCGGGATCGTAGTAGGAAAGCGTGGCATTGCTGTACTGGAAATTCCCCTCGTTGGTAATGAAAAGACCAGAGGCCGATACAGAGAAATCTTCCATCTCTCCGTAATCCCATTTCATGCAACTGCCGAAAACTGGCAGGCAGAAAAGAAAAAGGCAAATCCGTTGTATTGTTCTGCTCATTGTCATTCGGATAAAAAAGAGTACCCGAATCATTACGGGTACTCTGGTTAAGGTATAAGGTTTAATCCTGCTGCGTATATTGTTTGTCCTTCATATTTTGGAAGGTTGGGTTATACCCACATTTCGTCACGCTCCAACTTTCCCCCGTAATCATTCCGTTTTCTATAAACTTGCCGAAGAAAGTGTAGTCGGTAAATTTCGTCAAACCGTCAAAAACAACCCCATGCAAGGTCTCCAACTTCTCCATGGAAAGTGTTTCCTGAGAAAAGAGAAGTCGCACTTTTTTATCTGTAGCGTACCATCTATAGTCTGTAATTTATCACAAGTAATGCCTGTTGCTTTATTAACGAACAACCCTTCACCTCCTACGTGAAGCAATTCCGGAATACCCAGCGATTTACTTTGTAAAGATATTGCTAACGAACCCTCTCCCTCTTTATAATATACAGGAGAAGCTGAACAACAAACTTTGGATAGTAAGGGCAAGTTACAACTGGTAAAATTTCCAGATAAATAGAACTGTCCTCCCACTTCTTTCAAGACTGGCATTGTGATTGAAGCAAACATGGGTATTTGGATATATCCATATCCATCTATGATTTCCAAGTCGGGAAATTTGGCATTGCTTTGCATTTGGCCTGTCACATTTAGATTTCCATATACATGTTGAATTGTCGATATGGTATAATCGGTATTGTTGGTGGTTGGCTTACAAGTGAAGTCTTTGATGTTCTTGAACGTGATTTCAGGGAACTTATTATTCGTGAGACTGGTGATGACAAAATTTACATTTGACAAATCTTCGGCTGTTTCAATTTTGGAGAGCTGCACCTTGTTTATAATTTCAATCTGGGGCGCTGTTTCTCCGAAGGTTTCAAATCGGGCGTTCGGCAACAGCAGTGTTCCGCTCACATCTTCAAGATAATCCAGCGTGATGCTTCCAAGTGTGGTGATCTTGCTCCAGTCGGGAAGTTGTTTGAGTGCCGTGAAATTCTTTATCTTTATCTGTCCCTTTATCGTTGTCAGTTTGTCCATTCCACCGAAAGCCTGAAGCACGTCATTTCGTTGGGGAACAAAACTACCGGTAGGAGGAGCTTCCATATTGGCTTCCATAATAATACTTCCGTTTACTGTTTCGATTTCCGGAAGGTTGATGGTTTCCAACATCACGGGGACGGTATGGAAATCAAGGCCACCGGTCTCTTTCAGCTTAAGGAAGCTCATGGAAGTCAGCTTGGCAAGATTGTTTACGGACAAGACCCCTCCGACACTTGTCAGTTCCGGTATTTCCAAAGACGCAATCGAACCGGCTGCTGTGTTCTCTTCATTGAGTCCTTGAAGATTCAGATCCTGACCTACAGTAGTCAGAACCGGAAACTCAAAACTCTGTAACGACGACGCATTGAACATCACGCTTCCTTCAATAGTTGCCAGTTTCTCGAATAGGACATACGTCACTTGGTCGTTATATACCGATATGTCTCCGGAGAGCGTTTCCAATGCTTTCATGGAAATCATGTGAAGTTCCGTAGCTTTCGAGGCGACATCGGTCGAACCTACCTGTAAACCTCCGGCAGAAACGATATTATCCAACCCTGTCAAGTCTGCACCGTTGTAACTGTTACGAATGACAATGTTGCCAGTAACCTCTTTCAAAGATGCCAATGCAGATATGTCAGTGATTTTTTCTGCCTCTTCCGCATCAGAGCCGATAATCAGGTTCCCTTTGACAACGGTTGTTTTGGTTGCGGCAAAAGAAGCTACCTCCTCGGTGGTCTTCAACTCCACATCTCCGTCAGATTCTATCTCGCTTTTCACGACCTTATAGGTATATTCGCGGGCATCTCCGTTATAGGATGTCACCCGGAAGGTTCGTTCGTTATCCCAGTCCGTTACCGTTTCAGGATCAGGTATGATTGTTGCAGAAGTTGTGTACTTGAATTCCACTTCGGCGTTGTTCAGCGATACCGTATAGGGAACGGTTATTGTTACTGTATTGTCCGTAATGTCGGCCGTGTACGATTTCCCGTCCACGGTCATCACGACCGATGTGATGAAATTTTCATCTGCATCTTCAGGTATAATTTCATCGTTTTTGTCACACGCTCCCAAAAAGAACAAGGATAGGAGCATGGGAAGAAAATAAATTTTCATACTTGTAATTTTTATTATTTGGTTAGATCCTCAAAAGAAAATACCTCCGTAGAAACTTCGCCCAGCCAGCCGCTTTTGGCCAGAACACCGCATTGTATTTTGATAAAGTCAATATATTGCAGATTGGCTTCCGTTCCATCGGCATGGATGGCATTGGAAATTTTGAAACCGTTCCTTTGTCCGCTTCCATCCACCGTACTGCCGCCTTCTATCTGGTCGTTTCCGAAATTATCCACGTACCCCCAGTCATAACTCTGATTATCCCAATAACCGGTTTGAGAATCTTGGGTGTTGCGGGCGGCCAGACAAGTGCCTGTCAGGGTATAACTGTTTTCCGAAATCCAAGCCGGATAATAATAGTCTTGTGTATGATAAGCGGACAGATAGTCTACCCAGCCGTTTCTACCGTCGGAACTGATCCATTGGACATCCATTTTTTTGCCTTCCGGACGGTAATAGGTCACTTCAAAATTCTGTATTGTTTCTTCCTTGCCTGCTTCAGATCCTTTCAGTTCGTACCACTCGTCATCCGGCAATCCGTTTCCGTTTATATCTTGCATGACCCATACGATACCCGGTTCGGAACTGCCGTCAAAGGCGTTCCCCTGAACACAGAAATCATATTGGTTACCCGAATTGGGAATACTGTGGTCGAAGCCGACGATGATATAACCCCCGAAAGAACCTAAAGAGACGTGCAGTTTGTCTTTCAAACGCTGTGTTGCCCATGCGACAGCCGCTTCAGGGGATGTTTCGTTGCCGGTCATACCGCCTATCGTGCTCGTCTCGTTGATAAATTGGCCGGGAGCTGGGGTATATTCATAGACTTTATTCCAGAGCTTGGAACTTCCCGAAGCCCGGAAGCCGTCTTGTTCCTTTTTGTCCACACAAACGACTTTTACGGTGGCAGTGACAGCCGTTTTCCCTTTGTCGATATTCCTGCTTATTTTTCCGTCGGTGTGTCTTCCGACACAGTACAGGAGACGGTGTATTCTCCGGGTGCGGACGGCGTGAACTTGAACATGCGTTCCACTTCTCCTTCCATGACCTGACCGTCCACACTCCACTCAAAACGGGGATTGTCGAAATACTCCAACAACGGACGCAGGAAAACAGGACGGTCGGCAAAAGTGTACCTATCCGTGGATGTTTGCAGGTAAGACGGGGTCGGGAATTTGACAACGTAGGGCATCGTTTCCACGACCTCTACGCTTACGTCTTTCGTTGTTGTCCCATCTATATTGGAAGCGTTGATTGTCACCGTATAAACACCGAGTTCTTTTTCATTGAAAGTATAAGTATTCTCGGTGGAAACGATTTTCCTTCCCGTACCCATTCGATTTTGAACCCTTCGACATCCGAATGCTGAATATCGGGAGTAAATGTGTAATCGGTATTCCGGACGACTTTTAGCCCCTGCGAAGGTAGTGCCAGTGAGATGACCGGAGGGGTGAGTTCTTTCACTTCTACTTTCAGTTCCTCTTCGGCATAGCCTTCCGCATTGTCTACTCTTAGTTTGACATAAAAATCCCCGCATTCATTCCATGTACGTTGAAGAGACGGACCCGAAGAAACCAGCGTACCGTCTATCGTCCAAGCAAAAAGAGCATCTTCAACATTCTGGTATGTCGGGGCGATAGTCAATTCGTGATCGACCTTGACCGTGTAAATACCGGTCTCGCTGTCAAGTTCTATTATAGGTTGTCCTCCTACTTCTTCGGTAATGACTTCATCCTTGTTGCAGGAGGTGAACAGCATACAGGCAGAAATAATAAAAATAGTGAAAACGATGCATGATGTGTGGATTTTAGAAAAATAACAGGGATACCCCCGACAGAAGGGATATCCTTGTATTCTTTTTATTGTATGGTGATATCATCAATACAGATATAAGCCGGAGTATTCAAACCG
>ENA-OQAL01000191-OQAL01000191.1-human-gut-metagenome-genome-assembly--contig:-NODE-191-length-16157-cov-3.950655_pt1 | contig 16157 bp, 20 predicted proteins | sample MGYA00242491_ERZ504519 | MGnify/ENA primary metagenome ERZ504519 (study PRJEB26092, sample SAMD00036260) | human gut metagenome | host: Homo sapiens | study: EMG produced TPA metagenomics assembly of... | reverse complement strand
ATCTGCCGCTCTTCTGTCGGAATGAGGCGACTCGAACGCCCGACCCCTACGTCCCGAACAGTGCGCTACCAACTGCGCTACATTCCGATTGCAACGTTGTTTTTTCGTTTGCGCTGCAAAGGTAGACATATTTTCAATACTGACAAAAGAAAAAACGAGTTTTTTTTTTTCATAAAAAAATATTTTTTTTCTCATTTTCATTCTCATTTATTTTGGAGATTAAAAGATTTTTACTCTATCTTGCAACCGCAAAACGATGGTGCCATAGCTCAGTTGGTAGAGCAAAGGACTGAAAATCCTTGTGTCCCCGGTTCGATTCCTGGTGGCACCACTTTGAAGAAAAGCAAAAGAAGACAAACTCCTGATTTCCAAAAGAAATCGGGAGTTTTTGTTTTCCGGCAAGGCGCAAAAAGTGCGGAATATGACCGTTTCCGGTGTTCCAAAAGGTGGAGCGGAAAAGGTGGAGCGAAAATCTCCACCGAACCAGATTCTTTCTAACTGATTTGCAATGTTTTGCGTATCAAGAAACGTGGATGGTTTCCTACTTTTGTCCAACAAAAACAGTAGGAAAAATGAAAAGAAATTCGTTCAACGTGCTTTTCTTCATCAAGAAAGCCAAGTTATTGAAAAACGGAGAAGCCTCCGTGTGTATGCGCATCACCGTGAACGGTGTGCGAGTGGAAACCAATATCCGTAAGAGCATTGAGCCGTCCCTTTGGAATCAGGCAAAAGAGTGTGCCAAAGGAAAAAGCCGCAAGTCATGCGACCTGAATGCCTATATCGAAAACGCAAGAATCAAGTTGCATCAGATTTTTGTGAACAGGAAAAACAGAACCAGCCCATCACAGCACGTTTGTTGCAGGAAAAGTTCTTCGGGCAGGACAAGGAACCGGAAGAAGTCCGCACGCTCATCGGCACCATACGGGAACACAATAACCAGTGCCGTGCGCTTGTCGGCAAGGACTACGCATTGATTACCGTCCGTCGTTATGAAAGCTGCAAGCGTTATCTTGCCGAGCTTATCAGACAGAAATACGGGAAAGAGGATTTGCCATTGACTGAAGTTAACGGAGAGCTGGTACGTGCCTTTGAGTTCTATCTCAAAACGGAGAAATCCTGCCAGCAGAACACCGTTATCCGTTACATGAAATGTCTGAAGAAGATAACCAACCTTGCATTGGCTAACGAATGGATAGCCAAAGACCCGTTTGTCGGCATCAAATTTCATGAAAAAGAAGTAATCCGTGAGTTCCTTACGATGGATGAACTGCTCACTATCTACCACAAGGACTTCCCATTGGAGCGCATCCGAATTGTGCGTGATGTCTTCATCTTTGCTGCGTTCACAGGGTTGGCGTTCATTGATGTGCAGCAACTTTCTCCCGAACACATCGTAGAAGATGCGAATGGCAACCTGTGGATTCGTAAGCCACGACAAAAGACGAAGAATATGTGCAACATCCCTTTGCTTGACATTCCGCTGGAAATTCTTCGCAGGTATGCAGACCATCCGGTTTGTCAAAAGAAAAAGGTACTGTTGCCTGTCCCCTGCAATCAAAAGATGAACAGCTACCTGAAAGAGATTGCCGATTTATGCCTGATAAATAAGAACTTAACCACACATGCAGCCCGACATTCGTATGCAACCTCGGTCTGCCTCGCCAATGGGGTAAGCATTGAAAACGTGGCTAAAATGCTCGGTCATTCAAATATCAAGATGACACAGCACTATGCACGTGTATTGGACAGTTCCATTCTACGTGACATGACTAACGTAAAGAATGTACTTTCTAAAGCTATGTAGGATATGGAACGGGGGAATCATTACAATCAGTGAAAACGGGGACGGTCACTATGCCGACCGCTCCCGTATGGATGACGATGCAGGAAATGGCAGACCTGTTTATGGTATTCTACTACGACATCCGCAAGGCTATCCGTAGCATTTACAAGAACCATGAATTATTGGAAGAGAAAACGAAACGGTACATCAGACAGGACAACAGAATACGTTATGAGGTGTACAGTTTTGAAATGGTGATAGCTCTTGCGTTCAGACTACGCAGCAAGGAATGTATGGCTTTCAGAAAGTTCATCATGGAAAGACTGTATGCGCCCAATCGGGAGAAACCCCTTCATTTGTTCTTTTCGCTATCCGATGCTAATCCACGATACAGGTGTTAGTGTCGTCTGTATCCATAATGATAATAATGCAAGAAGCCGATGGCTGGGCAGTTTACCTGTCGCCATCGGCTTCTGTTCATTTCATACTTTGCAAGATTAAGTTTCCATCCGGCAAGCATTCCGATACCCGCCCATCACCAGCTTTTCGATGTCAGATTCCTTGTAGAGAATCTTGCCACCCACTGGTAGTAGGACACCATCCCGTTGTTGCGGTAGTCCTGCAAGGTGCGGCGGCTCACCTTGAGCCATGCCGACACCTCCTTGTCCGTCATAAAGCGTTCATTGCCGAATGAAGCCTTGCTTTTTTCGTTCATACTTTCAATGCCGTCGAGCATGGAGTCCAATTGCTCCATGAAGCCGACAGCCCATTCATCGTTTGTCATAATCGTTCCGTTCATTTGTTACAGTGGATTTAGTAGTACAATCAATTCAATTACATTCAGATGGTCTTTCCCCTATAGGCGGCATCCTTTCGTCTGTCCTCCACAATCCGGACGATACGCAGCACGTCCTCCGGCTTGTAGAAAATCTTATGCCCAATCTGGGAGTAAGCCAGCGTTCCGTTGTCGCGCAGCGTCTGCAAGGTTCTCGGACTGATGCGCAGTTGCTGGCAGACATCCTGATTGTCCATCCATCGGGTGAGCCGCCCTTCCTCCCTCTTGCCGAGGATTTCATTCACCCGGTCGGAGAAGCGGCTGAACTTCCCGACCATTTCTTCAAACACGCCTTTCGAGATAATCACAAATTCATTCATTGCATATACTGTTTTTATTGTTGGTAATCCTGTTTGCCTGCAAAGTAAAGCCAACATCTTCATCGGACAATGGCTTTACGGCTGACTGGCAGCTTGTGGCAGCAAGTGGTCGGAAGTGGCATCATTCCATATTCTGCAATAGCCCTTCCGACTGCCGACAGTGCAAAGAAAAGCCAACTCCGGCAGAATCCAACCAACTCGCAACATCGTGGCAGCATTTGGCACCGATGTGGTAGCCTGTGGCGTTTTTTTTTTCGGATTCCATGTATTGCAAGACAGTTTTCCAATTAAGTCTTCTGAAAACATTCTTATTACTATCCTGTCCGCTCAGATTAAGCCCTTAAATATGGAGCGGCTGTTTTCTATCCTTGTGGCAAATCGGTGAATTATCCACCACCGATTATACATGAAAAATGCAAAACGACATATTGTTGCCACAGATAACCCAAGTGTTTGACAGCCCGTATTATATCCATTTTATTTGCAGTCGATAATCGGTCAAACGTGCGCACAACGACCACTATTGTTAAACATTTAATTTGAAAAAGCATGAGAAAGAACGTAAACAACCAGACAATGGATGAAGAATTGAAAATCTTTTTGGGTATCGAGCCGAAAGTGGAAGAACAGAAGCCTGACCCTGCGCCAGCCGATACGCCGGCACAGGAACACGAGGATGCACAGGCAGGCACGGATGAGAACATGAATGAACAAACAGGTGAAGCCGTGCAAGAAAATGCGGAGGAACATCCGCAGGTAGTACACCGTATCAGCGGCAAGCAACGCCGGGCATCGCTGGAGGAATACAAGGCAATGTTCCTGCCTGTCCCTACCATTGGAAACCGGAAGCCCGTGTTCCTTGACCTGAGCACACGCGATGCCCTTGACCGCATCGTCAGCCTGTTCGGCAGTCGCAGGATGAGCGTGTCGGGGCTGGTGGAAAACATCGTCCGCCACCATCTTTCCACCTACGGGGAGGACATCGAGGCATGGCGTAAACTCTGAAAATTAAGGAACAGACTTACGGGTGGTCATTCGGAGTTACTCAGAACCAATCCAACGGAGTTTTGAGGGGAGCAAGTTTGTGTTTCGGGCATACCGAAACCGCCTGCTCCCACTCTTGAAGCCCGTGGAAGCCGCATCCCGTCGGTCTAATCAGTATCAACAGTATAAGCAAGAAAAATTAACTCATAACAGATGGAACAGAAACGGAAATTCGACAGAAGGAACAAGGGCGGTCGCCCCAAGAAGGAAGCGGCTGATAAGCTGAAATACCGCCTTACGGTGAAGATGGCTACGTCGGACTACTACACGCTGAAAGGCAAGGCCCGGGGCGCGGGCATATCCGCCGGGGAGTTCCTGCGCGAGTGCATGAAAAGCTGCCATGTGAAGGAACGGCTCATGCCGGAACATACAGATTATGTACGGAAACTGTGCGGCATGGCGAACAACCTGAACCAGCTTGCACACAAGGCGAATGCCGCAGGCTTCGTCACGGTGAGGATGGAGTGCCGCGTGCTCATGGCACGTATCGAGGAACTGCTCAACCTTATCCTCCTATGATAGCTAAAATCGTCAAGGGAAGCAATTTCAGGGGTGTGGTAAACTACATTCTTGACAAGGAAAAGGATGCTAAAATCCTCGTATGCGATGGCTTGTTTTCAGAAAATAAGGAGACCATCACAAACAGTTTTGAGGCGCAGGCAGGGATGAGTCCGAAGCTTACGAAGCCTGTCGGACACATCGCGCTGGCATTCTCCAAGGAGGACGAGCACCGTCTTACCGACCGGGCAATGGCAGGAATCGCATTGGAATACTTGGAGAAAATGGGTGTAAAAGACACGCAGATTCTTGTCGTGCGCCACTTCGACAAGGAGCATCCGCACGTGCATATCGCTTTCAACCGTATTGCCAATGACGGCAGGACAATCAGCGACCGCAACGAGCGGATACGTAGCACACGCATCTGCAAGGAACTGACGCGAAAGTACAACCTGTACTTCGCCAGCTGCAAGGAGCAGGTAAAACGGCATCGCCTGAAAGAACCGGACAAGACCAAGTACGAGCTTTATTCCCTGCTTAAATCCGAAGTTTTAAGGTGCGGAAACTGGCAGCAGTTAGCCGTTAATTTGGAACAGCAAGGCGTGGAAATGCAGTTCAAGTACAAGGGCAAGTCGGACGAGGTGCAGGGTGTAGTCTTCTCCAAGAACGGCTATTCATTCAGCGGCTCCAAGATTGACAGGCAGTTCAGCCATTCCAAGATAGATGCGGCTTTGAACGCCAACAGGCAGGAAGAACAGCAAAGGGTGATGACAGGCAATCAAGTACCCGAACAATCGACACCGCAATTTGAGCCGACAGGTAGCGATGATTTGTACAGTGGTTCTATCGGCTTGCTCATGCCGGATGCTACAAACGGGCAGGCAGATGAGAACTATTTTGAGGAACAATTAAAACGTAAGAAAAAGAAACAATGTAAAATAAGATTCTAAAAATGGACAATAACGAAGTATATGCGCTCTTTGAGGACATCAAGAGTGGCTTAAAGAGTACACACAGATTTACAGAATTTGCTATAAAATTGATGTTTTCTGCCAAAATTTTAGGCCTGTTAATGTTACATCTATATGTAATTTTGTAACTTTGCATTCAGACTTTAAATAATAGCCGGATTATGAGCAAACAACTTAATAGGATAAAAGTCATACTCGCTGAGAAACAGCTTACAAACAAGTGGCTGGCAGATGAATTACATCGGGATCAAACCACTGTTTCCAGGTGGGTGACAAATACCTGCCAGCCAAGTTTTAAGACAATGATAAAAATCGCCAATGCTCTTAATGTTACACTTGATGATTTGGCAAGAAGAGACATAATTTAGTCATGATACAGAAACAAAGAACTTTGTTCATTGAGCAAACAAACAAATTAAGCGAGATGTTGGATGTTTTAAATAAAAAACATTCAACCCTTGAAATTAATGATGAAGGAAAATTCCTTGCCATACTAAAATAATATTAGATTGACAATATGACCAAAAGGAAGGACAATGTAACGCAACCTAAAATAGGGCTAGATATATTTTCAGGTGCTGGTGGTTTGAGTCTCGGTGCGGAAATGGCTGGGATTGATGTTAAGTACGCTATTGAAATTAACAAAAGCGCAGCTCAAACTTTCCGAAGAAATCATAAAGGAGCTCATGTTATCTGTGACGATATTACCAAATTATCGCCAAAAAGAAATCGTAGGTGATAATCAAATCTTTATCATTATGGGGGGACCTCCGTGTCAAGGCTTTTCTTTGTCAAATACTATGAATCGAAATATGAACAATCCTAAGAATTTATTGTTCAAGGAGTTTGTTCGTTTTGTAAATGAATTACATCCTACTTGGTTTGTTTTTGAAAATGTGTCAGGACTTACAAGCATGAATCATGGAGAAACTCAAAAATGATTGAGAAATGTTTTGAAAATCTTGGATATACTGTTTCTCCAGCGGTACTGTGGGCTTCCGATTATGGTGTTCCACAACATCGGAACCGATTTTTTCTTTGATTGGTAATGCTTATGGTGTCAAGTTCGAGTTTCCCAAAAAGCACGAGAAACAAATCAGTGTAGAAGAAGCTATAGGTGATTTGCCAATACTTGGTAATGGAGATAGTTACAATATCCTACCATATCGTGTTTCATTGGAAGAAGCAAGCGAATATGCTCAGCAAATGCGTAAATGTTCGGAAAGTGCAACTCAAAATTTTGTTTCTAAAAATAATGACCTTGTTATTGAAAGATACAAACACATAAAACAGGGGCAAAATTGGCGTGCAATTCCTGATAGTCTAATGGAGAACTATACAGATAAAAACGTACACACAGCGGTATCTACAGGCGTTTATTAGCAGACAAACCTTCTGTTGTAATATCAAATTATCGCAAAAGTATGCTTATTCATCCATTTCAAGATAGAGGATTGTCTGTAAGAGAAGCCGCGCGTATTCAGAGTTTTCCTGATGATTTTATCTTTGAAGGTCCCATTCCCATATACAGCAACAAATAGGGAATGCTGTTCCCCCACTGCTTGCAAAAGCAGTCGTAAAAAAATCCTTTCTTATAAAGAATAAAATCTAATGAGTAAAGATAGAGAGAACATACCGAGAGCAAATATGTTAATGGGCTCAATGCGCTCAATGAGCTACTCCTTTGAGTCAGCAGTGGCAGACATTATAGACAACAGCATCAGTGCCAATTGCAAAAATGTCATCTTATACTTCCCACTTAGAAGTTACGACACTCTTGCTGTCGGTATTTTGGATGATGGGAAAGGTATGTCTTCTGACGAATTGTTTGAGGCAATGAGATATGGAAGTGACTCCGAAGAAGAACGGCAGGAAACTGATCTAGGACGTTTTGGACTTGGAATGAAATCCGCATCTATGTCACAGTGTCGTATATTAACTGTTATTAGTAAACAAGCTAATGAGGTACATGCTTTCAGATGGGATTATAACTATATCCTTGAAAAGAAAGCATGGATTCTTCAAGAACTCAACAAGGATGAAGTTGCATCAATACCTTATGTGAAGAATTTATTAGAGTCATCGCAAGATGGCACATTAGTAGTCTGGCAAGACTTTGATGTACTTGAAAATCTTCCGATGGGCAAATCTTTGATACGCTTACTGAACTACAAAACAAGACATCAGACTATCTGTCTTTAATTTATCATAGATTCTTGACGACAAGTCTATTAAAATTAAAATAAACAATCACGTTTAAGCCAAGCAGACCGTTCCTTGTAAAGAAATAAAAAGACCACTCAAAAGAAAGAGGTTCCATAAGCAATCGTGATTCTTCAAACATAGAACGACAGATTAAAGTCAAGGCTTTTGTGTTGCCGTTTGCTACGGACATGACAGCTGAAGATATGAAAAATGCTGGAGGGGCGGAGAATTTTCGTTCCCTTCAGGGTTTTTACATATACCGAAACAAGAGACTTATCATTTGGGGTACTTGGTTTGGTATGCGTTTAGGCGAACTTACTAAGAATGCAAGAATTAGAGTTGATATTCCCAACAGTCTTGATGATATTTGGGGTATTGATATTACAAAAAGAACTGCAACGATTCCCAAAAACATCCTTAACCAGTTAAGAAAAACGGTTAAGGACGCTATGGATATTGCAACAAGAAAGCAGACTCATCGAGGAAGAAAAGAAAATGTGGATGCCAATATCAGCTATATTTGGAACCGTATGCAAGGACGCAACAACAACTTCTATTATGAGTTAAACAAAGAAAATCCGCTTTTCAAAAATGTAAAAGACCATATACCTGCTGACTACCATTCATACATTGATATTATGTTGGATGAAATCCAGTTAAGCATACCCATTCAGCAGATATATATAGCAGGTGCAACGAAGCTATCGAAATCCCGGAAAAAAGACGACCGCCTTGACGATTTGTATCAACAAGGTATAACTCTTGTAGAAGCCGTTATGAAATTTGGAAAACCCAAAGAAGAGGCTATAGAATACGTTATGACCTCCGAACCTTTCTGCACCAAGAGCGAATTAAAAGGAATGTTGAACAACTATTGCATCGAAAAATATGGGAAATGAACTCCTACAAAGTTTTCTGATTATTACGAACCAGAATGTAAAGGCAGACATAAATCGAGGTATAGAGGTCAATTATAATAACATTGACAAATACATTGAGAACACCAAAAATTTCTTAATGTTACACTCACTGAGGACGAGTACAAACTGGTATTCCATGATATAGAACAACGTTTCTCTATCAAACATAGTAAAGGGTGTGCCATTTTTGATGATTACGACCAGTTGAGAGATTGGTATCATGAAGAAAACATTGAAGACCCTTACTTTTGGACGAGATACAAAAGGTATCTTGAGGAGTTTTCTTCGCTAAATCCCAAAAGCATTGAACTCCTTGACAAAACAACTCTCCCTCAAATCATGAATTGCCTTGGCAACCCGACTGAAGAATTTGAGGGCATACGCCTTCGTAGAGGTCTTGTGATTGGTGATGTGCAATCAGGCAAAACCGCAACCTATTCCGGGTTGATATGCAAGGCTGTTGATGCGGGCTATAAAGTTGTGATTCTTTTAGCTGGAATTACAGAAAGCCTACGTCAACAGACTCAGCAACGTATTGACGAAGGCATCGTTGGGCTAGCCCGCACTATGAATCCTATTCTTAAAACACCAGAAACGCATCGTGTCGGTGTCGGATTGGATATGAAGGAAGTACGGGCAACTTCGCTAACGACACAAGCGTATGACTTTATTGCAACCAATGACAACATTGTTACATCTTTGGCTTCGCACAAGACAGTTTTACTTGTCATAAAGAAGAATGTTTCGGTTCTCAACAAGCTATACAACTGGCTTAAAAACAATAACTACGATCCTTCTAAGGGATATATCGACTGCCCACTATTACTTATTGATGACGAGGCAGATAACGCTTCACTGAATACTAATAAGGACGAAACTAATCCGACAAAGACCAATGCAAAAATCAGGCAAATCTGCGCATTGTTCAAAAACGCAACGTATGTCGGTTTCACAGCAACTCCCTTCGCCAACTGTTTCATTGATCCTGATTCAGTTGACAGTATGAAGAATGCAGATCTTTTTCCTGAAAACTTCATGTATGTTTTGCCGAGTCCATCCACATATATAGGAGCAAAGAAAATCTTTGATGAAGATGGAGCGTTTCATAGAAATGTACGCTTCATTACAGATATTGAAGAGCCTGACTATGCAAGCGATGAATATAAAGATAGAGCATCTAATGATATAGATGGACTTAACAATGGTCCATTTTATTATAAGCACAGCAAGAACTGGGATGGTGTTTTTCCGAAATCACTAACTCATTCCATGTATTGCTTCTTCTTAGCTAATACTATTAGAGACTTGCGCGGAGATAGCGGGAACCACGTAGTATGCTTGTAAACATGTCACGCTTTGTAAAAGTCCAGAGGGTAATCAAGGAACATGTTGAGAAAATCTATAATGATTTCAAATCAAAAATAGAATTTTCTTTCAGTGGAACAGATGCTGACAAGAACCTTCCTTTGTATAAGACTTTGGAAGAATTATGGAATAAGCACTATTCTTTTATTGGTGATATTTCTATTGACAGAGTCCTTCATAAAGAGAATCTTATCAAAGCAATCAAAGACATTAAAATTGTCGTGGTCAATGGGTCTAAGAATAGTAATAAATTAGACTATAAAAAAATCCATCATTACGTGTTATCGCAGTTGGTGGTATTGCTCTTTCACGAGGCTTAACATTGGAAGGCCTACTTACCAGTTATTTCTATCGAAACACAGCGACCTTTGATGTGTTAATGCAGATGGGAAGATGGTTTGGATATAGACCTAAATACGAGGACATATTTCAGATTTGGACCACCATGGCAAGCGCAAGATGGTACGATGAAATTTCAAAGGCTTCAGAAGATTTAAAAGAGCAGCTTCGTAAAATGTTTGATCAACACCTCACTCCAAAGGATTTTGGTATTAAGGTACGAGATAATTGCGAAGAGTTGCAAATCACTGCCTCTAACAAAATGCGAATGTCATTTGACCTAAATGAGCAAGTTTCATTCTATGGTAATTTACATGAAACCCCGTACATTAGTCTGAATACCGAACAAAACAAGAAGAATGTCGCACAGACAAAAGCCTTGGCTTTTCAACTGTGGAGCCAAGGCTATAATTTCAAGAAGTCTGGTAAAGGCGCATATATTGTTAGAGATGTACCCAAATCATTGATTTCAAGTTTTGTTGGTGGCATAGTGTGTTCCAAGATGAATCCAAGTTTCAACGAGGAGTATATCAAAGACTTCATAGATGACGTCAACACAATAGGTCTTGATTATTGGGATATCGTTTTCCAAGGAGGTGAATCTGAAACACATTTTGATATAGAAAGATTAGAGGAATTGACCTGTGCAGGACGTGCTATCCACATTGAACACAATGCTGTTGTCGTCAGCTCAAGGCGGCGCCTTCTTAACACTAGTGCTGGTAAATTGGCATTGAGTGAAGAACAGATTGCTAAAGCCGTTAGTGCCTGCAAAGCAAAGTGGGAAGAAGAAGGCTCCAGCATAGACCGAACTATCCCCTCAAAGGCTTATTTTGAACATTTGCCAAATAGGAAACCAATTCTGATTGTAATGTTGATTGTACCAAAACCGCCCAAAGAGAATGAGGATGAAGAGCAGAAACTCATCAAGTTCAGAAGTGATTTGGGACAATCATACATAGCGGCATTTGCAATGGGTTTTCCTGGTGTGAAAGGTGTAGATAAAGCCAAACACTATAAGGTGAATAAAGTTTACTATACACAAAATTTGATGGACGAACCTGAAGAACTGGACGATGAAGACGAATAACTCTATTTTCGACACCTTCAAGGAAGGTTTCGATGCAGGATTTTACAAAAGATTAAATGGCAACCCGGCATTAGATTTGTATGTTGGAAGAAACGATAGTGGACTCTATTCTTTTGAATACAGAGGTGCATTTACACCAATTAAGGTTAAATGTTCAGAGCTGATTTTAGTCGAGCAGTTTAAGCACGACTCCTTCAACTCAATCTGTTTCTCATTAGAGAAAGATGAATTACTCGAACGTTTTAGCATTTTCTGCCAAGACTTGGTTGACGCTGTAGATGGAATTACGGACGTAAACCAAGGTTACAAGGAAATTTGCAACCGCTTTTTCTCTTGGAAGAAGCTGTTTAAGCCATCAACTGGAAATCTTACAGAGCCAGAAATTATGGGTATCATTGGTGAATTGCTCTTCTTGAAAGACACAATGATTCCTACATTTGGTGTAGAAAAAGCTATTGAAAGTTGGATGGGTCCAGAAAAGACTCATAAGGACTTTTCCTTTGATGATAAATGGATTGAAATTAAAACAGTCTCTTCAGGAAAAGAGTTAGTTAAAATTTCTTCCATTGAACAGCTTGATGGAAATGAAAATGGTAGCCTTGTCGTTTTTGCTCTTGAAAAGATGAGTACCAACTACAAAGGCTTAAAGCTAAACAATATTGTCAATGCACTACTGATTAACATACACAATCAGTTTGTGAGAGACGTTTTTCATGTCTAAACTTTCAACTTATGGATATGAGGGATCTCCAGAATACGACAACTATGTTTATGAGATAACAGACTGTTTGACGTTTGCTGTAACAGAGGACTTTCCGAGGTTGAGGAGAGATTTGCTTCCAAGGGCAATTGCAAAATCACAGTACGAAATAATTTTGTCTGAATTAGACACCTTCAAGTCAACGCCCCCATGGAGATAGAAGATTATAGAAAACAATTCATGGAGCAACTCGCTTCGATGCGGAACATGAAGGAACGGCTCCAGAAACACAATTCATAGAAAAATCTCTCGAAATCCTAGAAGAAACGGGAGATGTTAGTGATGCCATGCCCATCTCAGTAGAGATTCGTGGCAAGAGGAACCGTCTAATGGCGTTTGATGCCTATGCCTACGATGAAGCAGACGGTGCACTAATAATGATTGCCAGTGATTTTTCAAATGAGATTGATACCGTTCAAACTCTCACTAATACACGCATTGATGAACTTTATACAAGAATGCGCAATTTTATAGAGGAGAGCGTTACCGGTAAAATGTCTGATTATTGTGATGACTCTGACCCCGCATTAAATATTGCCAAGGAGATAAAGGAAAGAGCTGGTAAAGGCAGACTGAACTGGGATATTGTGCGATTCAAATTCGTTATAATCTCAAACTCTATCCTCAGTAAACAGGTTAAAAATATTAGTCGAGAAGATTTCTTAGACCGTCCAGTTGTATTAAACATTTGGACATTAGAACGGTTTTTCCAAACATACTCGTCTAATTCTTCTGAGATTATTGAATTTGATACAGAGGAGTTTGGATGTGACGGTATACAATGCTTGAAAGCACAGATTGGCGAAGAGGCTGACTATGATGCGTATTTGGGTATTGTTCCTGGTAGCTTCTTAGCAAATGCTTATCTAAATATGGTAGCAAGCTGCTTCAAGGAAATGTCCGTGCATTTTTAAGTATACGAGGAAAAGTTAATCGTGGAATACGAGAGACGATTATCAAATCCCCTGAAAATTTTTTTACCTACAACAATGGTATTGCCGTTGTAGCACGTTCTGTTCGTTTTTCAGCGGATGGCACAAAGATAGTTCACATGCGAGATCCACAAATCATAAATGGTGGTCAAACAACAGCGTCTTTGGCTAATGCCATTATCAAAAAAAGAAAAGATGGCGGATGATATGCAAAACCTCTTTGTACCTATGAAATTGACCGTTCTCAATATCGAAAACGAAATGTCAGAAGATGAGGTAGAACGCTACAATGATATCACGAAGAAGATTTCTCAATGTGCTAATAGCCAAAATGCAGTATCCGACGCAGACTTCTTTTCTAATCATCCATTCCATGTAATGATGGAGAAACTATCTTTGAAGACAATGGCACCACCGGTAAATGGGAATCCATTTCAAACTATTTGGTATTATGAGCGTTCAAGGGGAAAATGGGAACAAGACCAAATGAAACTGACACCTGCACAGCGTCAGCAGTTCATAGCTAAACATCCTAAAAACCAAGTCCTCAAAAAAGAGAAACTAGCAAAGTGTTTGAATGCTTTTGCTATGAATCCTCATGAAGTGTGTCAAAGTTCTGCTATTAACTTTAAACGCTTTGCAGGCACCATTGACGATATATATGAGAAGTCAAGAGATAGCATAAACGAAGAGTATTTCAAGAAATGTGTTTGTTGTGTTATCGTATTTGACACCCTAGACCGTATGGTAAACAAAGCAGAGTGGTATCCTTCAGGTGGTAATAAGGCACAGATTGTGCCTTATTCTATTGCTAAGTTGATGTCGATGCTACCCAAAAAACACAGACCTTGATTGGGTTCATATGGAAAAACCAAACATTGTACCACCAACTTGCAACCGAATTGGAGCAAATCGCTCATGCTATCCATGAGTTTTTAATGAAAGAGGCTGATGGTGGATTGGTACGTTCTATGTCTCGTAAACTTGACACTTGGAAGAAATGCAAGGATTTGAAACTCCAACTTTCCGACCAGTTTATAGCCAGTCTTGTTTCACTACAAGAAACGAGGGATGCAGAAATGGTTGCCAAGCGGGCACACAAGTTCAATAGCAGTGTTGACTTGTCTGTTGAAATCTTTAAGTTGGGGGCGACTTATTGGCATAAGGTTTATGCCGAAGTTGCGAAAGAAGCAATTCTTCCTTATGGTGAATTATCATTCATTAATGGTATAGGCGACTATATCAATTTGGGAAAATTGCCTTCTCCTAAACAATGTAAGCAACTGATGAAAATTATAGATAAAATAGAAAATAAAGGATTTGTAATGCCAGAATCATGAGAGAGTTAACGGAAAAAGAAATACTCAACAGAAAGCACTTCTTGATGTTCATGGAGCTAATAGGTCTTAGTCCTACATCATGTAACGCTTATGCAACCACACTAATGAGTTGTTCTGATTTCATTAAGGATGAGTTGAAAAAAGATGGTTATGCCTCTCTTTATGAAGTGGACAACCAAAAGGACATAAAAAGGTATCAACAGATTCTTGACACTACGCCTGCCTATATAAGCAGGAATCATTCCGGTAATAATAGGCACTTGGCAAGCATAGTCAATTATGTTAAGTTCATAGATTTCTTATTTATCTTCAAAAAGAGATAACATATCAGTGTTTTACATTTGCTACAGTTTAGAAAAGATAAAAATATGGCAGAAGAAAATAAAATAATACTCTATCAGGACGATGACGAGATTACTCGTGTGTCTGTGCGTTTTGCTGATGAAGATTTGTGGCTGACACAAAATCAGTTGGCAGAAATATACTGTACGACGAAAACAGAATATCAGTCAGCACATAGACAATATATTAAGTGATGGAGAATTAGACCCAAATCTAACTGTAAAGGATTTCTTGACAGTTCGGCAAGAGGGTAAACGTCAAGTGCAGCGCAGTGTTCTGCACTACAACCTTGACATGGTCATCGCTTTGGGCTATCGTGTCCAGTCTCAGGTGGCGACTCGCTTTCGCCGTTGGGCCACCCAACGGCTTCATGAGTATATCCAGAAAGGATTTGCGATGGATGATGAGCGGTTAAAGCAAGGCGGTAATCGGTATTTTCGTGAGTTGCTGCAACGCATCAGGGATATTCGTAGTAGTGAACGCAACTTCTATCAACAGGTTACAGATATTTATGCAACTGCCACGGACTATGACCCACGCGATGAGATGACAAAGATGTTTTTGCCACTGTACAGAACAAATTGCATTATGCCGTTCACGAGAATACGGCTGCGGAAGTTATCTACAATCGCGTGGACAATGAAAAGCCATTTGTGGGCATGACGAACTTCAAGGGTAACTATGTGACCAAGGATGACGTGAAGATTGCCAAGAACTATCTGTCGGAGATTGAACTTCAACGTTTGAACTTGCTTGTATCCGGCTTCTTGGACTTTGCAGAGTTCCAAGCATTAGAAATGAATCCCATGACCATGAAAGATTGGATAGAGGCACTTGACAATCAGATTATCGCTCACAAACGAAAGGTCTTAATTGGCAAGGGGAATATTTCGCATAAGCAAGCGGTTGAGAAGGCAGAAAAGGAGTTTGAAATCTACCGCAAACGTGAAATGGAACTGCTTGAAAGCGATTTTGATAAGGAAATCAAGAAATTAAAAGACAGAAATGATAGTAGTTCCAAGTAATTCACTACCTTTGCAACAGGAAACCACCACGCAACGATGCGCAGAACAGCGCAAATTCAAGGTGGAGCAATAGGAGGAGATTACCCTTTTCCTTTTCTGAAAAGTGATGATATACAGCCACTTGTAAATAAAGTACAATTCCTGGTGGCACCACTTTTACAAAATGAAAAATCATGAAAACCGCTGAAATACAGTTATTTCAGCGGTTTTTCTTTATGTACTGTCCGCAAAAATATGCAATTTGGTGCAATAAAAAATGGGCAACGTAAAAACCTGAGGGATTTATTGTTTAGGCATAAATTTTAGTCAGTCTGTACAAAAAGAATGCCTTGTCTTTAACTCCCCTTGAAACTCGCGCACGAAAGTTCTTTATTTTAAGCATTAAAGT
>ENA-OQAL01000190-OQAL01000190.1-human-gut-metagenome-genome-assembly--contig:-NODE-190-length-16191-cov-2.201693_pt1 | contig 16191 bp, 23 predicted proteins | sample MGYA00242491_ERZ504519 | MGnify/ENA primary metagenome ERZ504519 (study PRJEB26092, sample SAMD00036260) | human gut metagenome | host: Homo sapiens | study: EMG produced TPA metagenomics assembly of... | reverse complement strand
ATCGAAGGCGAATACCATCACGTGATTGGTCCGCGAAAATCACCGTTCCGGCACTGGGCGCAGTATTCTTGAAGCCGGAACTCTGAGAAAGGCGGAAAGCTATGCTCAACTCATCAGCACAACCCACAACGGCTCCACGCACCGTTCTGGTGGTCGAAGACGAGCCGACACTGGCCACTGCCATCGCGCAGCGCATCACAGCGGAAGCTGGACGGCGCGCGTGGCATCCGACGGCGCCAGTGCGGTTCAGGCCGCGACTACGTTGCGTCCGGATCTGGTCATCATGGACATCATGTTGCCCGTGATGGATGGTCTTGAGGCCACGAAACGCATCGTGGCGGAGCGCCCTGTGCCAGTGCTGATCCTGACGGCACGAGACGACGAGGCCGATAAGGTCATCGGCCTCGGTGCCGGAGCCGATGACTACATGACCAAGCCGTTCTCCATGCGCGAACTCATCGCCCGTTGCAAGGCGTTGCTGCGCCGTGTAGATCGTGCCAAGGTCATCGCCAAAAACTCCGAAACGAGAAGCTTCTCGATTTCGGCTCCTTGGTCATCGATCCCGCGCAACGTATCGTCACCGTCAATGGCAAGCAGGTGCACCTGACCCCTACGGAATTCGATTTGCTGGCCACGCTGGCCCGCAAGCCGAAGTCCGTGCTCACTCGCGAGAAGCTGCTCGAGGAAGTGTGGGATTGGGTGGATGCTTCCGGCACTCGCACCGTCGATTCGCACGTCAAGGCATTGCGCCATAAGCTCGGTTCGAAGACCATTCGTACCGTGCATGGCGTCGGTTACGCGTTCGAACCGCCAGAAGTCCAAGACTAATGCGCTAAAATTCGGTGGTATGCGTACTACCGATACAAAACCAAGGGCGTTCGGTGAATCCATTGGAAACCGAACGTCCTATTGGTTTGTTCTCATCGCTCAAAATTGAATTGAGCGTTCTGATCACCATCTCCACCGCCATTGCGTTCATCATGGCGTGGTTCCTGCTCAAAGTAGGGCTCAGCGTATGGATCGCCATGCCCATTACCCTCGCCGTGGCTTTAGGAATCACATATTTCTTCTCCAGAGGACTCACCTCTCCCCTGCGCCAAATGCGCGACGCCGCCGAAGCGATGGCGGAAGGCGATTACACCGTGCGCGTCCATGTCGACTCCAATAGTCGCGATGAAGTCGGCCAGCTCGCCCTCACCTTCAACGAAATGGCGGAAGAGCTTCAGCATGCCGACCAGATGCGCCGGGACATGGTAGCCAACGTAAGCCACGAATTACGCACGCCCGTATCAGCGCTTCAAGCCATGGTCGAAAACATGGCGGATGGCGTGATCGATCCTACGCCATCAAATCTGGAAAGCATCCTCAATCAGACGCACCGCCTGTCCGATCTGATCGCGTTCCTTCTTGATCTTTCCCGCATGGAAGCCGGCGCGGCAAGCCTGCAAATCGAAATGTTCAATTTCGCCGATTTCTTGACGAAACCGTGGAACCTTTGGAAATCGCCGATGCCGGGCATGCGCATGACATCGAAATGCATGTGCCCGACGATATCGAGATGGCAGGCGATCAGGACCGCCTGCGCCAACTGTTCACCAATATCATCGCGAACGCGCTCAAGCATTCCGCGGACAATACCACGGTGCTTATCGAAGCACACGAAAACAAGGATTTCGGCACCATCGTCACCAATGTCGTCAATTTCGGATCGCAGATTCCGCAAGAGGCGCGTTCCGACATTTTCCGCCGTTTCGTCAAAGGAAAAACAGGTCCGGGCACCGAATCGGGCGGAACCGGCTTGGGATTGTCCATCGCACGTTGGGCCGCCCAGTTGCACGGTGGTTCGGTGAGGGTCGTCGATGACCCGCGTGGAGCCGATTTTGAAATCATTCTGCCGAAATACCATGTTACGGATGACGAATAGAGGATTTCTCACGTCACTGCACTTGCGTGCGTGACCATGCTTGCGTTGGGCCAACCTTCTGCGTTCCCGCCGGAGTGTGAGCCAAAGCAAGCACGGTCACGACCGTGGCACCCTCCTTCCGCATCGTTTCGACGCAACTGCGCATGGTCGCACCGGTCGTGACAATATCGTCTACCAGAATCACCATCGTATTGCGCAAGGAAACCGAAGGACACACCGAAACATGCCCCTTCAAACGTTGCGACCGTTGCGCCGCACCGCTGGTCTGCACTGATTTCCCTTTGACCCCCCTGTTCTCCAACGCGTCACGCACCGTCACCTCGCAGCCTGTTTCCTCCCGTAGAAAACCTGCCAGATGTTTGGCGATCGGCATCATATGTTTACGTCCGCGACGACGTATTGAAGCGGGAGACGAAGGCGCGGGAACCACAACAACATCATGGCATGAACCATGCCTATCACGAACGAAGTCAATAACGCCAGACGCTTTTGCAAGGGCGCATATCGCATCGGCGAACGCACGGTCACATTCCTCGTCGCCGTGATCCTTCCACGCGAGAACCGCCCTTCTGACCGTGCCACGGTACCATCCGCATGCGAACCAGCGTTGCATCGCCACACCGTCAAACGACTGTGCGGTCGGCTGGGAAAACAATGCCCTGCAAGCTTCGCATAGCACTTCATCCGGTTTGTCGCACCCGGCGCAGCCCCGGGGAAACAGCAGATTAACCACCATCGAGCATGCCCTCGCCATTGAGTTCATGCGAAACCTCCCAACAGGTTCTATCGCGATAGACTGGCGATGATTCCACCGCACAATTTCACGGTATCGTTCGGACAGGTAACCTTCACCGCCCTGGTGCCTGCCTTTGCCGCGGGATAATCGTTACCGTCCGGATCCATACGGTCTCCCACAAAAAACAATCTGCGCCACCGTAATGCCGAGAATATCGGCCAATTCTCGAACAGCGAACGACTTGTCGACGTTTTTTCGGAGATATCGACGCTGCTGGCGCGCCCGGCCGTACCTCCAAATGCGGTAGATCGGCGGCAACCGCTCGTGCCAGACGATTCTTCTTCTCGTTGGTTGGATCCCACGCCTCCTTGGCTTCGATGGGCGCAAGCTGCCCTAATGCGGAGAATGTGATCTGGCTGCCACGATCCTCGATACGTTCACCCCAAACGTGCGTGAGCCATATACCCTGTTCGCGCGCATTGCGTTCCAACGATTCGTAAGCTTTCGCACGATCATCCGCGCTGAGGTCATGGGCGAAGACCGGCACCCAATCCGATCCGCCCCAACGGTAATATCGGGTGCCGCTGGTCGGCATAAGATGCAGATGCGACCGATTGGCTTGACCTGTCAACCGTTCCACCACCTGACTTTTCAGCAATGCATACTTGCCACCGGTGATCACCGCGACATCAATCAACGATGTCAATGCGGAGAAGCATTCGGCCATGTCGTCCTCATTGGCTTTTTCGACCTTGCCAACGTGTTGTCGAGATCGAAGGCGATAAGGCGTACTCCATTGCACAATTCCTCGATATCCACGTCGTTCCAACAGGGCACGGAAATATCCGTCATGATCGTTCCTCCTGTGTCGATGCAATGAACAATATGCTATCGCATGATCGCGCAAGGCCCTGATATGGTAGAAGCCATGTATCAATTGCCTTGGGAATCAACAGTGTATAGAAACCGTCATGGTCGTGGGACCCGCACTCCCATGTTCGGTACCAGATTCCACGTTATCGTACAAGAAGCGGTATGTTCGACGACATGCTGGTGGCTCAGATCCGTAGGCTCAACGATGCATGGCCCGAACTGGTGGCACCGGTACAGTTTGCGGTCGAGGATGTTCCGCCATCCGACCCGGCACCATGGGAGGCCACTGCGCACTTGGGCTCGCAGTCTTTCCCCGCGGAACATGGCATTCCGCCGCGCGTCGTGCTGTACCGTATGCCTTTGCAATCGCATGCGCGAAGCCGTATGGACCTGCAATTCGCCATCCGCGACGAAGTGGTGTTGCGCCTGGCGGAACTGTATGGACGCCGTCCCGAAGAGATCGACCCCGATTGGGGTATGTGATCAACGCACGACGGTCATGTTCTGGTTGGCCAGTACCTGCTCGCGGGCTCCTTCAGATCCGTTGCGCCGATAATCGACACTCCGGCCAGTTTCGCATCCGATACGTCTTTTTGGCTGATACGGATGTTCCACACCATTGATTGGTCCGGATCGGCAAAGCTTACGGCGGCAACGTCTCCATCGTTGATATCCGCCAGATCAACCGTTGTCGAAGCGCCGGAGTGGAGAGCAATCTCGCGCTGGTCAACAGTATCTCCGACACTGTTGTAGGACGTCAATGTTGCCGTGCGCTCATCGCCCGATATGTTGGTGATGCCCACTTGAGCCGTGGCATGGTCGGGCACGGCCATGGCGGAGACGCTCATCGGCACTGAAGCGTTGACCAAGGCGAAATCAGCCTGGTCATCATCGCCATCATTGGTGATCTTCGCGGCGACGGATACCGGCTCGCTGGCGCTGATGGTAAGTCCGGTCGCCGACTTGGGAACCGAACCCAGGTCGATGACCGAAACGCGATTCGATTCGAGCGTCTGCTGATTGGTTTTCTTCAGACCTTGGTCATCCGTCCAAGATACGGTGACGTCGGCCTGCCGAGACGGATACACATACAGGTTGACGGCATCGCCTTCCGTGAGTCCGTCAATCGCCAATGTTTTTGCGGCAACAGTATTGGGAACCGCATAATCCGATCCTTTTGCAACCAGACCATCCATGGCTATGGTGCGCACCACGGCCGCAACGGGAGTGTCCACGCTGGACACGGTAACGTACAAAGCATCCTGCCCGGAAGCTGCTGCGGCAAGGTTCAGCACAGATTCCTTGCCCGCGCCAACCGTCAACGTCGAACCGGTAGACAATGCCAAAGCACCCGACTTGTCGGATCCCCAAACCTTGATGTTCACCGACGTGGCCTTAGCCGACGGATTGGCCACGACCAGCTGCTGGGTCATGCCTGTTTTGGTGCCCGACACCATCAGCGACTGCTTCAAAGCCGGAGCGACGCAGGAAGCAGCGGAAACGCCTTTCAAATCTCCCTCAGTAGCCCAAGACATCACCGAAGAGGCCGCTCCCGTTCCATCGGAAGCCGACAGCAATCGGGTATTCTGCAATTGGGCTCCGTCATCGACCGTGCCGGACGCATGAAAATATCATCATCCGATCCGGCATCATCCTTGTTCAACACCAATGACGAAGTGGCTTCATCAGCTCCGAGAAGCCCTACGGAAGAGCGGAACACCGAACCGAAGGACGCATAACGCGCCGACGACATGATATTGCCGTTGGACGCTTGATATTCGCTGTCTCCATACGCATCAGTATCAGCTATCGTCATTCGTGCTGGACAATATGTTTCCAGCTGACGCGGACTGACGGTGCGGGATACGGATGAACGCTGCGTTACCGGCGAATCCGCATGAATCCAAGTCGGGCGGTAGATTACGGCCACGGTCGCCAGTGCGACAATGACCAACACCGACACTATGGCCAGAATTACACGCCAAACCGTTTTGGAACGGGAATGTTTGCTCATGCTTCCTCCTGACCGTGACGCCTCATGCGCGGAAGCGCAACCAAGCAATACGCTGCGAGAACAATACCCATGCACCACAGCCATGCCTGACGCCACACACTCGATTCAGCCTGTCGATATCCCTTGCGGTCGATATGCTGCTTGGCCGTATCTTGGATGGTGAGACGATAGTATGTTCCCGCATCAGTGCTTACGACATTCTGCGTGCCATCGGAAGCGCTGATATTGGAACTCAACTGATCGGTTATCTCCTTTTGCGCCTTATCTTCGCCGGAGCGCACCACATAGATGCCTCCGAATCCCAACTCGCTCAAATCGGCGACGGCGTCGGAATCAGCATTCGACAACAGCTGCGCGCAATCCTTGGCGATGGCCTTGTTCGCATCATCGGAACGTCCGAACGCCACTTCGACACGCTGTGCCGGAGAGCTGTCGATCAAATCACCTCGGCGGGTGCGCATCACATTGTAGCTGATAGAACCGGCACTATCCGCGCGTACTGCGAGCACACGCCTCGCCTCATCCTGCGCAAGATAGTCGGAAGCAACAATCGGCAAACCGGAATCACTGGTCGAAACCGTGTTATGGTCTCTGGCGACATAATCAAAACCGGCACTCGCCACAACCGACGCCGCAATCAGCATGACCAGCACGATTCGTGCCGCACGCCCGGCAATAATGCCAGTAGAAGCGCCATTCCTCTCAACTTCGACATCGCCGGTGGGCCTCTGCCACAGCATGACGAAACGTTGCACCGCACCGCCTGCGACCATGCACACGCAAGACAGCAGTCCCATCATCGTGAATGAAACGCCGGGAAGCACGGAACCGGCCACGGCGCATCCGCATCGACCGCAACCACAACCGCGGCGGAAAGCAGCGACGTGGCAAGACCCGCGATCGCCACGACCCACATCATACGCGACACGCGAAGCACGAATGGCAGGAACAGCGATACCGCGGCAAGAAGCACAATCAATGCCAACATTGCAGCAGCCACATACTGCCAAATCTCGCCGGATACGGCAACGCCGAACGCACGGGAAACAATATCCGAAAGATTTGCGATCATCGGATGCCCATCATGCGCAGACGACGGCAATATCACACTGCCAAAAATCTGACGCCACGTACCTGCTCCTGCGAAACGTACCGTGTTGACCAATGTGGGCGCGCATACGGAAGCGGCCGGCAGCGGAATCAGCAGCAGCGTCGTTCTATGGGAGCGTACAAGCATCAGGAACACAAGGAACGACAACATCAGCGGCAGCAGCAATTGCGGTTCGGCCGCGACGACGGGAATAAAGCACAATGCCGCAAGCGCCGCGGCCTGCACGGAAGCCTGCGGATTGACCAGATCTTCCGTACGGTACATGCCTACGGCTCGGAAAGAAAAACGCGAGGCCGCAGGAAGAAACACCATGACCGTCATCATCGTCACGTCGGCATCGCTGTACACGTTCATCGACAATGCGATGGCGAACCATGCCAACGCGATCACGCAACGCACCGTGTCGGACCGAGTAAAGATTCCAGCCAAAGCCCAGAACGACAGCACCATCAAAGGAGCGGACAAGAAGAACACCACGGCGACTGCGGTCGCAACATGGCCAGCCGTGAATACGGAAACCACCATGAGCACCAGCAGCCAAGGCGCGCTCGGGGCGCTGATTCCCGTTCCCGCGGTATACGCCCACGACGTGGTGGCGGCATGCACCAACTGGCTGAAACTGGCATCGGTCGGCAGCAACGTTTGAGAATATATCGACGCGCCGGAGAACACGCTCCGAAGCACATTCCAATATAGGAAGACGATCCATGCGAACGCGATCACCGCCGATGCGATGGCAAGCCCCCACCTGCGCATGAGCCTTTTACGCAGATGCGCTTGGCAAGAGGGCTGAGGATCACAGTGCCACGCTGGTCAAGAAACGCACGCTTGCGATCGTTCCATTGGCCGATCTGCTGACGAGTCGTCTGCAATGCGGCCAATGCCTTCAAGGAGACCCTACTCTGCTCACGCAATCGGGCACGGGCCCTCCATGCGCCCGGCAAGTGGAGCAACGAACGCCAAGGCAGGGCCAATTCGCAACAGGCATGGTATGGCTGTTTGCGCGTCAGGCACAGCACGGCCAGTCCCAACGCCTTCAGTATCGACCAGATCCACAGCAGCGGCCACCAAGAACGATGCACATCCGTATACGCGTATTTCGTATTCGCCTCGCGTACCGCAAGATACGGATCGACGCGGCCTTCCTCATCTTCAACAGGTTGGCCGTTTTTGGAACGCACGCCTTCAAATCTTGCCCTCCTATGGGCGATTCGCGCCTGCGGGACCACCACCACACGGCCACCGCCCAGGCAGATGCGCCTGCACAGGTCCGTGGATTCGGCGAACGTGCCGAACCATGGATCGGCACCCTTCCAAGTACGCAAGGTGGCCAATGGAACCAGCGCGCCGGAAAGCGACACAGCCAACACATCCTGCCGGCCATCATACTGTTCCTGATCCGGCTCACCGTCCACCACCAGAGACGTGACATTGTGGTGCCCCGCATACAAACCGACGTTATGCAGGCTTTCCGCCTGCCAATCCAACTGTTTCGCGCCAAGTAAAGACGCAGTCGGCGTGTTTTTCCAAGCATCGAGCAACACCTCAAGGCATGACTCATCGGCCGGCCTGGAATCGTCATGCAATGTCCACAGAGCACCGACCCGGTCGTCAAGATCGATCTGTTGCATTGCACGAGCCACGGCATTCATGAATGAAGAGGCACCCTTCACTCCTACGAGAATGACACGTATGGTCTTGCTTTCGGGAACTTCCGTAAGCACACCGGCAGGCGACGGGATAACGCTAAACGTCATCTGCATAGGCTGCTCAACCTGATTGGTGCAATCCGCAACGATAATAGTGCCTGGAAGCACACGCTGTGCGAGCACCGCGGCAAAAGTGGATGAGAAAAAACGTAGATCGCTTTGCGCGGTAATCACCGCAGCCACGGATGAATCGGCATCCTGCCGATGGGAGTACGGCCTGCTGTTGAGCAGATCGGTCACAATTCCCTGGATATCGCTGCTGGCGTTAGAATTCATAATTTCAAGTGTACGCACAGGGTGTGCCGTGCGTTATGCCCGTTCCTTGTGTTCCTTCTTATACCGACGGCGCTCACGTTCGCTCATGCCACCCCAAATGCCGAAACGCTCATCATGCTCGATGGCCCATTTCAGGCATTGCTCACGAACCTCGCACTGGGCGCACACTCGCTTGGCATCCCTGGTTGATCCGCCCTTTTCAGGAAAGAACGCTTCCGGATCAGTCTGAGAACATAAAGCCCTATGCTGCCAGGAAACATCATCATCGCTTTTGAACAGACCCCACAGTTCCGCAAGCGGATTATCGGAGGACTCGTCGATCACGCCCCACATGCGTCCTCCCCTGCTATACGTATGCGCACTTTTAGTCGTGTTAAATTACACACATGCAATTTCTTTTTGTCAAGTTTTCCGCCGTGTCAATCACTATAATTCGAGAAAAATATGGTACATGGTACCTCCAAGAACGACGGGGGCCTGAAGCAGAATCCGTGAAAATCGGGGAACATCTCTATAATCCCATGACAGAGTAGTGGTATGTTCTAGAACGCGTTGAGATATGGCGTGATCTTTTGTATAAACAGGAAGGCGATACCGTGACCACATCACCAGCCGGCGATAAGCTTCCTAACGTCAATGGACTGCGAGACGCAAAGCCGCGTCACAGCCTTGGCTATCGAGTGCAGCATCGTGCGAGGACGATAGTCGCTTCGGTCATCGCGGCGATGCTGGTGTTCTCGGGAACCGCAGCGGCCGCAACATGGCTGGATGTGAATGGCATCATCAAAGACCATTCGGTCGAAATCATCGGACAAGGCTCACTTGACGCCAACACCTCGATCATCGATCCCAACTCCGGCAAACCCATCGAATTCGTACTCATCGGGCAGGATTCCCGCGATGGCGAAGAGAACCAGTCCGTCGGAGGCAACTTCGACGACGTGGTAGGCAACCATCAGGCCGACACCACAATGGTGGCGCAGATTTCCGCGGACCGCACCAAAATCAATCTCGTTTCCATTCCGCGCGACTCCCTAGTGGACATACCGCAGTGCGAAACGACCAACGGCACGATTCCCGCGCAATACAATGTGATGTTCAACTCGATTTTCGCGAACGCATACCAGACCGGCGGCGATCTCGCTTCAGCCGCAAGCTGCACCCTGAATGCAGTGAACAGCCTCACCGGACTGAACATTCAAAACTTCATCGTCGTGGATTTCGCAGGCTGGTCAAAATGATCAATGCCGTAGGCGGAGTCGACCTGTGCATCCCACAGGACGTCGACGACCCCTACACCAGCCTGCAACTCACCAAGGGCCTGCACCATCTGGACGGACACCAGGCAACGCAGTACGCACGAACCCGCCATGGTCTGGGAGACGGATCCGACACATCACGAACAACCAGACAGCAATACCTCATCAAACAGTTGATGAACGAAGCGCTCAGCAAGAACCTCTTTACTGACACCGCACAGCTCTACCAGCTAGCGAAATCAGCCTTGCAATCACTCTATATCTCGCAAGGCATGGCCGATACCGCAGCGCTTGCAGGTCTTGCCATGAGCCTCAAGGATTTCAATCTGTCCAACCTGTATTCGCAGACCGTTCCGGTAGTATCCGCGCCGTCGGACCCGAATCGTTCGGTCTGGACCGATGAGGCGGAGACGCTATGGGAGAAGATGCGCGCGGACAAGCCGATTTATGGTTCCGACGAATCCGACGCGAACACGGATGCCAATACCGCAGGCAATTCCGACGGTTCTTCCGATAATTCGACGGATGGCACTGACAATACGGATAATACGGGCACTGACAACACGGGTTCCCAGGAAGCCGCGCCAACACCCGATCCGGTCACTGGTCTGATCACGCAAGCCGATGGCACGCTTATCGATCCGAACACCGGTGGCACCGTCGATCCGGAAGATGGCTCCATCCATGACGCTCTTACCGGGCAGTACATCGGACTTGCCGATCGTTACCTCAACGCGACAGTTTGTGCCGTTCCCGCAAAGAACTAGACCGCTTTCACCGAATCCGTTCCTACACGGTGTAAATGGTGTAGGAACGGATTTCTTTTTGGAGGATATTGTATGAGTGAAGAGAACGGCGGCAAGGACCCCATGCCCGCACCACCGAGCTTCATCCCGTCTGCAGGACGGAAGAAGACGGAATCACAGCCTCACAAATCCACAATTCCTTCTCAATCCGGCTCTCCGTCAATTCCGAGTTTTCGCCTGCCGCACAGCCAGCGCGCTCAAGTGCCCCGCACGCCAGCAGGCGTACAGCGCAACCATCATCCGTAACTCCATCCGGTTCCAGCGCTCCACAGAGTTTCCGTCCTGCCGCAAACTCCACCAGCAGACCACGTAAGTCGGCATCATCGTCTCCTGCATCGTTTGCTCCTGCTTCAGCTCCGAACAATCACCGTGCGTCTCAGCAGGTACGAGGATCCTCCTCCATACCCACTGGCATGCCACGAACAACGCGACAGAACACGCCTAGACAACCTTTGTCCGGCAATAGCACAACAGGATTCCAATCCACTGCGAAAGCCGTGCTCCCCCACAGAAAGCGACATATGGGGCGGGTCATTCTCGCGTTTTTCCTTGCTATGATTCTCGCCTTGGGACTGTCGATATTCTCCGCATGGAATTGGGTGGATGGACAGCTCAACAAACAGTCTTGGTTGACGAACAAAGCCGATACCGCTGGCGAAAGCTGGCTGATCCTCGGTTCCGACGAACGCGAAGGCACCGTTGGTGACGCTGGCGACGTGACCGGTTTCAGAACAGACACCATTCTGGTACTCACCAAACCGAAATCCGGACCTTCCTCACTGATTTCCATTCCGCGTGATTCCTTGGTGGAAATCGACCAGAGTTACATGAAAATCAACGCCGTCGCCCAACTGTACAACGGCAAACAACTGGTTAACGAAGTCGAAGACATCACCGGGCAAAAATCAACCACGTGGCAATGGTGCAATTCGGGGGTCTGGTCAAAGTGGTCGACGCTTTAGGAGGCGTCGAATTGTGCTACGACCAGGATGTAAGCGATCCGTACTCCCAGTTGAACTGGACTGCCGGCTGCCATACCGCCGACGGCACCACCGCGCTTGCGTTTTCTCGTATGCGTTACGCGGACGCGCAAGGCGATTTCGGTCGTGCAGCCCGTCAACGTCAGGTCATCAACGCCATAGTGAAAAAGGCGCGTCCAAGGATACGCTGCTGAACTTCGGCAAGGTCAAAAAAAGTTGCGGAGGCTGCGTTGGGCTCCGTAACCGTGGATGAAAAGGCTTCGACCTCATCGCTGATGCGCATGGCTTTGGCGTTCAAAAGCGCTTCTGGGGATCAAGGCATTTCAGGAAGCGTTTATTGGACCGATCCCGACTACTACGTTGATGGTGTCGGCTCAAGCGTGCTCTTGGACGAGGGTAAGAACCTCGAACTGTTCTCCGAATTGGCTAAGGGGACCCATCGGGCTGGCACTGTAGGCACGCTCGCCGAACAGCAAAGTTGAGGGTTGTGGTCAGGATGTGGATAACCATATCCTCCGACCACAACCCTGATTCTCGCTTGCGTCCATCCGCCACTGCTGTTCACAATGACGGCATGAACAGCAAAACCAAGCGCAAGCATACCAATGGATTCAATGAGGATCGGCTGATGCTCATCAGCTGGGCCGCGCCGGTATTATCGCAACTTGTCATGCTTGTCATAATGATCGCGCAACGGCAATGGCTATATGTGGCCATGCTTGCTCCTGGACTCATCAGCAGCGCGTTGTCTCTGGCATCCATGGCGTTGCGTTCCAATCAGAAGCAGCAGCATGACGAACCGGTCTCCACCACCTATGCAAAGGTGGTGGAGACCGCAAGGCAAAACAGCCATTCGCCGTTCGCCGCAATGCCCCATATGTGTTTCGAGCGGTTCTACGCTCTGGACGAGGACGCGCTGCCTTGGCGCACCATCACACGAACATGGCTTTCCTCCACATCATCCTGCCCTATAGGAGTCACGGAGCATGGCTTGTTTCGCACGGATCTGCAACGATCAGGACCGCATGCCATGGTAGCAGGCACCACGGGTTCGGGAAAATCGGAATTGCTCATCAGTTGGTGCTTGTCGCTCGCCATGCAATACAGCCCTGATTGATCTGCATTTTGTGTTTTGGATTTCAAAGGAGGATCGACATTCAACGCTTTGGAACATCTTCCCCACACCGTTGGCAATGTCTGCGATCTTGATTTGTTCCACGCGATTCGCGCGTTGAATGCCATTGAACAGGAATTGGTGCGTCGTGAGGCTCTGGTCAGCGCCGAACGTGTTTCCAGATTCGACCAATTGGTCCGCCTCCGGCACGACTGGTTGTGGTCATCGATGAATTCCATGCGCTTCGAGACCGTCTGCCCGACTATATGCAACGGCTGAATCGTCTTGCGTCACTTGGCCGTTCCCTTGGCATGCATCTGATCGTCTGCACGCAATATCCTATGGGCCAAGTCCATGCCGACATGAAAGCCAATATCTCGCTGAGCATATGCTTACGGGTTACAGACCAAATGCAGTCGAACGAATTGATCGGCATACGTGACGCAGCGCTGATTCCTCCCAGCATTCCCGGTGCAGCCTATTGCAATGACGGACAACACACCACACCTTTCCTATGCAGCGCGGTCCGCGATGTCAACCGACTTGTCCGCAATATTGGAACGGCCGCACGATTCCACGCCTGCAACGCCCCGATCTCCTGTTTTCCGAGCCTCTCACGCAACATGCAACGCATCCGATCTTTCCATCCCATCAAACCAGTCATGGCATAACGTTCCCTTTGCGCTTGCCGACGATGGCGTATTGGTGTATACCGCCATTCTTGACGTGAGCCAACAGAATATCGCCATCATCGGTGCCTACGGCAGCGGCAAAACCAATCTACTGTTGCATTGCGCACGCTGGCTATATGACACGGGTTGCGCCAATATTCGTTTCACACGCAAAACCGAACATGGCATGGTGACGGATGACGGCAAACCCTTACCGTCGCATAAGCGAACCATCTGGATTGTGGATGATGCGGACGAAGCGCTTAATCCCTTTTCCTCTGCGCCTGAAGCGAACGAATTGCGTGAGGCGTTGGTCAATCCCAATATCACAGTGATTGCCGCGGTGGAAAAACCTATTTCCGCACTGCTGGACCGATGTCCGACTCGTGTGGCGTTCCCCTGCGGAGAACGTTCCAACGATCTGATGCTCGGCATTCCCGGCGCAATTCTGGACGGGTTCGCAGCCGACGACTATACCCTCCCAGGTCGTGGCGTGCTCATGCAACAGGCCAAAGCATGCCCTATTCAGTGCGTGGAATTCCAAGGTTTTTAACGATTCGTGGGATTCTTTTCGCGAAGACTCTTGAAAAGTCGCGCGATTCGTGGTTATCTGAGTAACGGACTTACATGCCGTACATGGCAAGAGGAAGGCGATTATATGAGCAGTGCTTTTGACTGGCGCGCCAAGGCCGCATGCCGCGACAAGGATCCGGAGCTGTTTTTCCCGGTCGGCAATACAGGCGCCGCCTATCAGCAGATCGAAGAGGCCAAGGCCGTCTGCCGCACCTGCAAGGTGATTGACGCGTGCCTGAAGTGCGCGCTTGACACCAATCAGGATTACGGTGTTTGGGGCGGTTTGAGCGAAGACGAACGTCGTGCGCTCAAGCGCCGTGCCATGCGTGCCCGCCGCTCCCAAGCCATGCAGATGCAGATCTGAAATTTTCAAAGATCCATCATTGCATACGCTCTGCGAATAGCGACTTACAACGAAAATGTCCGGGTTGACTTCCCCTGGTCAACCGGGACATTTTTCGTATCTTTCCTATCGTTCCTGCGCCGCACGCAGCTTCATATCGAGTACTACTCGGGTGCCACCGCCACGACGGGGCTCCCAACGGACCGTGCCTCCGAAATCGTTGTTGACGAACGTGCTGATGATCTGCGTTCCCAAACCGGATCCGGAGGAACGTGCCATACCATCATGCTCCTCATTGGCCAAGCCCGTGCCATCGTCTTCGACCACAACATTGAGTTGTTGCCACCGCGTCCCACGGAAATCGTGATATGACCTTCTTTGCGACCTTCGAAGCCATGTTCCACGGAATTGGTGATCAGCTCGGTCAGCACCAATGACAACGGCGTGGCATCCTGCGCCGGCATCATGCCGAATCTGCCGATGAAGTCGATGTCGATATGCTGGTCACGCATGGTGGCCAAATCCACCGCCATCTTCAACAGGCTGGAAATGACCTTGTCGTAATCGACGATTTCATCGGCGGTCTGGCTCAAGCCTTCATGGACCATGGCGATGGTTTGTACACGACGCTGCGCCTCTTTCAGCTCTTTCTTGACCTCTTCGGACTTGGTCTTACGTGCCTGCAGTCGCAGCAATGCGGAAACCGCCTGAAGGTTGTTCTTGACGCGATGGTGGATTTCGGAAATCGTCGCATCCTTGGTCTGCAGTTCCTTTTCACGACGGCGAAGCTCAGTCACGTCGCGACATAGCACAACAGCGCCAACGCGGCCATTGGCATCCATCAACGGCAGCGAACGCATGGACACCGCGGACTTGTTGGCATCGAGTTCGGAATCGACGGCGGCTTTGCCACTGAGCACCAGAGGCAAGGTTTCCAGCACGGGATCGTTCTCGCGCAGCATTTTGGTGCCGATTTCGCTCAGATACTCCCCCTGCATGGTGCTGACCGATCCCAACGTCGGAAGCAGCTGATGGCATTCGGCGAAGCATATCGCACGATACCTTCGACGGTGAGCACGATGAAGCCGTCCGCCACACGCGCATTGTGACGCTGGTTCATAATCGGATTACGATATGGGAACTGACCGCGAGGAATCATCTCATACAGCTGCTTACCTGCGCTGATGCTTTCGGATTCGTAACGTCCGTTCGACTCCCGGGTGGCCATATTCGTCTCACGTACCACCAAGCCCAGCGTCTTGCCATTATGACGCACCGGCGCGTACACATTGCACACCGTGGACTCGCCCACAGTGCGGAGCACCGTGGAACGGAACACCGATTCGGAAGCCATTGCGGCATCCAATTCAGCGCTCATTTCCTCCTCGACAACGTCGCGACCACATCGTCGGCCCTCAGGCTCATCACCTGGATGGACGACACTGTTCGGCAATAATGTATTTGCCCTCGCCATTTTGCAGAATGAGCAGCAGATCAGCAAAACTCAGGTCGCGATCACCTGCCAGTCGGCGACCAGATGATGCAGCCATTCACGATCTTCGTCATCGAAATCGGGGACGGGTCGTCAAGATATGTGAGAAATCAGCCATGCGCTCCATCATACGCATCACACCAGAGGTTTTGCACGACACGACGCATATTGCAGGAAAAGCAATATTGACATATCCATGAGTTACGGTAACGTAGGTTTACGGTTCCGTAACTTACAGTGGAGGCACACAGATGGCGAAACCCACAGACGAGAGATCGAGGAAAAACGAGCGATCATCGCCGAGGCACGC
>ENA-OQAL01000189-OQAL01000189.1-human-gut-metagenome-genome-assembly--contig:-NODE-189-length-16282-cov-2.060291_pt1 | contig 16282 bp, 20 predicted proteins | sample MGYA00242491_ERZ504519 | MGnify/ENA primary metagenome ERZ504519 (study PRJEB26092, sample SAMD00036260) | human gut metagenome | host: Homo sapiens | study: EMG produced TPA metagenomics assembly of... | reverse complement strand
CTTCTGCGTGCCGGCGTGGCGCGTAGACAGTCCATGAATGTAAGGAGTAAACATGCCGTCAACCGTTTTGGTCGGTGCCCAGGTGGGGCGATGAGGGCAAGGGTAAGATGTTTCGCGACCTGGCGCCGGCGACTTCGATGCGTCGTGCGCTACTCGGGCGGCAACAACGCCGGTCACACCATCGTCGTCAACGGCAAGAAGTACGGCCTGCACCAGGTGCCCTCCGGCATCATGTATTCCGACCACGTGTCGGTGATCGGTAACGGCTGCGTCGTCAACCCCAAGGTTGTCCTTGAGGAGATCGACATGTTCGAGGCCGACGGCATCACCACCAAGAACCTCAAGATTAGCGGCAACGCGCATGTCATCATGCCGTACCACATCGATCTGGATGGCGCCTTTGAGCAGAAGCTCGGCAAGAAGAACATCGGTACCACCAAGCGCGGTATCGGTCCGTGCTATCAGGACAAGATGGCCCGCATTGGCCTGCGCATGCAGGACATGCTGGACGAGGCACTGTTCCGCGACAAGCTGGAGACCGCTCTCGCCCGCGTGAACCCCGAGCTCGAGCTCATCTACAACCTGCCCACCTACACCGTGGACCAGATTTGCGACGAGTACCTGCCCATGGCCGAGCGTCTGCGCCCCTACATCACCGAGACGAGCCTGCTGCTCAACAACATGATCGATGAGGGCAAGGACCTGCTGTTTTGAGGGCGCCAGGCGACGCTGCTCGACATCGATCACGGCACCTATCCGTACGTGACGTCTTCCAACTGCACCGCCGGCGGCGCCATCACCGGCTCCGGCGTGGGCATGAAGAACGTCGACCGCGTGCTGGGCGTCATGAAGGCCTATATCACCCGCGTCGGTTCGGGCCCCATGCCCACCGAGCTTTCCTATGAGTCCGAGGCCGGTCACACGCTGACCGAGGAGGGCTATGAGTACGGCGTGACCACCGGTCGCCGTCGTCGCTGCGGCTGGTTCGACGGCCCCATCGCCAACTACGCCTCGCGCGTCAACGGCCTCACCGATATCGCCCTGACCAAGCTCGACGTGCTTTCGGCCTTCGACACCATCAAGGTGTGCGTGGCCTACGCGTCGATGGCGAGCGCTACACCAGCGTGCCCGAGTATCAGGTGCGCTTTGAGCATGCCAAGCCCATCTACGAGGAACTCCCCGGCTGGAAGTGCGACATCACCGGTTGTCGCAGCTTTGATGAGCTGCCGCAAGAGGCTCAGGACTACGTGGCGTTATCGAGGATCTGGCACACACCCGCGTGACGTTCATTGGCGTTGGCGCCGGTCGCGAGCAGATCATCAACGATTCTGGAAGTAATCGGGACTATTTGGTTTATTGCGATATACCCCTTTGCAGCCCGGACGGGCGGCCGAGGGGTATATTTGCTTGCAAAGGGCTCGCGCGGAGCGGGCCATTCATCCATAGAGGAGGCACCCTTGAAGGCGGACACTCAAACCATCGACATCCTGTTGTTGGGCAGCGGCGGCCGTGAGCATGCTTTGGCAGCTAAGCTCGCAGCATCACCGCGCGCCGGCAAGCTCTACATCGCGCCGGGCAACGGCGGCACCGCGAGCTGTGGCGAGAACGTTGTTCTCGACGATTGCGATCCTGCGGCCGTGGCGGCGTTTGCGCAGAGCCACGGATGCGGACTCGTGGTAATTGGCCCCGAGGCTCCGCTCGTGGCGGGCGTGGCCGACGCCGTGCGCGCGGCGGGTATTCCCTGCTTTGGCCCGGGTGCCGAGGGTGCCCAGATGGAGGGTTCCAAGCTGTTCTCCAAGCAGCTCATGGAGCGTGCGGGCATTCCGACGGCAGCCTATGGTTCGTTTACCGACGAGGCTTCGGCTCTCGCCTACGTGCGCGAGCAGGGCGCTCCGCTGGTCGTGAAGGCCGACGGCCTTGCCGCGGGCAAGGGCGTTATCGTGGCGACCGAACTTGAGCAGGCCGAGGAGGCCGTGCGCGAGTGCTTTGGCGGCACCTTTGGCGATGCCGGCAACACCGTGGTTATCGAGGAGATGCTCGTTGGTCCCGAGTGCTCACTGCTCGCCTTTACCGACGGCAAGACCGTGCGCCCCATGGCCACCTCGCAGGACCACAAGCGCGCCCTCGAGGGCGACAAGGGCCCCAACACCGGCGGCATGGGCGTCTACAGCCCGGTGCCCATCGTGACCGACGAGGAGCACGCCACCATGGTGGCGGTCATGGAGCAGACCGTTGCCGAGCTTGCTGCCGAGGGCATCGACTACCGCGGCTGCCTGTATGGCGGCTTTATGCTCACGCCTGCCGGCCCCAAGGTGCTGGAGTTCAATGCCCGCTTTGGCGACCCCGAGACGCAGGTCGTGCTGCCGCGCCTAAGAACGACCTGGTTGAGGTTATGCTGGCCTGCGCCAACTGTGAGCTCGATCAGATTGAGCTCGACTGGCGCGACGAGTGGGCCGTGGCCGTTGTCCTGACGAGTGCGGGCTATCCCGGCAGCTACGAGAAGGGCAAGGTCATCACCGGTATCACCGATGCCGAGGCCATGGAGAACGTGACCGTGTACCACGCGGGCACTGCTGCGGTGAACGGCCAGCTCGTGACCAATGGTGGTCGCGTGCTTGCCGTGACCGCTCTGGGCGACACGTTCGAGAACGCTCGCAACCTTGCCTATGAGGCCTGCGAGAAGATTGATTTTGAGGGTAAGACCCTGCGTCACGACATCGGCCTGCGCGCGCTGCGCGGCCGCGACGCCTGGGATGCCTAAAGTCCGAGAGGATGAGACGGATGGACGAAAAGAACGAAGAGCTCGTGGATGCGCAGATCGTCGAGGAGGACAGCCGCGTGTATGGGCACGCCGAGGGCGAACCTGGTGGCGAGGTCGCTGACGAGCCGGCGCTGGTGCTGGGCGACGATGACCCGCACGATGCCGAGCTGCACGAGAAGATTCTTTCGGAGGAGTGCGCCTGGAAGGGCAAGATCCTCGACGTCCACCGTCTTGAGGTTGAGCTGCCCAACGGTCGCCGCAGCGCCCGCGATATCGTTCGCCATCCGGGTGCTGCGGCCGTTGTGGCGCTGACCGAGAGTGGCAAGATCGTACTGGTGCGTCAGTACCGCACCGCCATCGACCGCGTGACGGTCGAGATTCCCGCCGGCAAGCTCGATTCAGGTGAGGACCCGCTCGATTGCGCCAAGCGCGAACTGCATGAGGAGACGGGCTTTAGGGCTGGTCGCATTCGCTTTTTGACGTCGATTGTCACGTCCTGCGGTTTTGCGATGAGATCATCCACATCTACTTGGCTACCAAGCTCGAGTTTGATGCGCCCAACCCCGACGATGACGAGTTTGTCAACGTGGACCTGGTGCCGCTGCACGAGCTGATCGACGCCGTGCTCGACGGCAAGATCGAAGACGCCAAGACCGTCGTGGGCGCTCTTGCCTGCGACAGTATCGCTCACCGACTAGGCGGGGCAGAGCTCTAGGTTACGCGGTTTTACCAAACCGCGTAACGAGTCGACGCTGCAAACGCCCCTAAGCGGCAATCTGCCTTTCAATCGTCGCTCGCGTACCGAAGTACGCGTCGCTCCTCTTTCAAGGCACCTTGCTCGCTTAGGGACGTTTTCGCTGACGCTGCCAGAACATCGGCGTTATGCTTGTTGGGACGCTTTGTTTTCAGCCTGACCGGTTCAACCGGATTTCTCACGCTATTTATTTCTCTTCGAGGATTGCATGTTTAAAAAGGTTTCTCTCGTATTACGAGCCCCCAGATGGGGCTTTTTGTTGCTGATACTGTTTGTGCTCTGGTGATTGCCGCCATTGACCTGGCGTTCCCCATTATCCTGCGCAATTTTGACCGGTGGGCTGTTTACTCAGGGTCAGGCTGTCATTATGCAGGCGCTCGGCATGATCGCGGTGGGCTTGGTGCTGATGTATGCCGTCCGCTGCGCCTGCCGCTATTTTGTGAGCTATTGGGGTCACGTGATGGGCGCGCGTATGGAGTCCAAAATGCGCGAGGACCTGTTTGACCAGTATGAGCGCTTTAGCTTTGCGTACTTTGACCGCAACAGCTCGGGCGCATGATGAGCCGCGTGGTCAACGACCTGTTCGATATCTGCGAGGCGGCGCATCACGTGCCCGAGTGGATCATCATCTGCGGCATCGAGATTATCGGCTCGTTTGTGATCCTCTTTACCATCGCCCCGGTGCTGGCGCTTGCCATGGCTGTGGTGACGGCGGCGTTTGCGGTCATCATGTTTTGGCAGAACATGCGCATGCGCGAGGTCTTTAGCGACAACCGCAAAAAGATCAGCGGCATCAATGCGCAGCTGCAGGATTCGCTGGCGGGCATGCGCGTGGTCAAGAGTTTTGCCAATGAGGAGACCGAACGCTTCAAGTTCCGCGCCTCCAACAATCGCTATCTTTCGTCCAAGGAGAACATGTATCACGCCATGGGCGTCTATACCGCGACGTATGGCCTGCTCTCGGGTGTGCTCTATGTGATCGTGGTGCTGCTGGGCGGCTGGCTGGTCGCCCAGGGACAGCTGCAGGCGGTCGATATGGCGACCTTTGCACTTTATATTTCGCTGTTCTGCACGCCGCTCGAGACACTCGTCAATTCGGCCGAAACGTATCAGAAGGCCATCGCCGGCTTTAAGCGCATGGACGAGGTGCTCTCGACCGCGCCGGATATCCAGGACAAGCCGGGCGCTACGGATCTGCAGGTGACTGCCGGCGCCGTGGAGTATCACGACGTGTGCTTTAACTACGAGGACGTTGAGCTGGGCGAGGCGATGCCGAAGAGCGTCCCGTTATCGACCATATGAATCTGTCCATCAAGCCCGGGCAGACCATCGCTTTGGTTGGCCCTTCGGGCGGTGGCAAGTCCACGACCTGTTCGCTGCTGCCGCGCTTTTATGACGTGGCTGCCGGATCCATTAGCATCGACGGCCAGGACGTGCGCGATGTGACGCAGCAGAGCCTGCGTCGCGCCATCGGCCTGGTGCAGCAGGATGTCTATCTGTTTGACGGCACGATTGGCGAGAACATCGCCTACGGCAAGCCGGGCGCTACGGCAGGAGAGATCGCCGAGGCCGCCCGTCGCGCCAACATCGATGCCTTTATCGAGTCGCTTCCACAGGGTTATGACACGGTCGTGGGCGAGCGCGGCAGCCGTCTTTCGGGCGGACAGAAGCAGCGTGTTGCCATCGCGCGAGTGTTTCTCAAGAACCCCAAGATCCTTATTTTGGATGAGGCGACGAGTGCTTTGGATAACGAGAGCGAGGAGGCGGTGCAGGAGTCGCTCGAAGAGCTGGCACGCGGCCGCACCACGATTATCATCGCCCACCGTCTTTCGACCATTAAGCATGCCGATGAGATCGCGACCGTTGAGCATGGTCGCGTTGTGGAGCGTGGCACGCACGAGGAGCTTCTCGCCCGTGGCGGCACTTATGCCCGTTACTATCGAATGCAGTTCGAAGGTGCGCGTGCGCACGAGCTCGACTGATTGATATGACAGGAAGTTTATGGCTGACAAGAACCCTTTGACTCCGGAAGAAGTGACGGAGTTATTCTCCGAAATCGATGCATCCGGTGTCTTGGATCCCACGCTTGCCAAAAAGCGCACCGAGCGCATGCGTGAGAAGGAGGCTGCGGCCAAGCGCGGTGACAAAGCGGCGCTAGCGCAGCTGCGCAGCGAGGACCGCGCGAGCCAGGCAAACATATCGACCCGCTGTCCGAGGACGACCCTTCGGGCTCGCAGGTGAGCCATACCATTACGAAGACTGCCATGGCCGTGGTCATTGGCATCTTGGTGCTGATTGTGGGCATGCAGATTGGCTACGGCGTGATGCGACGCCTGAACACCGCCAACCTGTCCGAGAGCGTTTCGGTGGATACCGTTTCGACGGCGCTGAAGGGCGGCCTTGAGTGGGGCAACGGCTTTACGCAGTTCCCGCTCGACTTTACCGTCGATGAAGCTGATGAGCGTACGGGCACGGTCGAGGTGACGGTGTTGGACACATCGTCTGCCAACGAGCTCGAGCTGCTGTCCAACGGGCAGATTCAGGCCGCTGCGCTTGCGACCAACGCGCTGCTCAACGATAAGATCGACCGCGTGGTGTATAACGTTCACGCCTATATCGACGAGGATAGCAACATTCAGCACGATTCCTTCTTTGGCATGTTTCCCGCGCGGGTCATCAGAGCGCCATTTTGACGTTTGTGTGGACCAAGAGCTCATCCAACGCCACGAGTATCGACTGGAAGATGCGCATCGTAAGCATGGACGACACCATTGCCGAGCGCATTCAAAAACAGGTGAACTCGGTTTCGTCGCTGATCGAGGACCCGGTGGTGAGCCAGACCAAGATTACGAGGAAAAGGCCGAACGTGACCTGGAGCATCGTCTGCATGGCCGCGAGATTTTCCGCGGCGGCAAGCCCGATCGCTCACCGTCCGATCTGCTGGAACAGGACAAGCAAAAGTAAGAGGCCATTATCCCGCGTGAGCCACCAAGCCCACCGCGGGATAATTTTTCTTGGGAGCGGGGGATTTAAATTATCATTATGCATAGAAAAGTCATAATTATCATTTCGTAAACATTTCGATGAAATTAACGCCATGAGGCATGCTTGCGGTTACAATACCGCGAGGCCTAACTACACACCTTTAAGCCGGTCCTGTGAGACCGGGAAGGAGAATTATGGCGAACAACCATACCGCGGGCGCTGCCGCCCGCACCTTCGCGCCCAGCGAGCTTTGCCAGCGTATGCTGGCCAAAACCAGCAAGGGCACCTGCGGTCCCTGTATCCTGTATCTTGAGGATGGGACCATTTTTATGGACGTGCATGCGGCGCCGAGGGCACCGCGACCGGCGAAGTCTGCTTCAACACCTCGCTCGAGGGCTACTTTGAGGTCATGACCGACCCGAGTTATGCCGGCCAAATTGTAACCATGACCTATCCGCAGATCGGCAATTACGGTATCGACGAGACCGATGTCCAGTCGGCCTTCCCCGGCGACGCCGTGCGCCCTGCGAGCGCTCCGGCTATGCGCGGCATGATCGTTCGCGATATGTGCGCCACGCCTTCTAACTGGCGCTCGGCCGTCAGCGTGCCGGAGTACCTGCGCGCTCACGGCATCGTCGCTATCGAGGGTATCGCACCCGCGCTCTGGTGCGCCATCTGCGCGACAATGGTTCCAAGATGGGCATTATCTCGACCGAGATCTTCGACGTCGACGAGCTTGCCGAGCGCTTGTCCGCTGCGCCCACGCTGGTAGGCGAGAACCTGGTCAAGACCGTAAGTTGCCCCGCGCCTCACGAGTTTGTGGCCGCCGACCTGCCTGCCACGCATGACTTTGCGCTTGCGGCTGCCGCTCCTGCCCGTCACAAAGTGGTCGCCTACGACTGCGGTGTGAAGCGCGGTATTCTGGAGGGCCTGGTCCGTGCCGGCTGCGATCTCACCGTCGTGCCGTGGGATACGCCCGCCCAGCAGGTGCTCGACATGAATCCCGATGGCGTCTTTTTGTCCAACGGCCCCGGCGACCCCGATGCCGTGGTGGAGACCTATGAGCAGGTACAGCAGCTGATCGGCAAGGTGCCGGTCTTTGGCATTTGCCTCGGTCACCAGATGATCAGCCTGGCCTGCGGCGCCCAAATGGAAAAGCTTAAATTCGGTCACCGTGGCGGTAACCAGCCGGTTATGAATCTGGTGAGCCGTCGCGTGGAGATCACCGCGCAAAACCACGGCTTTGGCCTGCTGTTCCCCAGTCTGGGCAAACTGATTCCGGAGCTTTCCGGCGGCGAAACCGAGCATGCGGCCGACGGTGACCTGCGCGCCTGGGTGCGTCGCGGCATCGCGCCGGTCGTGATGAACGAGCGCTTTGGTCGCATTCGCCTGACACATGTGAACCTCAACGACGGCACCGCCGAGGGCATCCAGCTGCTCGACGCCCCGTGTTTCTCGGTCCAGTACCACCCCGAGGCTTCGCCTGGCCCCACCGATGCCCACTATCTCTTTACCGCCTTTACGCGACTCATGGACGGCGAGGAGAACTACCTGGACATCGACACCGCGAAGGACCGCCTCGCCGGCTGGAATTTCGCCGAGTCCGAGAACGCTGCGACCGAGGAGAACTAACATGCCTAAACGTACTGACATCAAGCGCATCCTCGTTATTGGTTCGGGCCCTATCGTCATTGGCCAGGCCTGTGAGTTCGACTACTCCGGCGCACAGGCCTGCAAGGTGCTCAAGGAGGATGGCTGAGTCAGTCTCGTGCAACTCCAATCCGGCGACCATCATGACCGACCCGGGTCTTGCCGACCGCACCTATGTCGAGCCCATCACCGCCGAGTTTATCGAGCGCGTAATCAAGAAAGAGCGCCCGGACGCGCTGCTGCCCACGCTGGGCGGCCAGACCGGTCTGAACGCCGCCGTCGAGCTGGCAAAGGACGGCACGCTCGACAAGTACGGCGTCGAGATGATCGGCTGCGACCTGGCCGCTATCGAGCGCGGCGAGGACCGCAAACTCTTTAACGAGGCCATGGCCGAGATCGGCCTGGAGGTTGCGCGCTCGGGCTATGCCTACAGCGTGGCCGACGCCGAGGCTATCGCCGAGCGCGTGGGATATCCCTGCGTACTGCGCCCGAGCTTTACCCTCGGTGGCGCCGGCGGCGGCATCGCGCATACCCACGAGGAGCTCGTCTCCATCGTGAGCCAGGGCCTTGAGCTCTCGCCTGCCCATGAGGTGCTGGTCGAGGAGTCCATCGAGGGTTGGAAAGAGTATGAGATGGAGGTCATGCGCGACCACGCCGGCAACGGCATCATCGTGTGCTCCATCGAGAATCTCGACCCCATGGGCGTGCACACCGGCGACTCCATCACCGTGGCGCCGGCGCAGACGCTCTCCGACCTTGAGTACCAGCGCATGCGTGTCGCCTCGCTCGCCATCTTGGGGAAGATCGGCGTCGAGACCGGCGGCTCCAACGTGCAGTTGCCGTGAACCCCAGACCGGCCGCCTGATCGTCATCGAGATGAACCCGCGCGTGAGCCGTTCGTCCGCACTGGCCTCCAAGGCCACGGGCTTCCCCATCGCCAAGGCCGCCGCTCGCCTGGCCGTGGGCTACACGCTCGACGAGATCGTCAACGACATCACCAAGGCAACGCCCGCCTGCTTTGAGCCCACAATCGACTACTGCGTCGTCAAGGTGCCGCGCTTTGCCTTCGAGAAGTTTAAAGGCACTGATCCTACGCTCACCACGCGCATGAAGGCCGTGGGCGAGATTATGGCGATCGGCCGCACCTTTGAGGAGCCTTCGGCAAGGCCATGCGCTCACTGGAGGACGGTCACCAGGCATCTGCGCCGGTGGCAAGGAGGGTGCCGACAAGCTGAGCGACGATGAGCTCGCTCAGGCCGTGGCAACCCCGACCGAGCACCGCATCTTCTTTGTGGTCGAGGCCCTGCGCCGTGGCTGGGACATCGCCCACATCCATGCCATCTGCGGTATCGATCCGTGGTACCTCAACCGTATCAACGACATGGTGCAGGTCCAGGAGAGCATCCGCGGCCTGCGTGTGGAGGATATCGACGCCGACGCGATGCGCCTGCTCAAGCAGTACGGCACGAGCGACGCCGAGATTGCCGCGCTGACCGGCTCGGACGAGCGCTTTGTGCGCGCCTATCGCAAGGGTCTGGGCGTGGTTCCCAGCATGAAGACGGTCGATACCTGCGCTGCGGAGTTTTCGAGCGCCACGGAGTACCACTACAAGACGTACGAGAACATCTACCGCACGAGCCCGGATGCCAAGAAGTGCGTGGCTCCCGACGAGACCACGCCGGCGGACAAGCCCAAGGCGATGATCCTGGGCGCCGGCCCCAACCGCATTGGCCAAGGTATCGAGTTCGATTACTGCTGCGTGCACGCGAGCTACGCACTGGCGGCTCGCGGCTTCGAGACCATCATAGTCAACTGCAACCCCGAGACCGTTTCGACTGACTACGACACCTCGGACCGCTTGTACTTTGAGCCGCTCACCTACGAGGACGTCATGGACGTTATCGATGTCGAGCGCCCCGACGGCGTCGTGGTGACGCTCGGTGGCCAGACCCCGCTTAAGCTGCGCGCATGCTCGAGGAGAGCGGCGTGAACATTATGGGCACCAAGCCCGATGCCATCGACTTTGCCGAGGACCGCGAGCGCTTCGCCGCTCTGCTCGACAAGCTGGGCATCATGTACCCGCCGGCGGGCCAGGCCACCTCGTTTGAGGAGGCCGAGGCCGTGGCCGCGCACATCGGCTATCCGCTGCTGGTGCGCCCGAGCTATGTGCTGGGCGGCCGCGGCATGATGATCGCCTACGATGCCGAGCATCTGCGCGATTACATGGCCGAGGCTGCGCGCATTAGCCCCGACTACCCGGTGTACCTGGACCGCTTCCTGGAGGGTGCGATCGAGTCCGACGTCGACGCCCTGTGCGATGGCGAAGAGGTATACATCGGCGGCATCCTGGAGCATATCGAGGAAGCCGGTATTCACTCCGGCGACTCCGCGACCTGCATCCCGCCGTTCAGCTTTAGCGAGAGCCTGCAAGCGAAGCTCCGCGAGACCACGCGCCGCATCGCGATGGCGCTGGGCGTGCGCGGTCTGGTCAACGTGCAGTACGCCATTAAGGGCGAGACCGTTTACGTGATCGAGGCCAACCCGCGCGCCAGCCGTACCGTGCCGTTTATCTCCAAGGCACCGGCGTGCCGCTGGCCAAATGCGCGGCGCGCATCATGGCAGGCGATTCCATCGCGAGCTTGGGCCTGCCGAGCGACGAACGTCAGCTGGACTGGTTCTGCATGAAGGAAGCCGTTATGCCCTGGGGTCGTTTCCCGGGCGCGACGCATCCTGGGGCCCGAGATGAAGTCGACGGGCGAGGTCATGGGTATCGCTAAGAGCTATCCCGAGGCATACGCCAAGACGCAGCTGGCGATCGACTACAGGCTGCCCGACCCGAGCGCCGGCAAGGTATTCATCAGCGTGTGCGACCGCGACAAGCGCCACATCCTTTCGGTCGCGCGTATCCTGCGTTACCTGGGCTTTGACATCTGCTCCACCGAGGGTACGGCGCGCGTGCTGCGTGGAGGCAACGTGACGTGCGAGATCGTGGAGAAGATTAGCGGCCCGCACGACGGCGAGCGCCCCAACATCGGCGACCTCATCGCCGATGGCAAGATCGCGGTGATCATCAACACGCCGTACGGTCCGGGCTCGCGCGGCGACGGCTATCTGCTGCGCACCGAGGCGGTGCGACGCGGTGTGACCTGCGTGACCGCGATGTCTGCCGCCAACACGTATGTGAGTGCCATCGAGGCGGTGCGCGAGGACCAGCAGGGTCACGGCAGCGCCAACGACATGGGCATGGACGTCATCGCCCTGCAGGACCTGCCGCAGCACACGGTGTAATGTGACCTGGTCGGCCGGGGCGGCAGCCGGACACTTTCTCTCGGAAACTGGGCTTCGCGAAGTTTTCCGAGAGAAAGGACCGCCTCCCGCCCCGGCCTACGGTGACTCGGTTGCACCGTGTGCTGCCGAAGGGGCTTTGTGCGATGACTAGGGCTGAATAGAAAATGAGTGTGGGCGCGTCGTTCGTTTTGAACGACGGCGCCCCACGTTTGGATTTATTGGGCTGTGGCGGGTGAAGGTTGTTTTTGTCGGGCGGCGATGTGCACGTGCAGCTTTGCCTGACCGTCGCAGCTGATGAGCACGCCTACCTCGAACGGGGTTCCCGTCTTGTCGTAGGTCGAACGCACGATGCGCATCGCCGCCTTACCGGTGTTCTGTCCCAAAAGACGCGCCTCATGCTTGTCGAGGTTGACCGTCTCGTAGACGGCATCGACGCTTGCGGGCAGGATGCCGGTCTTTTTCCGCGATGTAGGCGTAGAGCGAGCCATCCACGTCTTTGCGCGTGAGCTCGGGGCAAAGTGACACGGGGATATAGACGTAGTTGAGCTCCATGGGTTTGTCGTTGGCGAGACGCAGGCGGCGAATCTCCCAGACGGGTGTCCCTTCGGGCACTTTGAGCCCGGAGGCGATGCCGCGGACGGCCGGTATGCTTGAAAAGGCGAGAATCTGCGAGCTCGGAACCCGTCCCGCTTCGCGCATCCGCGCGCTGAAATTCAGGGCCAGGTCGATGCCGGGTGCTGAAGTTTGGGGCTTGATGAACGTGCCCTGGCCGCGCTTGCGCACCACGCGCCCCTCGATGACGAGATCTTGGAAGCAACGGCGCACGGTCGCGCGCGATAACTCCAGCCGCTCACAGATTTCGAGCTCGCGTGGCAGCGGCGTCTTGGTGTCGACGCCTGGCTGGCGATAAGCAGAGCGATTCGATGTTTAAGCTGGACATAGAGCGGCGTATCACCGCTGCGGTCGAAGGGTTCGGAGGCGAGAAACGAGATCATATCCATGGGGTACCTCCATGTCGTGGGCGTACGTGACATGGTCTGACACTGCGGGGCAAACCGGAGATGCCAGGCCCGATTCTTGCTGGTATGTATGGTGCATAAGGAACATAAAAACATTTATCAGGCAATCTACCTGCTATTTTAAAAAATAATTAGAAGAAAAAATAATTTAGGCACAAAAAATAGTTGCTACCGTTAACCGATGAATAGTTGCCGTTCGCAACTATTTTCTTGTACCGAACATGCCCCGGCGCAACAATAATCTCAGCAAAAAGCAAAGCCGTGCGACACACGGCAGGTCGAGAGGAGACCGCATGCGGTATCTGGTAATGGTCAGTCACGGAACGCTCGCTCCCGGACTGCACAGTGTCCTCAAGATGCTCGGCAATGACGCCCCGAACATCTTGTCGACGAGTCTCGTGGACGGCATGGGCGCTGACGAGTATGTCGAGAACGTCAAGGCGATGCTCGCTCCCGTTACCGCCGATGACGAGGTTGTCCTGCTTGGTGACATCCTGGGCGGATCGCCGCTCACCAATGCCATGAACACGCTGGCCGAGAAGGGTTTGCTCGCCCACACCATTGCCTTCGGCGGTATGAATCTGCCCATGGCTATGACCGCCATGATGGGGCTTGCCACCATGGACCTGGATTCCCTCAAGCAGATGATGCTGCAGGAGGGCAAGAACGGTATGTCCGAGCTCGTTGTCCCGACCGATGACGCCGACGACGAGGACGACGACATCTAGGCAGCGCATCCGCCCAAAATTTTCGTGATGGAGCGGGGGTTAAGAGGAAAGACCCCCGGGTGATAAAGAAAAGGGAGAACGCATGATTTCGTTCATCCGTATTGATGACCGTATGATCCATGGACAGACCGTTACCCGTTGGGCCCTCGAGTATCCCTGCGACGGTCTTATCGCCTCAACGACGCTGCAGCGTCCAACCCCGTGCTCAAGGAGGCCTACAAGAGTGCCTCGGGCAAGAAGACGTTCGTGTGGACCAAGGAGCACTTCAAGGAGGTCTCCGAGAAGGTTCTCAAGTCCGACACCAAGTACTTCCTGATCACCAAGAACCCGCTCGACATGAAGGAACTTCTCGTCGATTTTGGCTTTAAGCCCGGCATGGACCGCATCATCGTCGGTCCCTGCAACGATCGTCCCGGCACCACCAAGCTTGGCAACAACCAGTCGATCACGCAGGAAGAGGCCCAGGCGCTCGAGGATCTCACCAACGCCGGTTACACGGTCGAGTTCGCCCTTATCAAGGAGAAGTCCATCGGTGAGTGGCCCAAGTTCCGCGGTCAGTTTGGCTTCTAGTTAGGTGCCAGCCGCATTTTGGTATCTACAGCCCTTGGTGAAGGGGCTGAGGAAATAAAGAAAGGGGAAAAGCATGGCAATCAATGCATTCCAAGCCGCGCTGTTCGGCCTGTTCGCCTGCCTGGCATCACTGCCTGGCATGGGCGGCACGACGATCGGCAAACTACACTCTGGGTCGTCCTCTGGTCGCCGGCCTCATCGTCGGCATCATCATGGGCGATATGCAGACGGGTATCCTCGTCGGCGCTGCCATCCAGGTTGTCTACATCGCTCTCGTGACCCCGGCGGAACCGTCTCCGCGACGTCCGCGCCGTGTCCTATATCGGCATCCCGCTGGCGATCCTCGCCATCAAGAACTCGGGCATCGATCCCGCCTCCGCTGAGGCTGCCGGCATGGCCGCATCCCTCGGTGCCGCCGTCGGCACGCTCGGCACTGTGCTCTTCTATGGCACCGCCACCATCAACCTGGTGTGGCAGGGCATGGGCTGGAAGTGGCTCGAGAAGGGCGATCTCCACAAGCTCTACCTGGTCAACAACGTTCTGCCTTGGATCGGTCACATCGTCTGCTCGTTCCTCCCGACGTTCATCATCACCATGGGCGGCACCGCCATGGTCGACCTCATGAAGACCTACATGCCCATGGACGGCATCGCGATGAAGACGCTGTTTACCGTCGGCTCGCTGCTGCCTACCGTCGGTATCGCCATCCTGCTCAAGCAGGTCATCTCTAAGCCCACGGACTTCCTGACGTTCTTCTTCGGCTTCACCCTGTCCGCTGTTATGGGCTGCAACCTGATCGCCGCTGCCGGCATCGGCTGCTTCTTCGCCCTGATCAACTATGAGATCGCTTCGCTCAAGATCGACCTCGCAAACGCTCCCAAGGCAGCTATCGCCTCGGGCTCAGATGATGAGGAAGAGGAGGACATCTAATGGCAGAGAAGAAAATGCTCTCTAAGAAAACGCTTGCCAAGTCGTTCCGTAACTGGTCCTATGGCAACCTGACCTGCTTCTCGCAGGAGCACATGCAGACCTTCGGTTACCTGTGCGCCATGCTTCCGATTGTCGAGGAGCTCTACGACACGCCCGAGGAGCAGAAGCAGGCCCTCCAGACCTACTCCGCGTTCTTCAACACCGAGCCGCAGATCGGCACCATGATTGTCGGCGTCACCGCCGGCCTCGAGGAGGCTCGCGCAAACGGCGAGGCCATCGACGACGACGCCATCAACGGCATCCGCGCCGGCCTCATGGGCCCGCTCGCCGGCCTTGGCGACTCGCTGATCGTCGGTACCCTGATCCCGATCCTGCTCGGTATTGCCCTCGGTCTCTCGACCGGCGGCTCCCCGCTCGGCGCCATCTTCTATATTGTCGTGTGGAACCTGCTCATGTTCCTTGGCATGCGCTTTGCCTACAACCAGGGCTATGAGCTCGGCGGCAAGGCGGTCGAGGCCCTCGTCGGCCCCAAGGCCAAGGCTCTGCGTGATTCCATCGTGATGGTCGGTACCATGGTCATCGGTGCAGTCGGTGCTACCTGGGTCTCCATCACCTGCAGCCCCAACCTGGTGCTGCCCGGTGGCGGTAAGTTCCAGGACACGCTCGATGGCATCTATCCGCACCTGCTGCCGATGATCTTCATCATCTTCTGCTGGTACATGATGACCAAGAAGAAGGTCAACCCCATCGTTATGATGCTGATCCTCGTTGTGATCGCATTTGTGGGCGTTCTCATTGGCTTCTTCGACCCGGCACTGAGCTACTAGTCATCATCCCCTGGCCCCCTGTAAGGCCGTGCGGCCTCAACCGCACGGCCTCTGATTTTGCGCCGCCCTTCAAGGGCAATATGGCCAGCGACCTCCATCGCCTACACGACACCCGCTATATTGCTCTTGAAAGATGACGTATTCGACAAACGATGCACTTGCGCATGATGCACACTTTGCACGAGGAGGACCATATGCACGAGAAACATGGACACGACCTTTCGCGCGACGACTTGATTCGCGAGGCAAAGATGCAGACCGATGCTATTCAGCGGCTCAATGTTTGGCTGCGCCTGGGCTATTCGCTCGTGGCGATTGGCTTTTTGATGGGGATGTGGGGTATGCAGGGCGGCCCCGGCTGGGGTGTCCCCGTGGGCATCGTGTGCCTGGTGGTGGGCACTCCGCTTTCGATCGTGCTTAAGGTCGGCACGACCAACGCCAAAAAGAATGTCGAGCGCATGCTCGAGGCCGCTGGTGTCGACGTTGAGGAGCTTATGCGACGCAAGAAGGACGAGCAATAGACTTCCGCGTTGGGGTATCATAAATAATTGTTGCGAATGTTAACTAATGTACGGCAAATGACGGTTTTATGGCCCTTCTAGAGTTGCAAAGGACAATATCCCCAGTGGATTACGATGACGTCGCTCGAAAACTGATTGTGTACTCACGTTCCTTGCCAAGGGATCCTTGGAGTGCTGCCGGCGGCGCAGTGTGGGCGAGGCACCGGTTTTACAGTGATCTATCGGGTATTGACGGGTGATGGTCATTCC